>MDTE01038448.1_pt1 | contig 12023 bp, 11 predicted proteins | sample 811231 | NCBI WGS metagenome assembly MDTE01 (sample SAMN05326651, study PRJNA326480) | marine metagenome | isolation source: seawater | place: Indian Ocean: Red Sea | collected 2010
TAGATTTTAAAAAGTTATCTAAAAAAAAGAAGTTTAAAATTTATGATATGAGAAACCTTTATTCTCCAAATTTAATGAAAAAATTAGGTTTTTCTTATTTTTCAATAGGAAGATAATTTATTTTATTTCAAATATTGCTTCTATTTCAACTGCAGCGCCTAGTGGAAGCGAGTTGGCACTTACCGCTGCTCTAGAGTGTTTACCAGAATCTCCAAATATATGTGACAATGCTTCCGAAGCGGGATTAATTACTTTCGGTTGATCAGTAAAATTATCTGTTGAATTTACATATCCTGTAATTTTAATACAATTTTTTACTTTACTTAAATCATCGTTAAGAGCTTTTTTTACTTGTGACAATATATTTATAACACAAAGTCTTGAAGCTTTTTGGCCGTCTTCAAGAGTTAGATCTTTCCCAATTTTACCCTTAATCAATTTTCCATCGTCGGAAATCGGGAGCTGTCCTGAAATAAAAAGGAAACTGTTACTTCTTTTATATGCGACGTAAGCACCAACAGGGTCAGGGGCTTTTGGTAAAACGATATTTAATTCTTTAAGTTTTTTTTCTATATTCATTTCTTTCTTTTACTTCTTTTTTTTGTTTTATCATACTCTTTTCTTTTTTCTATTAAAATCAAAGCATCATCCATGGTGATTTCTGTAGGATCTTTTTCCTCAGGAATAGTTGCATTTAATGATTTGTATTTAATATATGGTCCAAATTTACCTTTCATTACTCTTACTGGTTTTTTATCTTCAGGATGTTGACCCAGATGTTTAATTTCAGAAGAAGATATTCTGCCCGGTTTAGCTTCCGCAATCATTGTGACGGCTCTATTTAAACCAATTGTAAAAATATCCTCAGCAGTTTCTATTCGAGCTGATTTGTTTTCACATTTCAAATAAGGACCAAATCTTCCAGAATTTAAAGATATATCACTTCCATTATCGGGATGTTGTCCAAGAATTTTTGGTAAAGAGCAGAGGAATTTAGCTCTTTCTATATCAACCGAGTCTAAAGAGATTCCTTTTGGGATAGAAACATTTTTTAAATTTTTTTCTTCTATTTTCTTTTTAGATTTTGTTTTTTTATTTATATTTTCATTTTCCGAAAGTTCATATTGCAAATATGGACCAAACCTACCATTTTTTAATACTATCTCCTTTCCATTGTCATTCTGACCTAAAATTTTTGGCTCTGGCAATGCATTTTGTTCAGCAGCCTTTGATTTGGATAAAGGCCTTGTAAATTTACAATCAGGGTAATTTGAACAACCTATAAAAGCTCCACCTCTAAAACTATTTTTCAAACTCAATAATCCGGTATCACATAACTGGCATTTTCGATCTATTTTTCCATCCTTGGTTGTATTAAATATTAGCTCTCCAAGACTTTCATTTAATAGATCAAGAACTTCTCTTGTTCTTTTTTCTTTAACGGATTTTACGTTTTCATTAAAATCTTTCCAAAACTTTTCCAAAACACCTTTCCAATTTACTTTGCCAGAAGTGATTTCATCTAGTTGGTTTTCGAGATCCGCTGTGAAATTATAATCAACATATTTAGTAAAGAGTTTTTCTAGAAAAGCTGCTAGAAGTTTACCTCTGTCTGTAGGATGAAATCTTTTATTTAACAAATCAACATAATTTCTTGTAGAAAGAACAGAAATTATACTTGCATAAGTTGATGGCCTGCCAATACCTAACTCTTCAAGTTTTTTCACAAGACTAGCTTCTGAATATCTTGGTGGTGGTTCAGTAAAATGCTGTTCGTCAATTATTTTATCTATTTTAACTTTTTCACCATTATTTACTTCTGGTATAATTTTATTTGTTTCATCATCGTTTTCTAAATCCTTATATAGTTTAAGAAACCCATCAAATTTTAATACTGAACCCGATGCTCTAAAACTTATTTTTTTGTCATTGGATGTGATTATTATTGTTTTTCTATCAAATTCAGCACTTTGCATTTGTGAAGATAAAGCTCTATTCCAAATCAATTCATAAAGTTTGAATTGATCAGAGCTTACATATTTTTTAATAATAGAGGGAGCTCTTTTTATATCAGTTGGTCTGATAGCTTCATGTGCTTCCTGTGCATTTTTTGCTTTTTTTCCGCTATAGTTGTTTTGCTTTTCAGGTAAATAATTTTTACCAAATTCTGTTCCTATATAATCTCTAAATGTTGTAATAGCTTCTTCAGAAATTTGAGTTCCGTCAGTTCTCATATATGTAATCAAACCAACAGTTTCACCTTCTATATCAACACCTTGATATAATTTTTGAGCAATTTGCATCGTTCTTGAAGCTCCGAAACCACATTTACCAGAAGCTACTTGCTGGAGCGTTGATGTAGTAAAAGGTGCTAATGGATTTCTTTTAAAAACTTGTGATTTAACTTCAGACACAAAATATTCTTTACTGCCGATTGTCTTTGTTGCTTCACTAACCATTTTGTTGTTTGGAAATGAAAATTTTTCAATTTTATTTCCATTGTAAATGATTAATTTTGATGGAATTGATTTATTTTCTTTATTCGTAAAATTTAATCCGATTGTCCAATATTCTTTAGGTAAAAATTGTTCTATTTCATGTTCTCTTTCAGATATCAATCTCAAGGCAACCGATTGAACTCTCCCAGCTGATTTGGAGCCAGGTAATTTAGTCCAAAGGATAGGGGAGATGTTAAAACCAACGAGATAATCTAACGCTCTTCTTGCCATGTACGCATCAACAAGTTGAGGTTCAATATCTCTAGGGTTTTCAATTCCTTTTGTAACTGCTTTTTTCGTAATTTCATTAAAAACTACACGTTCTACTTTTTTGTCTTTGAGAAGTTTTTTTTCACTCAATACCTCTTTAACATGCCAAGCAATAGCTTCTCCTTCTCTATCAGGGTCGGTGGCTAATATAATTTTATTTGAGTCTGCGGCAGTATCAGTTATTTCTTTAAGATATTTTCTTGAAAAGTCATCTATCTCCCAAAGCATTTGAAAATTATTTTCTGGATCAACCGAACCATTTTTTGACGGAAGATCTCTTATATGTCCATAGCTAGCCAAAACTTTATAATCCTTACCAAGGTATTTATTTATAGTCTTTGCTTTAGCAGGGCTTTCTACGATTACTAAATTCATTTTATTACTAAACTTTAGTCTCAAAAATACTTTGTTTTGTCAAATTAAGGTTTAGGTGTAGTGAAAAAAGTGGCTCTATTTCTAGATTTTTATTTTAGTCTCAGTTTTGTTTTTGAGGTTAATAATATTTTTTCTATGTGTATATACAATTAAAATAAAAAAAGTAAAAAGTATAAATTTCAAATCAATGTCTGTGATGTTCTTTGAATCAAGTATACTTAAAGCTTCCTCCTTTATTAATGTAACGACAAAGACTGTTAAGCTAGAAAACAAAGAAGACAAAGAAGAATATTTAAATATTAAAAAAACTACAACCCAGGTGAATATAAAAAGTAAACTCAATTGCAACGACAAAGCAAATAATATACCAAGAAAAGTAGCAACACCTTTGCCGCCTTTGAATCTTAGCCAAACTGGAAAGACGTGTCCAATAAAAACTAATATACATGATAAATGAACTAATTCTGGAAAATATTCTTGAGTTATTATAATTGGAATATAACCTTTTAATCCATCTAGCAGTAGTGTTGATAGAGCAAGTATTTTTTTGCCAGTTCTTAAAACATTTGTTGCCCCGATATTACCAGAGCCAATTTTTCTAATGTCCTTACCACCAAAATATTTTGTTAAAATTAATCCAAATGGTATCGACCCACTAAAATATGAAAAAAAAAATACTAAAAATATATCTGACATAAATTAAAATCTTTCATAAGCAAGTTCACCTTTTACAAAAGTTTTTAATACTTGTCCTTGTAATTTCCTATTCTCAATAGGTGTGTTTTTAGATTTAGAATTAAGTTTGTTTTTATCGACTATCCATGGTTTGCTGGGGTCAAAAATACATAAATCAGCTTCATTTCCCTTATCAAGAGTACCTTTATTTATCTCGAGTATTTTAGCGGGATTACATGTCATTGAAGCTATTAAATTATTTAGTTTTATTGATTTGTTATGAAATAATTCCAAAGCTAATGATAGTAAAGTTTCTACTCCAGTGGCACCAGTTGCAGCTTGAGAAAATGTTAATCTTTTTGATTCTTCATCTTCCGGTTTGTGATCTGATACTATGACATCTATTGTCCCATCATTTACCGCCTTTACTAAACTGCTTCTATCGCTTTCGGTTCTTAAAGGAGGTGAGAGTTTTAAAAAAGTTCTAAAATCACCTATGTCATTCTCATTAAGAGACAAATTGTTAATTGATACTCCTGTAGAAAAAATTTTACCATCATTTTTTGCTTTTTTGATTACCTCTATTGTTTTTGCTGAGGATATTTGGGAAATATGATACCTGCATGAATATTCAGCAAGAAAAGATAAATCTCTTTCAACTATAATTTTTTCCGCCAAAAAAGGAATTCCTTTCAACCCAAGTCTTGTGGATATTTCTCCTTCATTTATTAACCCACCTTTAGCCAAAATATTATCCTCAGCATGTTGCATTACTAAAGATCCAGATTGACTGGCAAAATTCATTATTCTTGTCATAACCTGAGGATCTTGAATAGTTTTAACTCCATCTGTAAAAGCAACAATGCCTTTTCTTTTAAGTAAACCAAACTCGGTCATTTGTTTTCCTTCAGCATTTTTAGTTAAACTTGCAGACGGAAAAATGTTTATTTTTGATTTGTCTCTTCCTCTCCTTTTTAGAAAATCTACCATGGATACATTATCAATTACCGGAAGAGTGTTTGGCATAGATACTACAGAAGTAACACCACCTGATAATGCGGCATTACTTAATGTTCTGAAATTTTCTTTATATTCAAATCCTGGTTCACCAACAAAAACTCTCATATCAACAATTCCAGGAATTAAAATTTGTTTTTTTAAATCAATTTTTTCAGCAGAAGAGGGTAAATTGCCATTAGACACCTTTTTTCCAACAGCCTTAATTAATCCTTTTGAGTCAATGATTAAACCACCAATTTCATCAATGTTATTTTTTGGATCGATCAATCTTGCATTTATTAAATATTTTTCTTTCATATTTATTTTTTACAATAAATTTTTAAACAAGCCATTCTAACAGCTACCCCAAGTTCAACTTGTTCTTTTATTACACTTCTATTAATGTCATCAGCTAAATTTGTGTCTATCTCAACACCACGATTCATTGGACCCGGATGCATAATCAAAGCATCTTTCTTTGCAACTTTTAATTTATCTGGTGTTAAACCGAAATATTCGTAATATTCTCTAGCTGACGGCAAAAAAGATCCTTGCATTCTTTCGTTTTGCAGTCTTAGCATCATTACGATGTCACATTTATCTAAGCCTTTTTTCATATCTGTATAGGATTTAACACCTAAACGTTCTATTGAATGAGGTAATAATGTTTTAGGAGCAACAACATTAACTTCAGCGCCAAGCATATTCATTAAATAAATATTTGATCTAGCAACTCTAGAATGAAGTATGTCACCACAGATAGCAATTTTTAATCCTTCAATTTTATTTTTTCTATTTATTATAGTTAAGGCATCTAATAATGCTTGTGTTGGATGTTCCCTTCTTCCATCGCCTGCATTAATAACTGAACAATTTACTTTTTGAGATAATAAATTTGGTGCACCAGAGTCTTGATGTCGTATTACAATAATATCCGGATGCATTGCATTTAATGTCATCGCGGTATCAATTAAAGTTTCACCTTTTTTAATTGCGGAGTTAACTATATTCATCGACATTACGTCAGCGCCAAGTCTTTTTCCCGCAAGCTCAAACGAGCTTTGAGTTCTTGTTGAAGGTTCGAAAAATAAATTAATTTGAGTTTTTCCTCTCAGTATGTCTATTTTTTTTGAGGAACTTTTGTTTAATGTTATAAAAGTTTTAGCTTGGTCCAGTATGTTTTTGACTTCTGAAAAAGAAAGATCTTGAATACCTAGAAGGTGATTTTGTTTATATTTAACAGCTTTAAGCTTTTTAATTACAGCCATTAAAATCAACTCTATAGCTCTTTACAGGTAACTATGCAAGCATTTTAATTAGTTTGTTAAATAATCAATAGCTCCTTGAAGTATAAAAGCAGCTGCATTCTTATCTAGATTTTTAACTCTGTTAGTAACATTTGTGCCTAAATCTTTGCTTATTTTAAAGCTTCCTTCTGAAGAAAGGCGCTCATCCCACATTGTGATAGGTACAGTAACATTTTTTGATAAGCTTTTTGCAAAATCTAAAGCAGATTGTGCTGATTTACCCAAAGTACCATCCATGTTAATAGGATTACCAATTACTATCCCTTTTATATGGTTTTCTTTAATAATTTCAGAAATTTCTGTTATGATTTTTTTAGATTTACTTTTTTGAACAACTTTTAAAGGAGTAGCTACAACTTTGTTTTCATCACATATGGCTAGACCTATATTTTTAGCACCAGGATCAATTCCCAATAATCTAGATTTATTTCCAATGTTTTTCTTAAATTCTTCAATACCGAGTATATTGTATGTTTTCATCTTAAATGCTATTTTCCATACTTATTTGCCAATAACCTCAAATGTCAATAGATAAAGATACAGTAAAACACATATCAAAATTAGCTAGAATTTCATTGAATGAAAAGAAAATCGGTAGCTTATCGAAAGATCTAACATCAATAATGAAATTTATTGAAAAATTAGATGAATTAAATACAGATAAAACAAAGCCTCTTACATCAATAATAAATGCCTCGTTAAAATCTAGAACAGATGAAGTGAAAGAAGAAAAAATAAGAAACCAAATTTTAAAAAATTCACCAGAGAAAAACGAAGAATTTTTTGTAGTACCTAAGGTGATTGAATAAACATGTCAAATATTTCTGAATTAAGTCTAACAAAAATTGTTGATGGAATTAAAAAAAAAGAATTTTCTTCCGAAGAAGTTACAAATTCTTTTATTAAAAATTCACAACAATCTAAAAAATTAAACACTTATATTACTGAATGTTTTGACGATGCTCTAAAAGCAGCAAAAAATTTTGATAAAGGAAAAAATAACAAAGGTTTATTATCTGGTGTTCCTCTTGCTGTGAAGGACATGTTTTGTACAAAAAATGTTAAAACTACAGCTGGAAGCAAAATGTTGAATAATTTTGTTCCTACATACGAGTCTACAGTTACTCATAACCTATGGTCTCAAGGAGCTTTCCTGTTAGGTAAATTAAATTGCGATGAGTTCGCTATGGGATCATCTAATGAAACAAGTTTTTTTGGAAATGTTTCTAACCCATACAACAAAGAATTAGTACCTGGGGGATCTTCAGGTGGATCTGCTTCTGCACTAGCAGCTGACCTTACGCCAGCAACAATAGGAACCGATACAGGTGGATCTATTAGACAACCAGCATCTTTTACTGGAACAGTTGGATTGAAACCTACTTACGGAAGATGTTCTAGATGGGGTATCGTAGCTTTTGCTTCATCTTTAGATCAAGCTGGACCAATGACAAAAAATGTTGAAGATTGCGCTTTGTTATTACAAGCAATGTCAGGTTACGATTCCAAAGATTCTACCTCAATAAATACTAAAGTTGATAATTACTTTTCCAAACTGTCTGAAAAAGTAAAAGGTTTAAAAATAGGAATTCCTAAAGAATACAGAGTTGATAATATGCCAAAAGAAATCGACGACCTCTGGAAAAAAGGAATAGATTTCCTAAAAGATGCCGGAGCTATTATAAAAAATATCTCTTTACCACATACTATGTACGCTCTTCCGGCGTACTATATAGTTGCACCTGCTGAAGCTTCATCAAATTTAGCAAGGTATGATGGAGTAAAATATGGCCACAGAGCCAATGGTAAAAATTTAATTGAAATGTATGAAAACACAAGATCTGAAGGATTTGGTGACGAAGTTAAAAGAAGAATTTTAATTGGTACTTACGTTTTGTCATCCGGTTATTATGATGCTTATTATTTAAAAGCACAAAAAGTTAGACAATTAATAAAAAATGATTTTGATAAATCTTTTAATGATGTGGATGCAATTTTAACACCGTCAACACCTAACTCAGCTTTCAAAATAGGAGATAAGTCTGATGATCCAGTTTCTATGTACTTAAATGATATTTTTACAGTACCTGTTAATTTATCTGGTTTACCGGCGATTTCAGTACCAGCTGGCTTTGATAAAAATAATTTACCACTAGGTCTACAGCTTATTGGTAAACCTTTTGATGAACAAACAATTTTAAACCTATCTTTGGCAATAGAAAAAAGAGCAAATTTTAAAAAAAATTTTAAAAAATGGTGGTGTTAATGAGTGAGAAAAAATTTGATTATTATATAAGTGGAGAACAAAGTAAGTGGGAAGTTATTATAGGATTAGAAGTTCATGCTCAAATACTATCCAAATCTAAACTTTTTTCTTCATCTTCTACAAAATTTGGGGCTGAACCTAATACACAAGTTAGTTTAGTTGATTCTGCTTTTCCTGGCATGTTGCCAGTAATTAATCAATTTTGCATAGAGCAAAGCATAAAAACTGGTTTGGGTTTAAATGCAAAAATAAATTTAAACTCAATTTTTGATAGAAAAAATTATTTTTATGCAGATTTACCTCAAGGATATCAAATTTCTCAATATAAAAATCCTATAGTAGGTGAGGGTGAAGTAATTCTTGATATGCCTTATGGTTCTAGAAAAATTGGTATACAACGTCTTCACCTTGAACAAGATGCGGGAAAAAGTATTCACGATATGGATCCAGAGAAATCTTTTGTTGATCTTAATAGATCAGGAGTTGCGTTAATGGAAATAGTCAGCAAACCAGATTTAAGATCACCAGAAGAAGTAAATTTTTATATTAAAAAACTAAGATCAATAATGAGATATATCGGAACTTGTGATGGAAATATGCAAGAAGGGTCATTAAGAGCAGATGTTAATGTTTCAGTGAGGAAAGTTGGAGAAAAAACTTTGGGAACAAGATGTGAAATTAAAAATGTTAACTCTATCAGATTTATGGAAATGGCTATTGATTATGAGGCGAAGAGGCAGGTTGAGGCCCTAGAGTCCGGTAAAAAAATTGATCAAGAAACTAGACTATTTGATACAAAGAAAAACTCAACAAGATCTATGAGATCAAAAGAGGACGCGCACGATTATAGATATTTTCCTGACCCTGATCTTCTGCCACTTAATATAGAAAAAAGCTTAATTGATAAATTAAGGAAAGAATTACCAGAATTACCAGATCAAAAAAAAGATAGATTTATTAATGAACATAATTTGTCACCTTACGAAGCAAATATATTAGTTTCTGAAAAAGAAATTTCAGAATATTATGAAGAGGTTATTAAGGAATCTGATAAAAAACTTGCAACAAATTGGTTAATCGTTGAATTATTTGCTGTTTTAAATAAAAAAAATCTTCATATTTCTAATTCACCTGTTAGTGCAAAAAATTTGTCATCTTTAATTAAAATGATTTCTTCAGGAAAAATTTCTGGAAAAATTGCAAAAAAAGTTTTTGAAAAAATGCAAGATGGAGATAAAGATCCAAAGCAAATTGTTGATAAAGAAGGTTTAGTACAACAAAGTGATCCTAAAGAATTGGAAAAAGTAATATTAAATGTATTGTCAAAAAATACAGATAAAGTAACTCAATACAAATCTGGCAAGGTAAAACTTTTTGGATATTTTGTTGGTGAAGTTATGAATTTATCTAAAGGAAAAGCTAACCCTAAACTTGTTAACGAAATTTTAAAAAAAAAATTAAAATAATGTTTAAAAATTTAGAACTAACACAAAAAATGTTAGACTATATTAAAACTAGTACTTACGAACATCATCCGATTCAAAAAGAAATAATAAAACACAATAAGAGTTTAGGCGATTTACAAAGAATGCAAATATCCGAAACCCAAGCAAATTTTTTACAACTAATAATAAAAATCACCAAAGCAAAAAGCTGTTTAGAAATTGGAACTTTCACAGGATTTAGTGCTTTAACCATGGCTTTAGCTTTACCAGACGACGGTTTAGTCACAACAATTGATAAAGATAAAAAAATTGTCGATATAGCCACTAATTTTTTTAAAAAAGCAAACTTAGATAAGAAAATCTTTTCTATAACTGGTTCTGCATTAGACGTTTTAAAAAAAATGATTATTGATAAAAATTTTTTTGATCTAATATTTATTGATGCAGACAAAACCAATTACATCAATTATTTTAATAGCTCATTAGATTTAGCTAAAAGTGATTCCATTATTATTATAGATAATGTTTTATGGCATGGAGATGTATATGATAAAAAAAAGAACGATAAACAAACTATTACAATAAGAGAGTTTAATTCCTATGTTAAAAATGATAAAAGAGTTGAAAAATTTATTATCCCATTAGGAGACGGTCTGATGGTGTGTAGGAAATTATAATGTATTATATTCAAGGATTTTATAAAATTAAAAAGATAAAAAAAACTAAATATAACAAAGAACTCATAAAAAGTTTTTTTATATCTAACTCAGTAAAAGGCACGCTAATAATATCTGCGGAAGGAATTAATGGCACAATAGCTGGTAAAAAAAACAATCTTAAAAAATGTGTGAAATATATAAAAGACAAATTTAAAATAAATTCTTTTGATAATCAGAATTTATCAAAATGTAATTTTCAACCATTTTATCGAACTAAAGTTAAATTAAAAAAAGAAGTTGTTCCAATCGGATTTAAACTGAGCATCAAGCAAAAATTAAAAAGTATGTATGTAAATCCAAAATCATGGAATAAATTAATATCTAAAAAAAATGTAATGCTTATAGATGTTAGAAAACCTTTTGAGTATAAAGTTGGAACTTTTAAGGGAGCTATTAATCCACAAGTTGATAGTTTTAGAAAATTTCCAAAATATTTTAATAAGCTCAAAAAAAATAAAAGCATAGCTATGTTTTGTACTGGAGGAGTACGTTGTGAAAAAGCATCAACTTACTTAAGGAATAAGGGTTTTAGAAAAATTTATCAATTAAATGGTGGAGTTCTAAATTATCTGAAAGAAATTGAAAAACCAAAAAGCTTATGGAGAGGTGAATGTTTTGTTTTTGATAATAGAATTTCAGTCAAACATAAATTAAAATTAGGCTCATATTCAATGTGTAGAGGTTGTAGAATGCCTATTTCTTTGATTGAAAAAAAATCTAAAAAATTTAAGGAAGGTATAAGCTGCCCTCATTGTTATAATAAACTTACTCAAAATCAAAAAGAAAGATTTTCAATGAGACAAAAACAAATTGTGGCAGCAAAAAAATTAAACAAAAGTCATATTTTTCAAAAAGAATATTAAAATTACTCTTTAAATATATTAACGTGAATCCTGAATTAAATTTATTAAAAGATCCAATACCGAGTTTGATAAAAAAAATAGCACTGCCAGCTAGCATTGGTACACTTTTTCAAACCCTTTTTAATATTGTTGATACTTTTTTTGCTGGAACCATTTCGCCTGCAGCGCTATCTGCGCTAGCAAAATCATTTCCAATTTATTTTATAATAATTGCGGCATGTGTTGGAGTAACTGTTGGTGGTACTTCTTTAATAGCTAATTCCATTGGTGAAAATAATAAATCTAAAATATATGGATATTTTACACACACTATTATTTATGGATTAATAGTATCGATTATTATTACCTCAACAGGTTTATTTTTTGCTCCACATTTATTTCAATTAATGGGTTCTGAATTTGAAGTAATTCAATTGGGCTTATCTTATACAAATGTTGTTTTTGCCGGTTCAATTGTTTTTATTATGTTGGTAGCTATAAATTCACTTTTACATGCAGATGGAGACACTAAAACTTACAGAAATGTTCTTATTTTAAGTTTTTTCTTAAATATTTTATTAAATCCATTGTTTATTTTTGGGTTTGGTCCTGTACCTGCTTTTGGAA
>MDTE01054100.1_pt1 | contig 12023 bp, 10 predicted proteins | sample 811231 | NCBI WGS metagenome assembly MDTE01 (sample SAMN05326651, study PRJNA326480) | marine metagenome | isolation source: seawater | place: Indian Ocean: Red Sea | collected 2010
TCCTTAAGGAAACATAGGCCTAAATCCTGCGTCGTGCACTGTTTTACAGGTAGTGAGAAACTTTTGGACGCTTATCTTGCGGAAGGCTACTACATAGGTATAACAGGGTGGGTATGTGACGAAAGACGTGGCAAAGAACTCAGCTTACTAATCCAGCGGATACCGTTGAACCGATTAATGATCGAAACAGACTCCCCGTATTTGATACCCCGTACTATTGAGCCGCGCCCCAAAAACAGGAGGAATGAACCAGCTTATCTACAATACATCGCTCAAAAAGTAGCACAGTGCTACGACGTGTCTGTCGAAGAAGTAATCAACAGAACATCAGATAACGCGATGCATTTCTTTTCTCTTAAAAAACCGTAAATTTTTCTCGTAATCGAAGAAAGTCTTTTTCATCGAATGGCCATCGAAGCTCAACATCATCAAATAGGAGCACTGGAATGAACTCACCGTACGACTCTAATAAGGTCTCATCCGTACTAATATCGACGAGTTCTAAAGGCCATCCAGCTAGTACCTTTGAATCAAGAATCAGATCAAGCGCATCGTCACAAAGGCTACACCCAGAGGTCATTAAAAGAGCTACCGATTTCATATCGCCACCCTGCACTTTTAGATAATTATTTGCAATCAAACGTTATTTTTCTCCCCGATGGAGTATTCTCAGCCGTCATGACCTACTTCGTATATTATTTATTGATTGTCGCAGGATCCTGCCTTTCGACAATTGGTTTACTACTTTGGAATGCTCATGATTTCGAGACGTTTGGCATTCTTATGCACGATGGATGGAAAATACATCCAGTCCATATACTCGTTTTGGGCGTAGCAATGACTGTTCCAGCGATTTGGGAAATATTTCAACGCATTAATGGAAAATCTCCACGCAATGACTGATTCCCGTGTCTACATCAACAAGGTTCATTCCAGCGACCGTAAGGAAATAATTGAACTTGCTAATTCGAGTATAGGCCTTCACCAACCCTGGATATCAGCGCCAATTACCTCGAGTATGTTTAAACAATACCTCAAAAGAATATCTCAGGATGATCACGAGGGAATCGCTATACGTCTGGAAGCTGACAATCAAATTGTCGGTGTCATTAATATCAATAACATCGTGAGAGGCTCTTTTCTGAGTGCATCCCTCGGTTACTACGTAAGTAAACTCCATCAAGGCCATGGATATATGACAGAAGCTTTGAACGCTGTTATTCAGTTTGCTTTTCGAAACATGGGTCTACATCGAGTTGAAGCAAATATACAACCGAGTAACCAAAGATCTAAAAATTTGGTACAACGTTGCGGATTTGAGTTTGAAGGCATATCGAAAAAATTTCTCTATATCAATGGTGAATGGAAAGACCATGAACGTTGGGCCATAGTAGATACACGATCAACAATGGATCTCATTGCACACTTATCATGAATCCTTACGGCTCCTGGAAATCGCCCATTACCGCTAAAGCTATCACGACAGGTGTTGTCGGTTTAAGCGAATTGAAAACTAATCAACAATCAATATTCTGGTTAGAAAGTCGTCCACAAGATAATGGACGAAATGTCCCCGTTAGGTTCCTACATGGGGAGAAACAAGACCTCGTCACCGACGAGTTCAGTGCTCGCAGCAGAGTTCACGAATACGGGGGTGGCGCATACTGCATCGGGGCTGGATATATATATATCGTCAACTCGACCGATCAGAATGTTTATAAAATCAATCTGGAAGACCGCTCGGAATATACACAAATAACCGATAGCGAGGACACCGTTCGATATGGTGATTTGCTATGGGATTCTCATCACGAACTGATATTTGCCGTCCGGGAAACACATCCAAATCAAACCAACGACTTTCAAGAACCTGTCAACGATCTCGTGATTATAAATCCACTAACAAGCATTATCCAATCAGTAGCAAAGGGGCATGACTTTTACTCCTCGGCAGCAATATCGCCTGATGGAAAAAAGTTAGCCTACCTCGCATGGGATCATCCCAATATGCCTTGGGATGGAACTCAATTATTTATATCTGAACTAAAAAAAGACGGTACAACCTCCAGCTTAACTCTAGTCACAGGAGGGACGGAAGAATCAATTTTCCAACCAACATGGATCACTAAAGACAGATTGATTTATGTTTCAGATATAAATGGATTTTGGAATCTGTATTCCTATGACAATTCCGGCATTTTTTGTATTACGGAGGACTCGGCTGAATACGGACTAGCCCAATGGCAACTAGGAACCCGCTCTTTCGCACCGATCAGTACCCGCTTTTTAATATCAAGCAGAATAGAAAACAATCGTGAAACCCTTGTGATCGTAGATATAGAACAGGGACTAGTTAGTCCTCTGGACAACAACTACACATCGTATGGATCAATCTCTATCACCGATGGAACCATTGCTTTTATAGCCAACAACGAACGAATGTTTTCCGAGATTGCAACCCTCGAGCTGTCAAAAAGAGAAATAACAATACGTGCCACAGCAGGAGTATTGCCGTTTTCAGAGCAATACATTTCCATTCCAGAACAAATTTGCTTTAGGAATAAAGGTCACCAAGACGTCTATGCGAATTTCTATACACCGACGAATCCCGAGGAACAGCTCGAAAACGGCCCCGAAAAGCCTCCATTACTTGTGATTAGTCACGGCGGTCCTACGTCGCGGTCCAGCAATTCACTCAATCTTCGAATTCAATACTACACCAGTCGCGGGTGGGCAGTCCTCGATGTAGATTACGGTGGAAGTACCGGTTTCGGACGCAATTACCGCAAACGTCTAGATGGTAATTGGGGAAACGTGGATGTCGATGATTGCATTGCTGGAGTCAAATATTTGATTACCGAAGATCTAATCGATTCTAACCGCGTCGCTATTCGAGGAGGAAGTGCCGGTGGTTACACGACACTAAAAGCGCTGGTTAGCTCGAACACATTTAGTGTTGGAGCGAGTCATTACGGAATCGGGGACCTTCGCGCCTTAGCACGTGATACTCACAAATTCGAATCTCGCTATCTTGAAGGACTAGTAGGGGATAATTTATTCGAAAGATCACCCATAAACTATGTGGATCATTTCAGTTGCCCAGTGATTTTCTTACAAGGCTCTGAAGATCGCATAGTGCCGGCAAATCAAGCGGAATTAATGTTTGAAGCGATCTCCAGAAAAGCCATCACGGCGGCCTATCTTCTCTTTGAAAAAGAAGGACACGGCTTTCGTAAATCTGAAAACATTATTCGAGCCATTGAAGCCGAATATCTGTTTTTTGCACGAACCCTTGGTTTCCAACCTTCTGACGATCTAACCAATAGTTTGAAACACGCTAAATTTTCGAAACATGACTAAATTTTGTCCAAAGACGTACTACGATAAAATCGGATACCACCCATGATGAGTTATGAATAAGCCGAACCGGATCGCTATTCTCTCTGGTGGTTCTTCTGCTGAGGCTGATGTTTCTAGATCTTCAGCACAGCAGATAGGTAATGCACTCGCGACCAATCACGAGGTGAAAATATTCGAATTGGAAAGTGGATTAACTGAGCAGTTACTGGGTTATGAACCCGATGTAGTTTTTCCCGCATTGCACGGAAGTCCTGGTGAAGACGGGACTGTACAAGGCTATCTCGAAATCCTTGATATTCCTTATGTCGGCAGCAGCGTACACGGTTCAGCGCTTGCTATGGACAAACATGCCGCTAAACAGATCTTCAAAAATGATGGTCTACCCATACTCGACCACCTACTCGTTCAGAAACACAAAAACCGGCCTGAAACTTCAGCTATACACGCTAGGCTGGGACGTAATGTCGTGATCAAGCCCCTCTCCGAGGGTTCCGCAATAGGCGTTACAAGAGTCACCCATGGTGATGATCTCAATAGATTACTGACTCAATCGATAAATGAACACGACAGCTTACTAATAGAGCCCTACTTTCAAGGTAAAGAAATCACTGTAGGGATACTCGATCTATTCGACGAACCAATCATGCCCCTGCCAGTAGTTGAAATCATTCTTTCACAGGACGAGTGGTACAACTTCGAAAACCGGTATAAGGAAGGTGCCAGTACGCATCAAATTCCACCCAGCGGAATGACAAATAGATTCCTGCTAAAACTTCAAGAAATAGCTCTATCAGCCCACAAGCTGTTAAACCTTCGTGATTTATCACGAACCGACTTCTTAGTTAATGATGCTTGTGAGATCGCTCTTCTGGAAATCAATACAATCCCTGGTATGACTCCTACGAGCCTATATCCGGATGCAGCAAATGCAATAGGAATAGATTTTCCATCACTCGTTAGCAAACTCGTGCAAAGCGCTTGGGAAAGAAAAAAAAGCGGGTAATAAGCCCGCTTTAAATTTCAAACAAAATACGAACTACAGGGTGTATCCGCTTTCGTTGTGTTCAACGAGATCTAATCCCTGTTGCTCTTGATCTTCACTAGCTCTCAATCCGGTTATCGCATCAACAACCTTCAGTATGACGAACGTCAAGACAGCTGTATAGATAAGAACAGAAACGACTCCCAAGAATTGAATGCCTAATTGCGAACCGATATTAATGTCCTCCTGACCGGAAAAGACACCCAATGCATTACTCGCAAATATGCCTGTCAGCATGGTTCCTAGTATTCCGCCCACTCCATGAACAGGGAAAACATCCAAAGAGTCATCAATTTTCAGTTTTTGTTTCATATAATTCGTGGCAAAGAAACAAACCGTACCGGCAGCAAGCCCTATAATAAGAGCACCCGCTGGACCTACCGTACCAGAGGCTGGTGTAATGGTTCCCAACCCAGCCACCATACCGGTAACCGCCCCTAACGCACTCGGCTTCCCATATTTAATCCATTCAATACACATCCATGTGAATGCGCCAACCGCCGCGGATATATGAGTAACCGTAATCGCCATAGCAGCATCACCATTTGCAGCCAGAGCACTACCACCATTAAAACCAAACCATCCGACCCAAAGCATCGCCGCACCAGCTATAGTGAGAGTCATGTTGTGAGGCGGCATTGGTTGATCCGGAAATCCTCGTCTCTTGCCTATAACAATTGCAGCGACCAGAGCTGCAGTACCTGCGGTCATGTGAACAACCGTTCCACCCGCAAAATCTAATAATCCGGCGTTAAGTAACCAACCATTACCACTCCACACCCAATGGACTATCGGGCAGTACACGAAAAGAACCCAAAGCGCTGTGAATAACAACACGGAAGAAAACCGTGTTCTTTCTGCAAATCCACCAACAATAAGCGCAGGAGTAATAATCGCAAAGGTCAATTGAAAGGTAGAGAAAATTGACTCCGGTATAGTTCCTGAAACCGTTTCCTCCTGAACACCAGCATGCAAAAAGTTACTGAGTCCTCCAATGAACTCGCCACCCAGAAATCCAATCGATACTCCTGGACTAAACGCGAGACTGTACCCGATGACCAACCAAATAATCGTGACAAGACAAGTAATAGCAAAACACTGCAATAGAACACTCAGCACATTAGCACTGCGAACCAACCCGCCGTAGAACAGCGCTAGTCCAGGAATCGTCATAAAAAGTACCAACGCAGTCGTGGTTAATATCCACGCCGTATCCCCACTAGATATTTCATCTGCATTAGCAATCGGTGCGATGCACGCAATCGCCACGCAGAACCATCGATAAAACCGACCCATGTTCACCCCCCCACATTGGGTTTAGGCCCAACGTATAATTATATTTTTATTGCTTCTAGGATTTTTCTTCCCTAGTGCTCTGGGAGACTACACAAATGCTCTACGCCCTACCACATGAATAACAGTGCCTTTTCGTTCTTTTATCGACTTAATTCTTTTTGAATACGTTCAATAATCGATGGGCCTTGGTAGATGAAAGATGTGTAGATTTGCAATAAATCAGCCCCGGCAGTCAACATATCCCTCGCATCCTGCGGGGTAGAAATACCACCCACTCCTATAATCGGATAGTCCTGTCCGACCAAGTCTCTGATCGTAGACACAGTTTCAAGTGCTTTCTCGAACAAAGGAACACCACTTAAGCCTCCCGCTTCGGATTGCCACCGACTGACGAGATTAGGTCTGGAAATAGTAGTGTTTGTAGCGACAATTCCATCAATCCCTGAATCCTGTGAAACTGTCACCAAATTTTTAAGTTGCTTCTCCGAAAGATCCGGCGCTAATTTGACGAACATAGGAATCCGCCGACCGCAACGCTCCGTTAAAAAATCTCTATGCTTGTTTAAAGCGACAAGAAATTTTTCGGACTCATGGATTCCCTGCAATTTCCTCAAATCTGGAGTGTTGGGAGAAGATATGTTGATGGTCAAATAATCCGCTATGGGATACGCCCTCTCCAAACAAATTCGATAGTCCTCTACCGCAAGCGCATTGGAGGTGGACTTATTCTTTCCCACATTGATCCCGATCGGCACGCCAACTTGTTCTCGACAGAAAGAGAGTCTCCGCATAACAGTCTCAATACCGTCATTATTGAATCCCATCCGATTAACAAGAGCCTGATCTGGCTCCAGCCTGAAAAGCCGAGGGCTTGGATTACCTGCTTGCTTTAAAGGAGTAACCGTTCCGATTTCCAAAAAACCAAAGCCAAGTGCAGCAAGTCCTTTGACAGCGACCGCATTCTTGTCGAAACCAGCGGCTAAACCCAATCGATTACTAAATGGGACTCCCGCCACCTCTATAGTCTCTGACGTATTCCTACGTCTCGCTGCGCTTCCATAGATTTGTAATAGTTTAAGGACCACCTCATGGGCAACCTCAGGACCGAGAAAAAAAAGCGCTTGCCTGATTAGATAATACATTCCCTGATCCTCACCACTTCAAACTAACCAAATGGCTCTCTTTACGATGTCATATCAATCATAGGACAATCCACGGCAACAACTAGGATTAATCATTTCTAAAGACATCGGCTGCTTTCGCGACGAAAAGATTGACACTCATTAATCTCTACTCATCGAACAACCAAACAACTATACAATAGCTAATATGAAAATTTGGAGTTGGCCTCGCCATTGAAATGTAATGACATCAAACCTACTCAACCGTTTTGAAAACCTCAAAGAGTGGCTAAATGGACGCGTCATCGGTCAACAAAGTCTGGTGAACCGCTTGTTACTCGCGTTGCTTTGTGGCGGCCATCTGATAGTAGAGGGAGCTCCGGGACTGGCTAAAACGAGGGTAATCAAGGAACTTGCCAAGGGTATTGAGGGTAATTTCCACCGAATTCAATTTACTCCCGACTTACTCCCTAGTGATGTCACTGGAACCGAAATATTTCGCATAGAAGAAGGATCTTTTCATTTTCAGCAAGGTCCTATTTTTCACAATCTCGTTCTCGCGGATGAGGTCAATCGTGCTCCCGCAAAAGTACAATCGGCTCTCTTGGAAGCAATGGCAGAAAAGCAAGTAACTATCGGCAGAGAAACCTATCCATTACCAAACCTATTTCTAGTATTGGCAACTCAAAATCCGATAGAACAGGAGGGCACCTACCCTCTTCCTGAAGCACAACTCGACAGATTTCTAATGCACGTAAAGGTTGATTATCCAACTGCTGCAGATGAAAAAGCGGTTTTAAATATAGTCCGTAAGGAGTTTATTCACGGAGCAGAATCAATAATATCTCCTACAAAATTGACTGAATCAGAAATAATGTTAGCTCGTGGAGAGCTAAACACAATTCATATGGAAGAGTCGATCGAGAACTACATTGTCGAACTAGTGAACCGAAGTCGACGCAAGATAGATGGGGTAGATTACGGCGTGAGTCCTAGGGCAACGATAGCCTTGGACCAATGTGCACGTGCCCAAGCTTGGTTGCAGGCCAGGGATTTTGTTACCCCCGAGGACGTTCAAACTGTCATCAATGACGTTTTCCGTCACCGTTTAATATTAACCTACGAAGCAACCGCTAGAGGAATCACTGCCGACTCGGTTACCGATGAATTAATTAATACCGTCCCCGTTCCATAATCATCGATTTTATTTCTAGGTGGATGGTTGATTAGAAATGTTATCAGGCACAACGATTAAACTTCAGGAATTAATCGATCTTCGGACGCGAGTTCGATTCAACAAACGACGGTCCAGAACTGCTTCTATTAACGGGTCGAGACTAACAAAAATAAAAGGGCGTGGCGTCGATCTCGATGAAGTACGCCTATATCACACCGGAGACGATGTAAGAAATATCGACTGGAAGGTCACAGCACGAAAAAACAAACCACACACCAAGATATTTCGTTCAGAACAAGAACGGCCAACCTTGATAGTAGTTGACCAGACCCGGTCTATGTTTTTCGGAAGTCAAATTCGATTCAAATCTATTGCTGCAGCCGAAATCTCTGCACTTATCGCTTGGCAGGCACTGGAAGCTAACGACCGAGTAGGCGCAATTGTGGTAAATGACGGGCATTTGAGTATTACCAAACCCCGCAGAAGCGGAGTGACAGTCACTCACTGTCTCTCTGAGATAGCTCAAGGTGCAAATGGTTTGCACACTCAGATTGCCTCACGTCAAGTTAATCCAAATCCTTGGTCGTTTGTTCCAGAAAGTATTAACAACGTGGCGCGATCAAATTATCGTATCGTGATCATCAGTGACATGGTATCTCTAAGTGAATTAATCCTATTAAAGGTGCTTCAACTTTCCCGAAGAAATAGAGTCGAAATAGTTCTCGTATATGACAATCTAGAGCGAACTTTACCACCCGCAAACAAATACATTGTGGAAGATCTCGAAGAACGCGTGAGTTTTGACACTGGAGATCAAAAATTAAGAGACTCATATAGGAAGCGTTTCGAAAAAAAGGTCTCCGATCTTGTTGATAAATGCCGTTCTCATCGTGTTGAATTTACAAAGGTAACAACTGACATGTCGATAACTCAGTTGCTTTTTTAATGGATACCAACATACTGAATCAACTACGCGATCTTCACGAGCCTTTGCCTCCCGATTCATGGCCACCAACTATTGGATGGTGGCTCGCTTTACTGCTGGTCATCATTGTTACCGGCTTTGGAATTAATTGGTGGCTTGCACGGCGAGCCGAGATCCTTCCGTACAAAATTGCTATACGCGAAGCATCCAAACTAGAAACTAATCTCGTGAGTGATCATTTGAATGGAAAAAACTATGTAAATTCCATTAACGAGCTTCTCAAAAGGTTGGTGGTTCATATCGAAGAATCAGAGGACGCGCCACGATTACACAGTGATGAGTGGCTTCGCTTTTTAGCTAAACGTTTCGAAGAGTCTCGATTTACCGGACCCCAAGGCCGCGCCTTAGGATCTCAGCGCTACTCCAAAGAAACTTTAGATATTGAGAAATTACCCGAACTGATACGCGAGACACTCAAAAGCGCTTATAAAACTCGCCCAAAGAATAAGATAAAATCTCTTACACCAAAGACCCACCATGAATATTGAATTCGTTTGGCCCTACGCCGCCACACTAACAATCCTACCTTTTATCATTCGACGGTTCATTACCGCCGAACCTGATAAGCAAGCTGCTCTGACCGTGCCCCAAGCAAACGCCTTCAAGATTGTGTCAGAAGACGGACTAATGGCCTCAACTTCAGTATTTCGATATGCAGTTCTTTGGATGGCTTGGATCTTCCTGATACTCGCTCTCTGTCGACCACAAATAATCGGGGATTCTGTCAGCCTTCCCACTAGTGGTCGCGACTTAATGTTAGGGGTAGATATCTCAGGAAGTATGAGTACCGAAGACATGCAATTTAATGGTAACCAAGTCACACGTTTGTCAATTGTTAAAGGTGTAGTCAGTGATTTCATATCCAACCGAAGCGGTGACCGCGTTGGATTAATTCTCTTTGGTACCAACGCTTACGTTCAAGCGCCTTTGACATTCGACTTAAAAACTGTTGAAAAATTATTAATCGAGGCACCTGTCGGCATAGCCGGAGGGAAAACAGCGATTGGAGACGCCATTGGATTGGCAACAAAACGATTAAAAGATAGGCCATCCGAGAATCGAGTATTAATTCTACTGACCGATGGCTCGAACAATGTTGGTGAATTATCTCCACAAAAAGCTGCTGCATTAGCAAAAGATATTGGTGTTCGAATTCACACGGTAGGTGTTGGGGCTGACGAATTAGAATTGCGCAGCCTTTTTGGATTCGGACGAAGGATGGTAAATCCATCGGCGGACTTAGACGAAGAAACCTTGCGAAACATAGCTGATGCTACTGGCGGAAACTACTTTCGCGCAGCCGATACAGAGACCCTTGTAGGTATATACGACGAAATTAATAAGCTAGAGCCCGTAGAGCAAGATGAGCAGACTTTCCGTCCAACGAAAGCACTCTACTATTGGCCGTTAGCACTAGCCACTGTATTGATATTTTGTCTTTTTTTCTGGAGACGTGAACTTGCATGAATTTGTAGAATTTCACTTTTTACGTCCCTACTGGTTGGCGGGAATACTCATTCTCGTTCCCGCGCTATATACCATTAGACAAAGAACTATTAGAGGCAACAAGTGGAAAGACGCTGTCGACCCTGAATTGCTTTCAGTACTTATCAGTCCATCCGATATTCGCAGTAATCTGATCAAGCTATCTCTTGCGACTATCGGTTTCGTCCTTGCTTTCATCGCATTATCTGGTCCCACTTGGGAGCGTAAACCCAGTCCCGTTGAGCGACAAAACGATCCCCTTGTTGTTATTTTAGACTTATCACTAAGCATGTATGTGCAGGACATTACACCCTCACGTATCGAAAGGGCCAAATATAAAATCTCCGATGTTTTGGCAAGAAGAGCGGAAGGATTTACCGCTCTAGTCGTATATGCGGGCGATGGACATGTAGTGACTCCTTTGACCGACGATGTTGGAACAGTCAACAACCTGCTAACTGCACTCCATCCAGGCATGATGCCAATGTTGGGTAGCAAACCGCAGAGTGCAGTAGAACTCGCCAGAGAATTGTTTACTAATTCAGGATTTCAACAAGGACGAATACTTTTAATCACTGACGGTATCGATCGAGTATCCGAAATCGTTGATTTGGCCCATCCGGATTACCCCATATCAATCCTTGGCGTAGGAACAATAGAGGGCGGGAAATTTCCAAAAACCATTTCGGATGAAATTCTACAAGTGTTACAAACCGATGTTTCTGACGCCAAGCCTCTACTTGATGAAACCAGGCTAAGCTCCCTATCGCAGTCGCTGTACGGAAAATATCATACGCTTTCTGCGAACTCCTCGGACTTAGATCATCTTTTGTCTACTACAATTCTTAAAGGGAACGAGACGACACCTATTGAACGGGAATTTGATACTTGGTCAGACATAGGCTACTGGCTGATTGTCCCCATATTCTTTTTAGCGCTTTCCCTATTTCGTAAAGGGACCATTGCTGTCATCGCCTTATGTATCGGATATCCTGCAGATGCAGATTGGTGGGCTGACCTCTGGTGGAGCAGAGATCAACAAGCCTATCGCGAGTTAAAAGCCGGTCAGATCGAAAAAGCTAGCCAGTTGTTCGAAGATTCTAATTGGCGAGGCGTCACAAAATATCGAGAAGAGGATTTTGGATCTGCAGTTGACCTTTTCAATTTAGACGCAAGTCCAACCGGAAACTACAATCTTGGCAATGCGTTAGCAATGGATCAAAAATACGAAGAGGCGATAGCTGCATATCAGAGGGCTTTGAATCAAGAACCACAGCATCAAGATGCCATTCATAATAAAGCTCTCGTCGAACAACTATTGAAAGAGCAACAAGAACAGCAACAAAGTTCATCATCAGAAAATCAAGATGAAAACCAGGAATCTGGATCAGATCAGCAAGAATCAGAATCCACTTCTACGCAAGAATCGGAAGAAACCGATTCACAAACAGATACAGAGAATGTTTCAGAAGAAAACGCAAACGAGTCTGAATCATCCAGCTCAGACGATCAAAACACAACGGCCGACTCTGAGGCAGAAGAAAGGTCGGATGCGAA
>MDTE01104504.1_pt1 | contig 12022 bp, 9 predicted proteins | sample 811231 | NCBI WGS metagenome assembly MDTE01 (sample SAMN05326651, study PRJNA326480) | marine metagenome | isolation source: seawater | place: Indian Ocean: Red Sea | collected 2010
CTTGGCTCAACCACGGTTATCTGTTCAGATAAAACTGGTACACTAACAAAGAATGAGATGACTGTACGTCAACTTCACACCGTTGAGGGATACTTTAGCGTAACCGGCGATGGTTTCAATCCGAAAGGTACGCTCGCTGACGGAGATAAGGAACTCGATCAAGATTCAATGTCCAACCTTCAGTCTGACCCGAGCTTCCGTCTCCTGGCAGCATGTTTGTCGTTGTGTCATAATTCACAAATTAGCAAACAAGATGGTAGATGGTCAGCAATTGGTGATCCAACGGATTCGGCATGCGCAGTCCTCGGATGGAAATTAAACGGAGATGTGAGAAAATTCTCACAACGTCACCCGCGGCTGCACGAATTCTTCTTTGACACCGACCGTAAACGTATGTCGGTAATCCATGAATATGAAGGCGAACGTTGGGTCTTCGCAAAGGGGGCAGCAGGCGGTTTTGTTCCTATTACGACCCATCGCTACAAGAATGGTGAACTCGTAGAAATTGTTGATGAAGATTTGAAGCAAGCATCGATAAGGAACAAGGAAATGGGTTCTCAATCGATGCGTGTACTTGCACTTGCTGCAAGAAAACTTGGACCCGAGGAGGACATTACCGACATAGCCTCGGTCGAGAAGAATCTGATATTCCTAGGACTTGTTGGAATTATGGATCCTCCACGTCCCGAAGTCAAAGAAGCGATCCGAATCTGTCAAGATGCCGGAATTAAAGTCAAGATGATTACAGGTGACCATCATATGACTGCTTCAGCAATTGGACAAGAGCTGTCCATTACAGGTGCAGAAATGGAACCAGTTAGTGGATCAGAATTACGAGTCATGTCAGATGATGAACTTTCTGAATCAGTTGAGAAAGCAATCTTTTCCCGTGTTACGCCTGACCAGAAAATGAGAATAGTATCCTCTCTTCAGGATCAAGGAGAAATAGTGGCAATGACTGGTGACGGTGTCAATGATGCACCTGCGTTATCGGGTGCGAATATCGGAATTGCAATGGGAATTGCGGGCACGGACGTGGCAAAGGACGCCGCCGACATGGTCTTGCAAGATGATAACTTTGCAAACATTGTTCACGCCGTAGAAGAGGGACGTAAAATCTATCAAAACATCCGAAACTTTGTCCGCTATCAAGTTTCGACCAACGTCGCTGCTGTTGCACTTATCGTAATATCAACATTCATTTTTGGTTGGGAATTACCGCTTACAGCGACTCAAATTTTGGTAATCAACATCTTGATGGACGGGCCTCCTGCAGTTGCCCTAGGTGTGGAAAAACGGCATGGAAACGTCATGTCCCAACCACCTCGTCCAGTTGATGAAGGGTTGCCGAGTTCGAAGGATATAGGACTAATATTCTACCTTGGAGCTGTTATGGTTATCGGTACTTTGATTGTATTTTATCTCGCAGGAGGCGGTGTATACGGCAATGAATGCACCCTTGCACCATTTGCAACTGAAGCAGATGCTGGATTTTCAGTCTCTGCTTGTCTTTCCGGTGATGAAGCAGCATTGGCTGCTTGGAGTTCATATGCTGAATCTACATTCGCTTCTGCCCAAACAATGACCTTTGCTGTGTTTATCGTTTATCAACTGTTCAATGTATTGAATTGCCGGTCTGAAAAAGAAAGTCTCTTTACACTTGGTCTGTTTTCAAATCGTGCAATAAATTATGCCATCCTTGCCTCTGGATTTTTACTGTTCTTATTCGTGCACTTCGCAACATTCCAACTGCCTCTGATTGGAATCGAATTTGGAAATCTACTAAGCACAACACCACTTGAAAGCGTTGATTGGCTTGTCTTAGTTGCTGTTGCTTCAACAGTATTTTTGGTCGAAGAATTCAGAAAATTCATGCTCAATTCAGGTTTCTTCAAGGTACGTCGTTGATTGTGGCAGCATGCACATCTTCATGAAGCAGGAATAGAAGGATTGCATATGGAAGAATGGGTCTCTACAAAGGCTGTAGCGGATCGTAATCCAGAATGGAGGTCCATACTTAAGGACCAGTTGAATCAGATTGAGTGGTCAAATTCAATTCAACCCATTGTTGACAAAATTCTGAATGATAAGGAATTGAGTCATGATGATGGTCTACAGCTTTTTAATGAACCAAATTTATTTGAGATTGGAAAACTAGCTGACCAATTTAAAGTTGCAATGTTTGGCCACAAGGCCTATTTTAATTCAAATGTCCACATCAATCAAACAAATGTTTGCGTTCTTGCTTGTAGGTTTTGTGCGTTCCGAAGGGGTCCAAAAGCAGAGGATGCGTATGAATTATCCATAGAAAATTACCTGGAGGAACTGGAAAAATTTTCACCGTATGTTGATGAAGTACATTCTGTTGGTGGCTTGCATCCAAGTTGGACTGTTGAACACTATTCAGAACTGTTTGAGCGTATTCGAAGTGAGCATCCACATGTATCCATCAAAGCATTGACTGCTGTTGAAATTAAGCATCTCGCACAAATCTCAAACCTTACGATCGAAAAAACACTCAAACGCTTGAAAGAGGCGGGTTTAACTTCCCTTCCAGGAGGAGGAGCAGAAATTTTGGATGACGAAGTGCGCGCAGTAATTTGCAACGGTAAAGAGTCGAGTCAAGAATACTTGGATATCCATCAAACTGCTCATAAAATTGGCCTTCCAAGTAATTGTACAATGTTATTTGGTACCATTGAAACCGCATCTCAAAGAGTTGATCACATACTTAAGTTGAGGAATTTGGCTAAAGAAACGAATGGATTTCAATGCTTCGTCCCATATCCATTCTTACCAGATTCTACTCGTTTACCTATGGCTCAATTGTCAACTGGACAAGAAATATTACGCGTGATTGCAATATCAAGAATATTGCTTGATACTATACCACATATCAAGGCCTATCGTATGAATATCGGAGATGAACTTGCTGAACTAGCATTACAATTTGGAGCCGATGATATCGATGGAACTGTTCAACAAGAATCCATCATGCATTTGGCAGGATCCACAACGCCACTTACACACGACCTTCAGCAATTGTCAAAACTCGTTTCAAATGCTGGCTGCATACCAATCAAGAGAAATACAATTTATACGCAATTTTCTCGATACATTGCCCCTGAACCCGTCCGAAGACTACCTATGGCTTGAAGTGATTAAGATGTTGACAAAATCACCATTATGGATGAAGACAATCGGTCGAGTCGCTTTCATGAATTGTGATCCTCTGTTTGTTGGATTGGACGAATCATTCAATGTTTTACCCGCTCCACCATCTTGGTTAACTGGGCATTTGTTACGCAAGGATTGTGTACTTGCGCCAATACCTGCAGCAGATTATGCCAAACATTCTGATGAATTAGCGCTCGTTCCTGAGATAGGTATTTGCTCGAAAGGAGAAGTTGGTAGTGTATTGGTATTTGGTAATCGACCACTTGAAGATATGAGAGACATAGCGTTACCAACAGATTCCTCATCATCCGTAGCATTACTCAAATATCTGTTCAAGGCACGTGGTATTGACCCACGTCCGGTGGAAATGGGCCCTGATTTGGATACAATGCTCGAACGATGTGATGGAGCTTTGTTAATTGGTGACAGAGCCTTGGATCGGGCAAAATTAAATCCAGAACTTGTTCGTCTCGATTTGGGTCAAGCATGGTTGGAATTAACGGGACAACCAATGGTTTTCGGTGTGTTTGCTGCTCGGAAGGATACACCTATTGAAGCAGTAAAAACTGCACATGCTGCATTACTAACCAGGCTTGAATCGTTTGAAACAAATTCTTTGACCAGAGAAAAAGTTCTCTTGCATGCACACCTTCATTCGGATATGTCCTTATCGAGGTTGAACAGATACTTTGGAGAGGTATTCAACCGATTGGATGATGAGCATGTCTACGGCTTGGAAGAATTTCTACGTCGATGTTGTGGCATGGAACATCCAATCTCATTCCTTTGGTGAATCTGAGACGAAACGTTTCAAAGTTTCATCCATTTCCTCATCTCCACGAACCGATTTTCTTACAGTGCGCCGTTTCAGTGGCTTAGGTTCAGAATCATTGACCGAATCACTTAATTTCCTTCGTTTCGTAACAACGGTATCTTGCTCAGACCGACGAGCTCTCCGCTTACGAACAACTTCATTCGATGATTCTTGTAGAATCCGTTGAGCATCGTTCGTTGCCTCTTTACGAACTGAAACTCTTTTGCTTGTCTTTGGAGTGATTTTTTTCTTGGCGACCCGGTTTTCCTTCACCATTTCAATTTCTTCACTTGGTTCCAAATCATTCATTTCTGTCTGTTCATCAAATTCATCTTCGACATATACTGAATCATCCTCATCCTCATCTTCATCTTCCAATTCAATGCTATATTCAGATTTTGTAAGTTGATCGTACAATTTTTGTGTCACAATACCGATTATGAGTATTCCAATCAATAGGACAACGTAAGTCAAAGGCGAGCTGAATATGCTCTGTGGAGTAATCGTTTCTCCCTCATTGGAAGTTGTTTGAAGAATAAACGAAATTTCCTCTTCTTGAACATGCCATGGGACATATTCCTGGGTAATAACTGAATTACCTTTGATTTGAACAAGCAGGGGGTGCTGTTCACTGAGTTCGGTTATGCTGCCTGAACTTGGGAATCGATGATTAAAGAGTTGCACAGATAGTCCATCAATCGTCTGAATGTCATTTGTCGAGTATAGATAACTGATCGAATAACGAATATGGGTCGTTCGATCATTCGCAGGAGTAAGAGTCATTCCAGATTCAATTTGACATGTCGATTTTTCAAAAGACAAGGATGAATTGCTGAAAATTACTTGACTGGAAATGAATTCACTTGATATTTGATTCTCGATATTCATACATATCGTATCAGCAAAATGTTGAGTTTCGTTGGAGGTAAGTCGGATATCATTATCCAACGAATAACGAGCTAAATCCCTTATACTCGCAGAATGCGATTTGTTTAAGGTGAAGGTTTGCTTTATGTTGACATGAGTCTCATTAACAAACAAATCAATCATTCGAATAAAATTTTCATCCGGTAAGAGTTTACATTCAATACCAACATCTAAACAATTTAAATCCCAATTATTTTCGATTCCATCCCCATCAATATCGCGATCAATCGAATCTGGAACTCCGTCGCCATCTGTATCCAAACCCGATGTACCAAACCCGTCTCGTTGGATTTCTGTTGCATATCTAACTACATAATCAACATTAGAGTTGAAGAGAACATGGTCAATTTTGTTCAACTCGTTTAGTATAATGACATAATCATCAAATTCGTGAAAAATAGTAAATTGATTGAGGATAATCTCTATTTGTGAGTCATACTCTGAAATTTGATGGAATGGATTTGTAGTATGGATAAAAAGGCTGTCTGATTGCTCCACGAATTCAAATTTCTTCACACCATTAATTTCAATTTGCTTCAGTTCCGTACCTGAAAAAGTCCACTTACGAATTCCATTGTCTGAAGTTGAGATAGCGAAGAATTGATCCTCATTTCCTATCTTACAATCGAGAATTGGTGAATTGGGAACAATTTCTTGATGTATTTCATCCCCTTCCTTGGTCCACAAGTGTACAACACCATTTTCATCTGCAGAAAGAATTGAACCGGAGCTGTTAGAAACATCCAGACATACTAAAGGTGCAGTATGATTACCAGAGAAGATATTGTCCTGTTCTAAACTGTCTCTATTTAATTGTAGGAATCCAACATCAGGTGCGTTTGTATAGAGTTGCGCACCACTTGGTGACCATTGTAGTTCATTGGCATTTGAGCCAGTAATATCATTCGAAGAGAGTGAACTCAAATCACTGGTAGACAATACGTGAATGGTATCTGTGCCGATTGAAGATGCTCGTAAAGTCACCGCTAATTTAGTATAATCCGGAGAAATCGAGGTTGCGAGGATTTCACTTGAAAATACACGCTGGTCCAATACAGTATGACCCATTGACATTTTCATCAGTACCGGTCCGAAGGAAGCGAAGATATTGCCGTCCGCATCAATTTCAATCGTACGCTTACCAATTTCTGCATCTTGTGCCTCAGTAGCTTCTACGAAGAAGAGATTATCCTGCCCAGATACATTGACTCCAAAAAGTAGGATGGTGACTGCAAGAGTAATTAGGACGCCCCTCAAACTCGTCCTTGTTTGCATGATTTCAACTACTTGAACAATTACATAAACAATGTGATAATTGTAATTCAATTTTGTTTCCAATTTGAGGCGGTTGGTTCTTGAAGGGAATGTACTTGGACGAAGTATGTCGCAATTGCCTAGAGATGAAGATGGCAACTTCATAGTTCGAATAGGGCACTCTCCTGATCCTGACGATGCATTCATGTTTCATGCAATGACAACGAACGCATTTCCTACCCCAGGGTACAATTTTGTGCATGAACTTCAGGACATCGAGACACTTAACCATAGAGCAATGAATCAAGAACTCGAAGTTTCTGCGGTTTCAATCCATGCTTTTCCAGACATTGCTGAGAATTATGCTCTCATGAATTGTGGCGCATCGATGGGAGAAGGTTACGGTCCAATGATTGTCGCAAAAGAAGGCCTCAGCGTTGCGGAGGCTCAATCTTCGATTATTGCGGTCCCTGGTTTGAAGACCTCAGCATATCTTGGTTTGCGATTGGCCTGGGGTGACGTCAATGTCGAAGTTGTACCATTCGACGAAATAATTCCGCGTATTCTTGATGATACATACCGCTGTGGGCTCATCATCCACGAAGGGCAACTGACCTATGTCGAGCATAATCTCAATGTCTTAATCGACTTAGGAGTATGGTGGAATGATAAGACGAATGGTTTACCGATGCCACTTGGAGGCAATGTCGTACGAAGAGACCTCGGTCAACAAGTAATGGAAGATATTACGAAATACACAAAAATGAGTATCGAACATTCCATCCAGAACCCAGTTGAAGCACTTGAATTTGCAAAAGCTTGGGGTCGAGGTATTGATGATGAAACAAATCAAAAATTTGTAACAATGTACGTCAACGATCGAACCATTGATTACAAAGCTGAAGGAAGAGAATCCATACGACGTTTTCTCAAAGAAGGCCAATCAATTGGGATGATTCGTGAGGAATTTGATGTTGATGGTTTGAAATTTATTGGTGCAAAGGAATGATTTGCATGGATCAACGACCAGTTACGAGTGAATACGGCTCTGTCGATCCTGCTCCAGCATCGGATAAAGAAAACATCGATTCACTTCGACATATTCTTCTCGATGAAAATCAAAGAATGTTCCAACGTATGCGTGCAGTATTCAAGTTAAGGAACATACGTAGTGTAGAATCTTGCCTCGTACTCTGTGAGGCATTTCAATCAAAAAGTGCCCTTCTACGACATGAATTAGCATATGTCTTGGGTCAAATGCAGATGGATGAGGCATTACCTACGCTCAAAAAGATACTTTCTGACTTGAATGAACATGTTATGGTTCGTCATGAAGCAGCGGAAGCACTTGGAGCAATAGGGAATTATGAAGCTGTTCCTACGTTGAAAAAATATCTTGATGATGGACATATTGAGGTCAGTGAATCATGTGAAGTTGCACTTGATCTCCTTGAATGGGTGAACAACAGTATTTTGCCAGAATGAGTATTTTCCATCACGACATTTTAGAACCGAGACAATCAGCAGGAACTAGGTGAGACGATGCCGCATGAACATGTCCAACTTGCACAGGCGCCGAATGGAGAAATTGGTCCACGTTGCCATGATTGTGGGACAAGGCTTACCTTCGGTTCTGCTATGGTTCACAACCAACATTATTTCTGCTGGGAACACTATGTCGAACAGACAGGTGCTGATACCGTAACTGTAATCGGTGAAACTGAACAGAAATTTTACATGAAGACCGAATAGGGTTTCGTTCAAAAACTGTCAACATTTCGGGTATGTATGGCTTCAACCGGATGGGCACGATTCGCGCATCAGTTCGGTCGATATTACCAAACGTCTCAATTTTGGCGTCCACCTCGAATGCCCAAACGTGAATGGATGTTTATTCCTTTTGGGGGGAGTCCTCCTCTTCGACATAAAGCATTTCGAAACGAGAACGAGTTACGTCATTTTTTATCGGAACGTGCAATGCATTCTTGCTTTTATTCGACAGCGTATTGGCAAAAACCGTACGAATTGAAAATGAATGACAAAATATGGCATGGAGCAGATTTGATTTTCGACCTGGATGGCGATCACTTGCCCGGCGTCACCGATCGAGATTTCCCTGCCATGCTAAATGTTATTCGAGAACAAGCACATTCATTGTGGAATGATTTTTTGGAACCCGAATTTGGATTCAAAGAATCTTTTTTGCAAGTAACTTTTTCAGGCCATCGTGGATTTCATCTTCATTATAGAGATCCTGCTTTGTTTCATCTCGACTCAGAGGCGAGAAGGGAACTTGTTTCATTTATTCGAGGCGAAGGTGTTGATGTTCAAGGGGGATTGACACGATTTCATGACCCTATTGCAAGTGGTTGGACAAAGAGAATACGTCAACAAATCCCGGCATTAATCGATAAATTGGTCCTCATTGCCCAAGATGCTGATGGAGCTGGGAAAGAAATGAAAAGGCTTCATCTGGGATTAAAAGAGAATCTACAAAGAGAGGGGAAGCCAGGAAAAGGTCCTGCTAGTATTCGAAAATTGGCAGACATGTTCCTTCATGATGATCGAAGAGAAGCTGTCGGTCGTGGACAACTTTCAAGATTGGGTGCACAACAAGGATTATTTCTCGATCTTGTCAAATCTGACGCTTCAATTGTTCTCGGAGCAGCGGGAGAAACTGACGAGGTCGTAACCATTGATGTGAGACGTCAAATAAGGTGGCCTACATCTCTTCACGGAAAAACGGGTATGCGTGTGACAGAATTTCCCTTACAGAGACTCGATCCTGAGGGTACTGATCCTTTCGATGCACTGAGCGAAGCATTTGTTTTTGGCAAAGATAAATCATTTGACGTTGAAATAATTGTTGATGATGCAAATCTTCGTTTTGGCAATGATACACATGACGTTTCAATGGGGGACCGACTTAGGGTATCAGAATCTGCAGCTACTTTTCTCAGTCTTAAGGGATGGGCTAAGATTGCATAATTGTAACCACTCTAGGATGTTGATTTTCTTGTTCTAGTTGTGGTAAGGTTCAAGGGTAGAATCGCCTCCAGTCAAATCAGAGGTGAGTGTATGCGACGACGGAAAAAGAATAAATCTACACAAACACCACAACCATCCTTGCCACCACTTCCTAACTTACCACCACTTCCAGATGCACCACTCCCGCCTCTTCCCGAGGCTTCCCTTCCTCCATTACCTGCCGTTCCAACCCCTGATCCTTTGGCACAATCGCCCTTACCTCCTCACGTTAATCCAATTGCAGGAGAGCAAACAGTACCTACGCCACAAACACCAATTGAACCTGAATCGACTTCAAACGAGTACGGAGAACTTTGGGCCAAACGTTCCGCAAAACCCCTTCCGCAAATTTATGGAGCCATTGATCGTTTAGGTTCAGGAGAATCAGGTTCACTCTTAGACAGATATGCAGATCGATTCGGACACGAATTGGATCGTGATATCATTGTTTTGAGGAAGAAGGAACGCGAAGATGCGATTAATGAAGCAAGAGGTGCTCCTTCAGTAGAATTACTTGACCAAGATGAACCTGATCGGTTGACAGAAGTCGAGGATTTAATCCGTGATCTGAAACCTCAATACAAAGAGGCAAAAGCATCAGGAGATAAAGAAACACTACGCGTAATTGTCCCTCAACTTGAGAAATTAATGCATGAACGTCGAAATCTCATGAGCGAATCAGCGCCAGTCACGAATCCTGAGCCTGTTGTTGAGGAACAAACTTCCACTGCAGAGGAAGACCCTGCAGATGACGAGGCGGATGAATTGTTTTCACAATTTTTCAATATTGTTAACGACTTACTCGGGGATGAACTACCTGAGGATGCAATTCAAGCATTCCTTGCATCAGATGGCTTTGAATTATTCAAGCAAGTTGGTGCAGATCCGAAAGCTATCGATGATGAGCAGCGTGGAGAATTTTTCAAAATTATTGACGAACAACTCGGAAACATGCCTGACTCTTCTATCCAGGCCTTTGTAGAATCAGGAGACTTTACAATTTACAAACAGATTTCTGAAATGTACACATGAAAGAGGCGAGAATATGGGACTACTCGACAAAGTTGAATCGAATGAAAAAGACGTAGCAAAGAAAGCCGATGCTAAGGCAGAAAAAGTAACAAAGGCTACGCCAGTAAACGAACAAAAGGCTGCCCCTGCCAAAGAAAAAAAGGAGAAAAAAGCGAAAAAACAAAAGGTCAAGAAACCACGACCAGCTGGACTATCCTCAGAATTTGAAATCGCTCCTAAACTAAGTCGTGTCATCAGTTGGTGGGTTAATTTCCTTGCCAACTTCTCTGTTTTGATTGCCGCCCTCTTCATGTCAGCATTCACAGGTGGAAAGAGTGGTGGTCTCGAGACAACAATATTGTTCATCATTGCAATTGTTGTCTTGTTTTTCAACGCCATATTCCTCCCTCTATACACCGGACGCAATCTTGGTCAATATACATCCTCAACTCGATACATCAAAGGAGATGGTTCGAAGCCACTTTTCATTCACGGAATCGTTGTAAATAACATCGGGCTGTTGTCTCTCATTGGATTTATCATGGTGTTCACACAAGCTGGGAAAATATCGGATGGTGGCACCTCACCAATTGTCATGACATCGATTGGTGCTGTTTTGATGATTCTATGGATTGTTAACTGGCAATTCACTCGAAATAGTGACTTAAATCAAGGTCTTTTTGATCTGGTATTTGCGTCTTACCTTGTACGATTCATCCCTGAAGAAAAAGCAACATCAGGTTTCCGAGCAAGACTTGAGAGCATGAGTCAGTTTGGAGAGAAATACGCTAAGCGGGTCGAAGAAAAGGCAAAAGCACGCGAAGAGAAGTTAGCCAAAGCTGATGAGAGTGAGGATCAGGATACTGAGGACTCCAATGAAGATCCGGATTCTGAAGACTCTAAATCAGATAAAGACGAATGATAGATCTGTGGTTGCATGATGGTTCACCGCCATATTGCATTTGCTTTGCATATTATTTTTTGGATTGTCGTAAGCACTTGTTTATTCTTTTTTGGAGACTTGATTATCGTTGCTTTCGCACTGCCTTTGATCATTGTTGACCTGTGGTTGGCATTATGCTTAGGTTTCATGCTCCGGCTTCCAGTTCAACGTCAAAACTACCCACCTCCTGAGAATTGGAAATGGGAAGAACATATCGTAATGGATTACCCTGTTCGTTGGTTATCAAAAACGATAGATGTTCACAAGCCTCTGGCCATTCTCATTCATGGGTGGAACTCACGGGCTGCGAATATGATTGGAAGAGGAGAGTTGTATGAACAACTCGGATACAATGTCATCTTGTTTGAAATGAGAGCCCATGGAGGTAACAAACGGGTCTCGAATTGGGCTGCTTTACAGGTGTGCTATGATTTAGAACAAGTTCTTCAATTGTTTCAAAAACGCAATTGGTTATCGAAAGGATTCATTGTCCACGGGCATAGTTTAGGTGGATTCGTTGCCCAAAGGGTTCTGAGGGACGAGATGGAAACATCACAACATGCCCTTGGTATGGTTTTAGAATCGCCTGTAACATCCTACGAATACATCAATAATCAGACGTGCGAATATCTAAAGATTCCAAAATTCATTCATAAATACATGATGAACCGTTTGATTAATTACTACAACAAGTTGAATCCATCAGTTTTCCAAGCCAACAACTTGGATCATCTATCTACTCCTGAATGGGGTTTACCAAATTGTCCTACGTTGCTGGTCCAGGCAAAACATGATTCAACTCTTGGAACAAAACATTCAGGATTACTTATTGATGTTCATTCAAACCTTGATACAGATTTTACATTTCA
>MDTE01199962.1_pt1 | contig 12022 bp, 11 predicted proteins | sample 811231 | NCBI WGS metagenome assembly MDTE01 (sample SAMN05326651, study PRJNA326480) | marine metagenome | isolation source: seawater | place: Indian Ocean: Red Sea | collected 2010
AAGCGGTGTCGTCGAGGTGCGCGAGCTGCGCATCCGGAGGATCTGAAACGATCCGGAGGGCGACACCGCCCTACTCCGATTCCCCGTTCGCCGTTTTGTGGTATCTCCTCCCGACGACGAATCGGCGCATCAGTGCGTCGAATAACACGCCCGGCATGCAGCGAAGCAGCTTGAGAGGAATCGTCAACCGTTTCGGAAAGTGAACCTCACGCTTTCCACCAGCAATGCCGTTGACAATAATCCGTGCCGCCGTTTCAGGCGTTTGCCGAAACGGCATCGGAAAGTGATTGCGATCGGTGAGCGGTGTCTTGACGAAGCCTGGTGAGACGATAGTGACTTGGACGCCACGACCATATAAATCGTTCCTCAGGCTCTCCAAGAAACTCGTCAACGCGGCCTTGCTGGCGCAGTAAGGTGCGGAAATCGGAAATCCGCGAACGGCGCCAATGCTCGAAACACCGGCGATGATGCCGCTTCGCCGCCGGAGCATCTCCGGAAGAACCGCCTCGATACCGTAAATTGCGCCGAGATAGTTCACCATCGTAATACGTTCGACGACCTCGGCGTCGAAGTCGTCGGGAAGCATCATGTCACCAATCCCGGCGTTGAGAATGACCGCGTCGACCCCGCCAAACTCGCGAACCGTAGCGTCAATCGCCGCCCGCACACTCTGTCGGTCACTAACATCGCCGGCTTGGTAGATCACGCGACTCTCGGGTGAGCGCGAGCACAGCTCAGCCTGCAATTGCGCCAGACGGCTTTCTGTCCGTGCGAAGAGCGCTACGTCACAACCGCGCGCGATCAATTCGCCGGCGAGAGCCGCGCCGATTCCGGTGGATGCACCGGAAATCCACACTCGCCACCCAAGCCGCCCTGGGGGCACACGCGCCCCTGTACGTCCGCGCGCCCTCGATTCGACCGCGTCCGAATCCATCACGCGCTACGCTTTCGTCAGGGAGATCTCCTCGTACGTCCGCCCAGATTGCGGTTTGTCCCGCATGGCGAGCGCATGCTCGTAGAGCTTGTTCCCCCACTTCGTCGGGTACTTCCCGGTCAGGCAACCGAGGCACATCTCGTTCTCACCAGATTCAAGCGCCTCCAGAAGCTGGCTGACCGTGAGATAACGCAAGCTGTCGGTGCCGAGCTCGTCGGACAGCGTTTGGAGCGCTTCCCTCGAAAGGTCCTTTTCACCTTCAGTCCCGAGTATCTTCGGTACGAACAACTCGTTAATACGCGACATATCAATCCCATAGCTACACGGAGCCATGATCGGCGGACAGGCTACCCGCACGTGCACCTCGCGCGCGCCTCCCTGCTCGCGCAGCATCTTGACGATGACACGGAGCGTGGTCGACCGAACGATGCTGTCTTCCACGACGAATACGCTTTTACCTTCGATCACTTCCGGCAGCGCCGAAAACTTTCGTGTAACTCGTTCCTTGCGATTCGAACCCTCGATGAACGTCCTTCCGACATATCGATTGCGAATGAGGCCCTCCCGCGACGGAATCTTCAGCTTGTACGCCATCGCATCGCAGGCAGCCTTCGCGGTATCAGGAACAGGAATCGCCACGCAATCGTCGGGGTTCGTTTCGATCTCTTCGGTCCGTGCGAGCGCCTCCCCCAAGCGTGTGCGACTCAGGTACACGGATCGATTGTTCAGGTTCGAGGCCACGTTCGCGAAGTAAACGTACTCGAAGAAACAGAACGAACGACGCGGTGCTTGCGCAAACTCTTCATGTCGGATGCCATCCCGAGTGACATGAATGAGGTGTCCCGGTTCAACATCATGAATTTCGGTGAAACCGCGATTCCTCAGCGCGGTACTCTCTGAAGCCGCTGCAAAAAGATTGCCCTTCGTCGCGTAGCAGAGCGGCCTGAAGCCTTGCGGGTCACGCACAACGACGAGATCGCCGTCCGCGTTGAGAAAGACTAGACTGTAGGCACCATCCACGTAACCCGCGATCTGCTTAAAAACCTCGACAAAATCCGGCTTACTTTGCCGCTCGAGCGCGTAGCAAATGTGGTGCATCAACAGCTCGGTGTCGGTATCTCGGGCTAAGTGGTATCCCTTAGCAACGAGCTCTGCACGCAGCTCGACGAAGTTGGCGATGTTGCCATTGAAACCGAAAGCGAACCACTTCCACCGACGTCCGTGCGGATTTTCGAACGGCTGCGCGAACGACTTCTCGTCCTTGCCGCACGTCGCGTACCGAACATGGCCAATGCCCGCACGGCCAGCGTACTCTTCGATGATCTTTCGATACTCGGAAGGATCCGGCACCGTAAGGTGAAACACGTCACTTACGCTGCCAACATCCTTATAGGTGTCAATGATCTTAGCAGCGTTCTCGTCGTAGCGCGTAATCCCCGCGGCGAGCTGACCGCGATTCTGTAGATCGATCAGCATGTCGGGGAGGAGGCGCACGACGTTGTCACCGCTCGGCACGAACGGCCCCGCAGCCGCCCCCGGAGGGACTCGGTCCATACGATAAACTGCCGCTACGCCGCATTCATCATGGATAGGATCAAGCACTTCGGGCCTTTCCGATCAGCGCGGATCGAGAGAACCTGCGGCCAGCCGAAACACGGTTTTCATAGCGGGACTTCCCACGGAAACGCATAGGATACTGGCGGTCGTCACGGATGCCAATGCGCCATGGCAAACTTCTTTCACTCTCTTACAGGAAGGTAGTCGAAAGTTAATCCGAGCTCCGCGCCGGGGCCACAATTGCGGTTCGCCGCGAAGACTTTTGGCGATACTCCTTCACCCACCGCGCCAACCGCCGGCCTGGACAGGCGGTCGCGCTCAAACCTCGTTCCTCGCGAACTTCGGCGTGGGTCAAAACCTCGCCAATCTCGATATCATATCGCTCCCGTAGCGTATCGAGACACGATTTTAAGCGACCTTCTTGCGCCAAGGTCAGCTGCTGCTGGTCGAAATTGCCGAGGACCAGCACGCCGATGTTGCCTTCGTTGGCGCCGTCAGGGCCTGCATGGGCGCCGACGCTGCAAAGCGGCCGACCCTCCCACATAACGCCCGCACGATCGAGGATCAGGTGGTAGCCGATGTCCGCCCATCGACGGACCTTTTGATGATCGTGCTGAATCCCCCGCAAGAGGCGCGCAGTCTTCTCAGCAACGCTGGACTCCACATTCTTGTCCCCGAAGTGATGGACCGTCACGCGACGCGGTCGTCCCAGTGAGTCGACGTGAGCACTGACGGGCGCAGCCCCCCATCGCTGTCGCGAATGATCGGCGAGATCGCTCTCTGGCTTTGGGGCGACCTCCAGCTCAACGGAAGAAACCACGCCAGCAGGGACTGCTTGCCGGCGCCTCGCCGGGCGGTTGCCATCGCCGCCCCATAGCCCGTGAAGAACAATAGTAACAACACACGCCAAAAGTAGGGTCAGCCAAGCCCTGAACGACGGCAACCGCGCTTCGGACGTGAACCCGGCACGGTGAAAATCCCCTGTATTGCCCGACGAAATCGCTCCGTCGACCTCGTTTTCTCTCGACACCCTCTCTTCCATTCGTTTTCGCGTCTGCCGAAGCATGAACTCCTCGCGCGAGGACCGTACTCTGCACCAAGCGGCCGGATTCCGGCAAGCAAAATCGCCGCGGGCTCGATCAGGACGGCTCGTACCGCGGCAACTGCCCTCGCAGCGCCGCGAGAGCTGGGTTCGCCGCATCATTTTCGGAAAGAAGCGGCTGCTCCACCGGCCAGTCGATACCGATCTCCGGGTCGTTCCACGCGACACCGAGCTCGTCGCCCGGATGGTAGAAATCGGTACACTTGTACTCCACGTCCGCCGTCTCAGAGAGCACGCAGAAGCCGTGCACGAATCCGACCGGGATGTAGAGCAGTCGAAAGTTCTCCTCAGAAAGCTCGTAGCCAACCCAACGCCCAAACGTCGGCGATCCCTCCCGAACGTCAACAGCGACGTCGAACACCACGCCGCGCGTCGCCCGCACGAGCTTGCCTTGGGGATAGTCCTTCTGTGCATGGAGACCCCGCAAGGTTCCTCGCCTAGAGCGCGAGTGATTGTCCTGCACAAACGTCGCGTCGATGCCGCCCGTGGCAAATTTCTCCGCGTGGAAGGACTCCACAAAAAAACCGCGTGAATCACGAAAAACTTCCAGCTCGACGACGATCACGCCGGGCAAATCGGTCTGGGTAAACTTCACGCTATCGCGAACCTCAGGGAATATCTTCCTCCAGCATGGCGAGAAGATACTCGCCGTAGCTGTTCTTGCTCATGCCTTCCGCGATGCGGGCGACGTCCGATCGATCGATGTACCCCATGCGATAAGCGATTTCCTCAGGACAAGCCACCTTGAGACCTTGCCGCTCCTCGATCGCCTGAATGAATGTCGACGCCTGCAAAAGCGACTCGTGCGTGCCTGTGTCAAGCCACGCAATGCCGCGCCCCATTTTCTCGACGCATAGCTGTCCACGCTCTAGATACTCGATGTTGACGTCGGTGATCTCCAGCTCCCCACGAGCAGACGGACGCAACTGCGCCGCGATGTCGAGCACTTGATTGTCGTAGAAGTAGAGCCCCGTCACCGCATAGTGAGACTTGGGTTTTTCGGGCTTCTCAGCGAGAGACACCGCACGGCCCTCGTGATCGAACTCGACAACTCCGTAGCGTTCCGGATCGTTGACTCGGTAGCCAAACACAGTCGCGCCGCTACTCCGCTGCTCGGCAGCACGAACCAGCTCCGGAAACCCGTGGCCATAGAAAATATTGTCACCAAGAGCGAGCGCGACGCGCTCGTCACCGACAAACTCACGCCCGAGTATAAACGCCTGGGCGAGCCCCTCCGGCTTCGGCTGAACGGCATAGCTGATACCAACGCCAAACTGCGCACCATCACCAAGCAGCCGCTGGAACGCCACTTGATCCTCCGGCGTCGTGATGATGAGAACGTCCCGAATCCCCGCGAGCATCAGCGTCGTCAGGGGATAGTAGATCATGGGCTTGTCGTAGATCGGAACGAGCTGCTTGCTCACGGCTTTGGTCAACGGATAAAGTCGAGTCCCCGATCCGCCGGCGAGTATGATTCCCTTCATGAGCGTTCCGTCAGCCTTCATTCTTCTCCAGGAGACCAAGGCGCTCTCGGTCGTAACCTCGCACTCGCGTCTCCTCGCACCAAGCGGTGTTCTCCAAATACCACCGAACCGTACGGGCCATGCCTTCATCGAAACCCCAGCGCGGCTGCCACCCAAGGTCACGACGAATCTTGGTCGCGTCGATTGCGTATCGTCGATCGTGGCCGGGACGATCTTCGACGAACTTCTTCAATTCGGAGTAGTCCTTGAGCGATTGTTCCTTCAGCTTCGAGTTCGTCTCTGGAGGGAGATTCTCCGCGAGGAGCGCGCAAATCTTGTCGACCACCTGCAGGTTTGTTCGTTCGTTCTCGCCGCCGATATTGTAGCAGTCGCCAATCTTACCGCTCTGAAGCACCCTAACAATGCCGTCGCAGTGATCCTCGACGTAAAGCCAATCGCGAATGTTGCCGCCATCTCCGTAAATCGGCAGTGACTTCCCGTCGCGGCAATTGAGGATCATGAGTGGAATCAGCTTCTCTGGAAACTGATATGGACCATAGTTGTTCGAGCAATTCGTGACCAGGGTCGGAAGCCCGTAGGTCTCGTGGTAAGCACGAACGAAGTGGTCAGCAGAGGCTTTCGAGGCCGAATAGGGCGAGTTGGGAGCATACGGAGTCGTTTCGGAGAAGAACCCCGTATCTCCGAGTGTTCCGTAGACTTCATCCGTCGAAACGTGAAGAAAGCGAAAGTCGTCCGCGACCGTTCGGCCCGCTTGCGAGAGGTACTTCCGGCTCGCCTCGAGAAGCTCAAACACGCCCTGAGTATTCGAGCGAAAGAAGACGTCTGGATTCTCAATCGAACGATCAACGTGAGTCTCGGCAGCGAAGTTGACGACCGAGGTCGGCGGCGACTTTCGAAAAATCGCCTCCACCGCGTCACGATCCGCTATGTCCGCCTGAACAAAAGCGTAGCGGGGATCGTTTTCCAACTCGTCAAGATTGCTCAGGTTGCCCGCGTAGGTCAATTTGTCGACAACCACGACCTTCACGTCGGTATTCGCAAGGACGTAGCGAACAAAGTTCGAACCGATGAACCCCGCCCCCCCGGTGACAATCATGGTTTCCATGGTTTCGGGACTCCTCTCGCTGCCAAATTCCGCGGCATGCGTACGGGGCCGGCGTCTTCTCTCCTCGCGCTTCACGCGCCAGCAAGCTAGCAAGATCATAGCACCAAACTCAAGCGTTTGCTTTCGCTGTAACCTGCCAAGGTACGCGACACTAAGCCGGTCTCCCTCTCGATGTCGGAATCGCCCACGAACCAGCTTTCGATTTCCCTGCTCTTTCGATAACCAACGGCCGATAGAAAAACGCTCGTTGTAGGGACGGAGCGAACGACTTTTCAACCCAAACAAGGCGGATACCACCGCCCATGCCGGGTTCCTCACGAGCCGTCGAGAATGCCGCGATTTTCGATTCCGCTGGCAGGCTGACAAATGAAAACGCCACCTCGAACCGCCAGAAGATTCTCGCTGCGATCAAGGAGACTCATCCGAACGTCGTCGACATGTCCGATGTGGACGTACGTTGACTCGACCGGACTCTCGGCTCTTGTGAGCACCCTTAAAGCAGCGAAAAATCTTGGCGGGACTGTCGTGCTGTTCGCCCTCCACCCTCAAATTCGCGCACTCGTAAAGCTCACGCAGCTCCACCGGGTCTTAACGATTTGCAGAGACGACGAAGAGGCATTGAGCCGGGTCTCCACTACCTAACACTCGCTCGACAATGCCAACGTCTGATACCGTTCGCGACGCTCCGCCCCCACCCTCCCGGTAGCTCGCCGCTTTGCGTTGAAGGAAAATTCGATTAAACTCGCCGGTTGAACGTCCGACAACCACGGCTGAGACTTCGATCCAGCCACCCCAGACCTTTCATGACCCGGACCCGACCACAACCCGATTTCCAACTTCCGTACCAGCCAAGCGAGCGAGCGCGACCCTTCAACGTCCTGCTGATCGTGATTGACGACCTGCGCGGTGACCATCTCGCCTGCGCCGGCTACGAACGCGACACCGCGCCCAACCTCGAGCGCCGATTGTCGTCCGGGACGTACTTCTCGAACTGCCACTCACCAGTGGGGTGGACGCTTCCGAGTTGCGCCTCCATCGTCACTGGGCAAATGCCCGACACGCACACGCTGGTCAATCACAATCACCGGTTCCAGAAACCGAAAATCGGGCACTTTCTGGGTGATTCGTACTTTCGTGCGGCAATCACCAACAACGGCAACGTCGTGACAGACTCGATCGGCCGCGAGACGCTCGAAAAGCTGGGGTTCTCACGTCGACCCGCTAAGTGGAAGTTTTTCAACTGGGACGCCGGATTCGACGACTACACCTGGTTTCCCAGAGAAAACTACGAGGGGCCGTTTGACACCGCCTCCAAGCTCGTCGATAACTTTCCGACCTTTGCCGACGAGAAGCCGTGGTTTCTCTTCTTCCACTCGAACGTGGTGCACGATTATCACCTCGACCGCCAGTGCTATCTCGATGGCCGCGAGTGGATCGGAGAAGACATTCACCCGGGGTTGGTACGCGTCGCAGACGGCCCCGAAATCTGGCGCGAACCGCCGCCAGGGCTTTCACCGGAAGACCAAGCGCGGCACATGATCGCCAAATACGACGCCGGTATTCGCTACATGGATCGGCGCATCGACGACATCCTCTCCCGTGTCGACTTCGAGGAGACGATCGTCGTCTTCATGAGCGATCATGGCGAGGGGTTTGACCCACTCCGTGGACGTGTCCATCACTGCGGAAGGCTCCATAGCGACCTGACTCATGTACCCCTCGCGATCTGGCTGCCGAGTGAACTTCGAGAGTCTGTTCACCCACCAACTGTCGAGCAACGCTTTTGTTCGACGCTGGACTTGGCGCCGACGCTGTTGACGCTTCTTGGTGACGCGGTAGCCGGCTTTCCGGGCCGATTCCTCTTCGATCTACCAACGCACCGTATCCTCGAAGGCAGTGATCGCGGCTACATCTACTGGAACGAAGACTGCGTTCGTGAGAGCTACGACACGTGTCGTATCGAAATTCGCTCCGAGATGACGTACCCGTTGAAACGCATCTCCGTGCGCAAAAACAACACCGAGAGGGAGTACGCGTATCACCTAGGATACGACCCAGCCGAGCACATCAACTTGCTCGAGCCGATGCAAAGGGAGATCGAGAACTTCGAGCCAATCTCGTTCGTCGTTGCACTCAACGATCGCTCGGAATTCGAAAACAATCTACGGAGAAGCCCCGTAGCAAACTCTCCGTTTCACGAATGGTTGGTCGTCGAAAACCAACACAACGGGCACTACTCCAGTATCTCCGCGCTCTATCAGGATGCTCTCGAGAACGCGCGGCACGACTTGGTGTTCTTCATCCACCAAGATGTGTACCTGCCAGTCGGGTGGGAAGAGCGCATGTTCCGCGCCCTGCGCAACCTCGAACAGCGCGACGCCTCCTGGGGCGTTTTGGGCGCGGTCGGCGCCCTGGCCCCGAACGGCGATCAACCGAAACAGCTCCGCGGACACTGGTGCGATCCGAGCGGGTACTACTACGAGAAGCCGCTTCCGCACGCTGTTCAATCGCTCGACGAGCAGTGGCTCGGCGTCCGCAAATCGCGCGGCGTGCACTTCGATCCATCCTTGCCCGGTTTTCACTGCTATGGAATCGATCTCAGCCTGACGGCACGTGATCTCGGCCTCGAGAGCTACGCCATAGACGCGTTCGTCTGGCACAAGTACCGCGACCCGGAAGGCTACCTCGTCTCCCGTCGCGAAGACTCCGAGAAGATCCTCCGACGCTGGTCGGACAAGTTTATGGCGGAGTTTCTCCCGTCAGCAAACTACGTGGAGAGCAAATGGAAGAAATATCTCCCCTTCCAGACAACGTCCTGGAACTGGGACGCGCCCTGATCGGCTCTCCGATCTTTCTCGTCGGCTGTGCGCGATCTGGAACATCGATTCTGGGTGAGGCAATTGCCGCACATCCTCGGGTGGCCTACTTGTTCGAGGCCAGCACCGTCTGGAATGCGCTCGTCCCACAGAAGACAGACCAACGGCTGACCGGCGAAGACGCCACGCCGGGAATTGCCGAGGAGACCTACCGCAAACTCAGCGCGCTGCGCTCCTCGCTCGACGGCGACGTTCTTCTGGAGAAAAATCCGAAGCACGTCATTCGCATCTCGTTCCTCCGCGCGCTATTCCCGGAGGCTCGCTTCGTACACATCATCCGTGACGGTCGAGACGCGACTGCCTCGCTGATGTTTAGAAATCGAGGCGCTCAGTGGGGCCACCTGAAAATCCCTGGGTGGGAGGGCCTGCTCAAGCGATACCCCGACGAGAACCACATCCGCTGCGCCCACCAGTGGCGCTACGCCGTCGCGACGGCACGAAGCGATGCGAAGCAGCTCGGCAAAAACGACTACCTGGAAGTTCGATACGAGACGCTCGTCAGTGACGCACACGGTACCATCGAGAAGGTCCTTGCCTTTCTACAGCTCAATCTTGAGCCGCAGGTGATTTCGTTCCTCGACAAGATCCAAGACAAGACCGGGGGCAGTTATCACGCTCGGCGACAAATCCGTCATTACATCGAAAACCACGAGCGGCGCGTCGGCCGTTTTAGGGAAAATCTCTCTCCGTCGCAGATCGCTGACGTCCACCGCGTTTGCGGCGACTTGTTGGCGGAGCTCGGGTACCTGGACGAGTAGTCGCAGAGGCCGATGCCGGGTACAGGGTCAATGCTTCGGCCTGTCGGGCGTGATTCTTTGAATATTCGAACGAAGCGGAACCCATATCTCGCCCGCAAGTCGCAAAGATTGCGTCTCTAGTCGACCTGCAAAAACGAGTGGGGCCTCTGGGCTAGATTTCCCTTGATGACGGTCAGCGCGCCTGACGAGATGGGGCGCGTCCGTTCGTCCTCCGCTCGAACCCATGAACAACGACATTCGCTCACTTCACATTAACACTGAACCGACGTGGCGCGGCGGCGAACTGCAGACGCTCTACCTGCTCGAGGGTCTGGCCCGACGAGGCTTTCGAGTTTTTCTCTGCGCGCAGAAGGGAAGCCCGCTAGCGGAGCGCGCCAGAGCCGCGAACATTGAAACGGCAGAAGTGCAGATGCGGGGTGAGATCGACATCTTCGCAGCGGCGAAAATCTCTCGACTCATCAAACGCTTTGACCCAGCGTTAGTTCACTACCACACCTCCCACGCACACACCCTTGGTGCAATGGCCTGCTGGCTCCGTGGGTACAAACGGCCACGGACACTACTCACTCGGCGCGTCGACTTCTCGATCTACCGGCACTCGTTTCTCGGGCTTAACCATCTAAAGTACCGAGCGGTTGACCACATCGTCACAATCAGTCGCGCGATTCTGGCCGTCCTGCTCGCCGACGGTCTGCCGCCGGACAACATCGATTGCGTCCCGAGTGGCGTCGATCCGAAACGCTTCTCGGACGTCAAACCTGTCGATCTCCGCTCCGAGCTCGGACTTCCAAGCGACATCAAGCTGGTCGGTAACATCGCTTTCTTCGCAGACCACAAGGGGCAGCGCTACCTAGTCGAAGCAGCTCCGACAATCCTCGAAAGGTTTCCGAATTGCGCGATCGTTCTCATCGGAGAAGGGGGCCTCCGCAAACCGCTGATGAAGCTTGCGAAACAGCTCGGCGTTGAGGATCGCGTCCTCTTTCCCGGCTTTCGTAACGACGTGCCTGCAATCCTCAGAAGCCTCGACGTATACGCCATGCCGAGCCACCAAGAAGGCCTCGGCACGGCGATCCTTGACGCTCTTTGCTGTGGCGTTCCTGTTGTCGCCTCCGACGCTGGCGGCATCCCAGAGGTTGTGCACCACGACGTAAACGGTCTACTCGTCCCGCCGCGGCGGTCGCCCGAACTTGCCGAGGCCATCCTCCGCGTGCTCACCAACGAGGAAGAAGCGGCGCGCTATTCCGCTGCCGGGCCAGTCACCATCGAGAGAGAATACACGGTCGACCGGATGGTCGACGGCAACATCGAGGTCTATCGCAAGCTGGTGAAGTCTCCGTCAGGCTAAAATTTCGCTAGCGCTCAAGCGTCATCAGCGCGCAACCCTCCGTCCGTACGGCCGTGAAACCATAGAACAAGTCCGGAAGATCAAGTTGTCGTCGCCACGGGACGCCCAATACTCCTGATTCGTTCGCCGACGTGCGGAGCAGGCGGTGTCTTCTTCGAACTACTCGTAACGAAGCGCATCAGCCGGTCGCTTGCGCGCCGCCCGATAGGCGGGTAGCAGGCTGGCTACCATACTCGCTACGACGGTCGGGATAACGATCAAGCTGAGATCGACCAGGAGAAACCGCACTGGGATTTCGTCCATGTAGAAAACACTCAGGGGAAACGCCTCCCAGCCGGTTAGGAGTTTGACTAATCGCTGTATGTCGTTGACGAAATACGCGAACCCAGTTCCGTAGATCGCACCTATAATCGTCCCCACGACGCACAGCGTCACCCCCATCCTGAAGAAGACTCCCGCTGTGCTCCACGGCGTCAGTCCCATGGACTGCAGTACGCCGATATCCTTCGTTTTCTCGACGACCTGCACCGTCAAGATGATGAAGATCATGAAGCCGCCAAAGAGGACCGTTAGACCAAGAATGAAACTCGTCAGGCCTTTCTCGACTTTGAGCGCCTGAAGAAGAGTCGCTCGCTCCTCTCGCCAAGTCTCGACGCGCACAAAGAAAATATCAGCCTGGTCGAGCCGTTGCTCGATTTCCGCGCGAAGGATCTTGAGCGATGACTCGTCGCGTAGACTCGGATCGGCCGTCACGCGGATCCCAGATCGCAAACGGCGCCCGTCTTCGGCCTTGAGGTCGAGGAACTGATCAAGATCGTCGAGACTCATTAGGATCCCCCTCGAGTCGAGGTCGTAGATCCC
>MDTE01096580.1_pt1 | contig 12021 bp, 9 predicted proteins | sample 811231 | NCBI WGS metagenome assembly MDTE01 (sample SAMN05326651, study PRJNA326480) | marine metagenome | isolation source: seawater | place: Indian Ocean: Red Sea | collected 2010
GCGTAATAACTACCCAGCAACTTGGGAGGGCTTCGGCCCTCCCGGGTTCTTACTAATTTACTTATGGCAGACTTGGTTACATTAGCAGACTATAAAGACGCGGAAGGTATCACGAGTCCTAAAGAGGACTTACGAATCAGTTCGCTTATTCCCTCTGTGAGTCAATTAGTAAAAACCTATTGCGGTAATAGCATTGTAGATTTTGTATCTTCAGATAAAACTGAAGATTTTGATATTTATTGGGATACTTATGCAGTACAACTTACTGAAAGCCCAGTAATATCTGTTTCATCTGTTGGAGAAAGGAGTGGATATGATCAAAGCTACACTACACTTACTACAGGAGCACATGAGTATTATCTCGATACGCGTACCGATAGTGTTGTTAGAACAAATGAGTCTGGCACTCGTCTTAATTGGAAGCACGGTGTTGGCGCAGTAAGAGTAGTGTATAGAGCAGGATACTCTTCTACTCCTTCTGATTTAAAACTAGCAATATTTGATTTAATTACATATTATCTCAAAGATGAGCATAAAGAGAGAAGAACTTTAGGCGGAGCAAGTATACAAAATACTGCAAGCACAAGTCAACGTGATAACGTGGCTTTTCCAGATCATATAAAAAGAGTTCTGGATCTATATAAAAACTTTTAATGAGTATAGCTCAACAAACAGCATTTTTAAAAGCCTTTGACAAATTATTAAATCAAAGAGTAGCAACTTATAGAGCAAAAAATGCAAATAAAGTATCTCATGTTTTTGTTGCAAGTAGAGTAGCTGTTCGTAGAGGTATACTAGATCTTTTAAGAAAACAGCTTACAAATATAGATAAAAAGAATGAAGTAATAGGCTCTATACTTGCAGCAGCAGATCCTTTTATTACTAAATTTATAGATGATGTAAAAAGAGCTGTTGATGCAAACTTTAGAAGCAACTCTGTAGTTGTAGGAAAGATAACAAAGTACCAACCGGGAAATAGACTAGTTGCTTTCTTTGCTGCAACAGAAATAGAAGAAGGTCACTTTAGAAATGTTTATCAACAGATTACAAGAACTTATAAACAGCTAATAGAAGCACTCGCAGACGATGTAGCTGATGTGACTAAGACTATTTCAGGAAAAACTGTATCTAGTCAAGCAAAAGATTTTTGGAATTTAGAACACGCAAATCTTCAAGGTATAGCTGAGTCTCAAGTAAGAGACGCAATGACAAACTCTTTATTAGAAGAAGGTATAGAAGGGGCTATAGGAGAAGATGATGTTATGAAGTGGTTACAAGACTCAAATATAGATTTGAGAATTGTAAGAGATACAAAAACTAATAAAATGTTAGTTTTTATTGGTTCTAAGCAAGGCAATATGATAGAAGCCTTAAATTCAAAACAAAGAAAGAAAGTTTTAAAAGAACTAGTAGATGGAGCACGAAAACAAGTAGAGCAACAAGGAGAGCGTATTTTAGGATTACCTGGTTCTCCTAGTTTTATTGATTTAAAAAGAAAAGAAACAGTAAAAAGAGTTATTGGAAGTATAAAGAAAAAGAATCCAAGAGCAAAAGTTAAACTCGCAGAAAATTTAGATATAAGAGGCTCTAAGACAGACGTATCTACAAAGAAGAAAACAAAAAATAAAAGTGTAGGACCAATGCTTTCAAGAGCAGCAAGTGCTCCAACTGCTCCTAACAGAAGAGTACAGAAAGGCGTTTCATCTAGTCCTTTAACTCTTATAAAAATGATAAACGCAAGACTACCAAGAACAGTGGCAGCTAATATGGGGGCTCCTGCTTTAGAAAATAGAACAGGAAGATTTGCATCAAGTGCTAGAGTTGTTGAAGCAACTACTACTGCTAAAGGTTTTACAAGTTTTGGATATACTTATCAAAGAGATCCTTATGGAGTTTTTGAAAGTACAAGTGGAACTCGATTTGCAAGTCCAGAAAGAGATCCAAGAGTTTTAATAGAAGGGTCTATTAGGGAAATAGCACAAGAGTTAGCAATAGGAAGATTTTTCACAAGGAGAGTTTAGTGACAACAGGTAGCAGAACGTACACCTCTCGTAGAGCAAACATTTTAAATGCTCTTGCAGAAAAACTAAAAGATATTGATGGCTCTGGCGCTTTCTTATCAGACTTACAGAATAATGTTCATCCAAGATTGAAGTTTTGGGATCAAGTGGATGAGTTTCCTGCAGTTCATCTAAATGCAGGAAGTGAGAGTAGACAGTACCAGGCCGGTGGATATAAAGACAGATTTTTAGCTGTTACTATTCGTTGCATGGTAAATGAAGAAGATGCACAAGATGCATTAAATATTTTAATGGAGGATATTGAAACAGTTTTAGAAGATAATGCAGAGCTAGAATACTTAGATAAGCAAAACAATACTTTTAAAACTCAACAAATCACTATCGTTAGTATTGATACTGACGAAGGTGTACTCGAACCTTTAGGTGTAGGCGAAATACTAATTGAGGTTCGTTATTAGAAAATACTGGCACGAACAGACGTTCACGTCCAAGTCTTTTCAAGATACATAGGAGAAAACTATGGCACAACAACTATACTTTAGCCGCGACACCAAGATGTTCTTGGAGTTCGATAGCTTTGTATGGGAAATTCCTGTACTAGACGGCTTCAGTTTTTCTCAGGCTACAAATAGTTCTGAGATTACTCTTAATGAGATGGAATCTTCTGCCGGTGTAAGTAGAAGGGGACGTCGAGCATTTAATGATTCTCTTGCTCCTGGTGAATGGTCTTTTTCAACATATGTAAGACCTTATACAGCAGCAGGCGCATCTCAAGGAACTGGATCAGCTGATGCAGCAGCAGAAGTACACGCTGTAGAGGAAGTACTTTGGGCCTTAATGGCAGGTGCAAATAATTATTCATCTTCAAAGTATGATAAAAGTGGTACAGATGTATTGGTTCCTGGTGGATCAAGCATGACTGTAAACTTTGACTCTTCAAACGTGGCACAGCTTTCTACATTTAACTTATATTTTGTACTAGGAAATGCAAATCGTACTGTAATGAAGTTGGACGGTTGTGTTGTTGGTGAAGCTTCTATCGACTTTGATATTGATGGTATTGCTACAATTGCATGGTCTGGAAACGCTGCAAATGTTGTAGACTTTACAGGAAGCACACATACAGCAACTTCAGCTCCTGCATATAATGCTACGTCTCCAGACGGTACTACTATTGCAGTAGGAGATGCATTCCTTGATAGTGATAATAGCCACAAGTTACAGATTGTTACTACAGTTCCTGGAAGTGGTACTGTTAGTTTAGGTTCTTATGTAAATGAAGCTATTACTACAACAACTAACTTTATTCGTAATCGACTAACAGTACTTACTGTTACTCCTACAACTAGAGACCCTGATAGTGATGGTTCGAATGAGCTAGAGACAAACTATAGCTTGACTCTAACTGGTGGTAATGTAACAATTTCAAACAATATTACATTTATTACTCCAGAAGAGATAGGAACTGTAAACGTACCAATAGGACACGTAACAGGTACTCGTTCCGTATCAGGATCATTTACTTGTTATCTAACAGAAGACACTGCTACTACAAATGCATCAAGAGACTTCTTCGAAGACTTGCGTGGTATTACCAATGTAGTAACAAACTCTTTTGGACTTGTATTCAAGATTGGTGGCGCAACAGGTACCGGACTAGAGTTGAATATGGCAACGTCACACGTTGAGATACCTACTCACTCTATTGAGGATGTTATTTCTCTTGAAACTAACTTCCAAGCGTTACCATCAACCATTGATGGAACTAACGAACTGGCTCTTACATATCGTCCGTAAGAGAAACAGGCTGAGAAAAGGGGCTTCGGCCCCTTTTTTCTTATACCAAGAAAAAATATTTCTTGACATTTTTCCTCATGTCCCTTATACTATACGGTACTAAAAGTGAGAGTAAAAATCTCTCAAAGAGCAGAAGAAAATGGCAAACTATAGTTTCAAGAAAGAAGTTGAAGTATTTATAGTTTCTGGAGGCAGTAGATATAAAATAGATGTAACAGACGTAGAGTTTGGACAAACATTTAAAGAAACTAGTTTTCCAGTTAAAACTTTACATACTCAAACAAACGTATTTGAGGCAAGTGCCATAAATACGGCTAATGTTGCTAATTTTAGTTTTTCATTTCCTGCTATAGTAGAAGCCGACTATACTATTATAGAAACGCTTTTATTAAATGTAAGTCAGTTTGATCTTTTTGTAAAAACTGCTGCGGATATATTTAAAGTAACTGGATGTGTTATTACAAATGGTAGCTTCCGAATTGAGAGATCTGGACTCCTGAGTATTGACATTGAAGGCGATGCCGAGAAAGTGCAAAGAGGACAAAGTTTGACTGGCTCTTTACAAAGTAGAAGTGCAACAAAAAACTATACGATACCTACTGGTTTAACAGTTTCTATTGATGGTACTAACTTAAATTTTGTTACTTCTATTACTTTAGAGCTACAAAATGAAGTAAAGTGGAATCCCTATACGACTGTAAATAGTGCAATATCCGCTACAAATACTTTAACCTCAATGTATCCCTCCGGTTTTACCTTATCGAAAAAAATTCTCTCTGGATCAATAACAGAGTATCTCACAAATATAAATGCATCCGACGCACAAGGATGGAGCAAGACTGCCGCTATACAAATAAAGGCAGGAAATGGACAAGCAGGAGCCTCTTTTAGAGGATTTCATTTTGGTCCAGCTACTTGTTCCTTTACTAATAGAGTTTCTTCGGGGGATGTGTTTATGCAAAGTTATGACTGGAGGATGACACAAAATCCTACAAATTTAGCAACTGTACTTAAATATGAAACTGACTGAGGAGGTCAATAGATGGAGCTGAAAAAATTAATGGTCGATACAAAGTCCGTATGGGTGGACTTTACCGGCATAGACGGATTTTCCGTAGAAGTAGTAAACCTTTCTAGAAAGGAACTAACAGCACTTAGAAAAAAGTGTACAACAACAAAATTTAATCGTAGAACAAGACAACCTGAAGAAAACTTAGATGAGGATAAGTTTGTTACTGAATTTTCAAATGCTAGTATTAAAAACTGGAAGGGTCTTACATTAGAAAAATTACAAGATCTTTTACTAATTGATATAGGAGATCAAGATCCAAAAGCAGAACTGGAGTATTCTCCAGAAAATGCAGAAACCCTAGTAACTAACTCATCTGAATTTGATACGTGGCTCAACGAGGTAGTCTTTGATTTAGATAACTTTCGTAACAAAACAGAAGGAAGAAGTAATAAACCGGCTAGAAAATCTACTTCGGAATAGTGAAACTGGAATGACTCGTGAAAAATATTTCACGATGATGGAACAGCTAGGACAAGAACCTAAAGAACATGAGATTCCTCCGGATGGAGAAGATTTACCAGAAATAGCGGTAGATGCAATAAATACATTTAATTTATTAAATGATAGAGTTTATAGTGATGTTGGTTATATAGGAAAAGATTATACTAATTTAAATTACTATATAGAGTTTTATCAAGTAACAGATAAAGAATACTTTTTAGAATTACTACATTGGTTAGATTCAAGAGCAATACAAAAATCTTCAGATGCATTGAAGAGAGAGCACGAAAAGCTAAAGAGAAAAACAAGTGGCCGTAAATGAAGTTCAACTAACTATTTCGGTAGGAGACAATGGCAGTCTTGGTGTTGTTGCTAAGAAAGCAGAGGGTGCCGCTCGCTCTACTGGAAAGTTAACTAAATCTACAAAAGATTTAGGTAGAGTTTCAGATACGACTTATCGTACCATGCAAGGAACTGCAGGTACTTCATCAAATCTTACTAAAAACTTTGCAAAACAAGCCCAAGGTATTCAAGGCGGGCTTGTTCCTGCATATGCAACTCTTGCTGCAAACGTGTTTGCTATTACTGCTGCTTTTGGGGCTCTACAGAGAGCAGCTCAAGTTGAGCAACTTGTAGAGGGTTTTACTTTTTTAGGAAATGCAGCTGGTAGAACAGCAACTCTTGTAGCGAATAGTCTGGTAAAAATTACTGACAGTGCTCTTTCTATGGAACAAGCATTAAGAGCTGCTTCTGCAGGTATGAGTGCTGGATTTTCAACAACAGAATTAGAAGGATTAGCTCAAGTTGCAAAAAATGCTGCTCAAGCATTAGGTAGAGATGTAGGTGATGCTACAGATAGACTTATTCGAGGTGTTGGTAAACTAGAGCCAGAAATATTGGATGAATTAGGTATTTTTGTTCGTCTTGAACCTGCCGTTCAAAGATATGCAGCATCTTTAGGTAAAAATGCAAATAGCCTTACAGAAGCAGAAAGAAGACAGGCATTTTTAAATGCTGCATTAGAACAAGGTGAAAGAAAGTTTGGTAGTTTATCAGGACAGGTAGATGTAAATCCTTACGATAAGCTTGCTGCTTCATTTGCAAACTTAACAAAAATTTTCTTTAATTTTGTAAATACAGGACTAGGTCCAATAGTAGAATTTTTTGCAAATAACATGGTAGCACTTACAGGTGCTGCAGTTATGTTTGGTAGCACTATTGTTCGCTCCATGCTTCCTGTACTAGATCAGTTAGGTCTTAGATCTGCTGAAAATGCCGAACAAGTATTTCAAAGCGCAGAGAAAATAAAAAAAGCAGCAGATGAATCTGTTGCGGCAAAAGCTAAAGAACTTGAAGGATTTAAAACTAAACTTCCAAAGAAAAATATTTATAATACTTTGAAGCCTTCCATAGTTGCGAATACCGCTAGTAATAAAGAGTTAGATGATTCTATCAAAGCAGTCTCCAGAACAATATCAGCAAAAGAAGCTGCTTTAAATAAATCTACAACTAAAAATATTTCTAAAATTAAAATGGAAACAGAGGCTTTAAAAGCTGAGTTAGCTGTAATGCAACAATTACAGGCTGCTCGATCTGGGCAAGGACAAAAGTTTGAAGAAGCAGATATTGCAGAAACAAAAGCTATTGCATCAGGATTGGCAGCAGATAAAGCAGAGGCGGTTCAAAATGCTGATGGCATAAGAGATGCTTTTGCAAAAGCAAATAAAGGATTTAAAGAATACAAAAAAGATATTGGAGGAGCTTTTCAGCAATCTAAGAAATTAGCTGGAGGACGTCTTTCAAAAGGTCTTGTATCAATAAAGTTTGCTTTTGAAAAAGCAGCAGTAGGAGCAAGGCTGTTCGGTATAGCCCTTGTTAATGCAATACCTCTTATAGGGCAAATTATAACTATTGGAGGAATTGCATTAGGTTTTCTTTCTGATTTTTTCGGAAGAACAACAGCAGTAAGTGAGGCTCAAAAAGAGCTGAATACAGTTTTAGAAACAGCAGGAGAAAAAGTAGAACAATATGAAAAAGAAGTTGCAAGACTAAATGAAATTTCTACTGCTCAAGATAAGGCTGCAACTGCAGGACAAATATATGCAAATACTCTTAGACTACAAGCAGGATTTTCAGATGAATTTACAAATAGTTTAGATAAGCTAGTAAATGCTATAATTGAAGAAGATGTAGCTGAAAAAGGGTTCTTCTCTTCTCTTATTTATGTTATGAAAGAAGGAAGCCTAACACTTGTTTCCACCATAATTAACGGTATAGGGGATTCAATAAAAGACCTTATAGAAAGATTCGGAAAGTTAGGAAAAGCAGTCTTAGATAATCCCCTTACAAGATTTTTAGGCATAGATAAGTTTGCGACAAGTGTCGGAAACGCTGCTACTAGCATGAATGCTGCTGCTCGAGAAATGGAGCTAACACGAAAGATAAATAATGCTTTTAATGAAGCCATGGAACAAGGCGGAGTTATGGCAGATAGACTAAGAGAAACTTATGGAGATGATGGCTCTGGTTTTATAGCTGCTGTTAAGAAAGCTCAAAAGGAGGGGTTAACTTTTGAACAAGCTTTAGCTAAAACTATGGGTACTCTAAAAGAGTCTACGAAAGCTCTAAATGTAGAATCACAGGAAGTAGATGACTTATCTAGTTCCTTTACAGAACTTTCTCAAAGTTTAATTAAATTTAGAGAAGCAGAAGCAGGCAAAGATAAATATGCTACTGTTGCAAATGAGATACAAGGTAGAATAACTCTATTACAAAATGTTCAAGAAAAAGCAGCAAAGCAAGGAGAAGATACTTTTGCAAATATAGTTGCAGATAAAATTAAAGATGGTTCTTTAAATCTAAAAGAATTTGGTATTACTACAGAACAAGTTACAGAAGATGTAATAGGTAATCTCCAAGGTTTAGCCGATCATTTTACAGCAATTTCTGATCTTCAGAGAACAATAAAAGAAGATCAAAAGAAAATGAAACTAGAAACAGCTCTTAAAAAAGCTGAGAATGCCGGAGCAAAAGCTAATCGTGAACTGCGAAATATGTCGGTAATTCTCAAAAGATTTGGTAAAACTACTTTTGCTGGATTAGACTTTTTTGATGATATCTTAGAAACTCAAAAAGCAACAAATGCCGCACTAGAAACAGAATTTACAAATAGAAGAAAAATTGCAGAACTTCAGTATACTCTTGAAGTATTAGAGATTTCTGCTCAAATGAGATTAAATGCTGAAAATGAAGAAAGACTTCGAGGGCTTGCTCTTGAATTACAGATTAAAGCAGAGTTATATGGAATAACTTTACAAACTTTAGATGCCGAAGAAAAAACTGCAAGAATAAGAAATGATGTAGATTTTATAAAAAAACAAGAAGCACAAAATAATGCATTACTTGGCGCTATTAAAGGGGCGGAAAATTCTGCAGATGCAATAGGCATTATGGCAAATGCAATTGAAGCGGGTAACATAACAAAATTTGGTGATATGTTCCAGATTAAAGATGAAGATGGAAATGTTCTTCAATCTGGATTAGAAGCTCGTATAGAAATGATGCAAGCAGCTGTTGCACCCATGGTAGAAAGCTTAAAACAACTGGGGCCAGATGGAGAAGCTATAGCTAGAGCTGTTGAAGGCGTTTATACAATGATAGATGCTTTCTTATTTTTTGGAGAAACCTTTAATCAGGTTATGGATAATGTACAGACTCGTATTGTTGCAATGGCTCAAAGTGGTAGTCTTGATTTATCCAAGATTTTAAAAACAGAAGAAGCCGTGCAGGTTGTTGCTGCAGGAGTAGGTGCAATGGCTGCTTCTGTAAGTGCTTTAATGCAAACTTTAGCAGCAGCTACTCGAAATAGAATTAGTGGTATAGATAAAGAAATAGAAGCAGAAAAGAAACGAGATGGAAAATCAAGAGAAAGCTTAGCCAAAATACAACAGCTAGAAAAGAAAAAAGAAGCCTTAAAGAAAAAAGAATTTGAACAGAATAAAAAAGCAATGATGGCACAAGCAGTTATGGCTACTGCAATGGGTATTGCAAACGCTATGATAATATACGGTTTGATGCCTCCTTTAGGCATAGCGATTGCTGCAATGGTTGCTTCCGTTGGTGCTGCTCAATTAGCTATTATTTCTGGAATGAGCTACCAAGGAGGCGGCAGTTCTTCAGCAGGAGGAAGTGGAGTAACTTCTGTAGGAGTAGGAGAAAGAAAAAATGTTGTAGATATTGCGAAGTCTCAAGGAGCTAGAGGCGAAATAGCCTATATGAGAGGCGAATCCGGAATAGGAGGTCCAGAAAACTTTACTCCAGCTTTTGGTGGATACAGAAATAGAGCTGAAGGCGGAAATGCTGCATTTATGGTAGGAGAGCAGGGACCAGAATTGTTTGTTCCCGAAAGGGCGGGCACCATTGTACCAAATGATGATATGGGTGCCGCTACAAATACAAATGTAAGTTTCAATATAAATACAATTGATGCTTCAGGTGTAGAAGATATGCTTACGGTACAAAGAGGTAATATTATAGGAATGATAAGAGAGGCCGCAAACTCATACGGCGAAGACTTTGTAGAGAGTGTAGATACTTCAATACTCACTCCTACATCGGATAGAGGGGCTAGTAGGTACTAATGGCTTTTAGTAATCATTTAAATATATTACCAGATCCCAATAATGCAATTGGAAATGCTGGAGAAACCGGAGGAACCGCAGGACCTGGATTTGCTTCTGTTCAATTAACTTCAGATCAGCCAACTATGCGAGATTTTACAAACTCTGGAAGACTCTTGGCAAGAGCGATTGCTCGTCATCAATGGAAAGTAAATATAAGTTATAACCCTATGACAGAAACAGAATTTAATCGTGTCTACTCTTTTTTACTTCATAGACGCGGAGGAGTAAATCCCTTTTTTGTTTCCTTACCTCAATACAGGACTCCGCAAGACTCTACTTTTGCAACTTATGCAGCTTCAAATAATTTAGAAGCTATTGCTTCTTATGCAGCAGGAACAACTCAAGTTATTATTAGTAAGACGGGCTATAATAATAGTACAAATAAAACTCCTCTTCCTGGTGATTTATTTACTATAAGTGGCACAGACTCAAATCATTTAAAAGCATACATGGTAACTCGTGTAGAAGACAGTTCAGATTATCAAACAGGAACAGTACAACCTTCTTCCTCACAGGTAAAAATATATTTTAGTCCTGGACTTTCACGCGCTATAGGCACTGGTGATGATTTTCTTTTTCATAATCCCTTGATAAAAGTTGTTGCTAAAGACACGCAGCAATATTCTATTGATACAAATAACTTATATAAGTATAGTTTATCTCTGGAGGAAGTTCAGTAATGCGTTCACTTCATTCGGATTTAAGAGATGCTTTATTGCAAGAAACTGCGTTTTCTTACGCGCATCTCGTAAAATTTGAAAAACCACTAAAAACAGATAGTGGGAAAAGCGCACGTCGAGCAAAAGATTATACTTATTTATCAGATGGGTCTATTGACTTAGTTTTTGATGACGGTTTAAAAGATATACAGGGAAATGCTAATGGAGCCCAAACTTATTTAGCTAACAAATTAATTAAAGTGGGTCAAGTTAGTGAGACTAGTGAAGCTAAAACCTCTAGTATGAGCTTAACTATTTCTGCGGCCGCATTAGGCACTTCTTTTATTGACAGTCTCACTTTTACGGGTCAATCTATTACTACGGCAAGCACTGATTTTGTAGAAGCAGGATTTAGAGAGGGCGATATAGTACACCTTTTGTCTGGAAGCGGCTCAAATGATACTGCCCGAGCAAGAATAAATAGCTTTAGTAATTCAAATAAAACTGCAAATGTTACTCCCCTATCAAAAGTTGTTAATAATGAAATAGCAGAGCTAGCGTCTTTAACTGGAGAAAGCTCGGTTTCATACAGTGTAAACTTTGATAGCCCAGAAGTAGAAAGCATACTTAGTAATAGAAGTGAAACTACTTTTGCGCGATATATAAATAGAGACGTATTTGTTTATAAAGCGCATATAAATACTGAAACCGGGGCCATTATCGGGTCGCCTTACTTACTATTTAAAGGTATTATTGCTGGAGGTAAAATAAGCGAAGACCCTGCAAAAAGCTCAGTGGTTACTTGGAATTTAACAAGTCACTGGGGCGATTTTCAAAGAGTTTCAGGAAGATTGACTTCTGATCCTCATCATCGCGCACTTGATGGAAATGGGAAACCTGATAGAGATGCAGTTATACGTCCCGCCTATGCTAGAGATCTAGGATTTTTACACGCAGAAACTGCAGTAAATTTAGTCGCAGTTTATCAAGTTATGGAAACTCGCTATAAAGAAAAAAGACGGGGCGGGATTGCAGGATTTTTTGGCGGTAAAAAAATGGTTGAATACGAAGTAGAAGTTGATAGAGAGGCAGATCTTCGATTCAATTTAGATGCAAAATATCTTCCCGTAGTTTATGGCATAAATAAAATAGATAGTATTCCTTTTTTTGTCGATACACTAAATACTGATTCGAAAAAGATTTATGTTGCCTACGCTCTTTGCGAAGGAGAGATAGGCGGTCTCTATGACGTTTACATGGATGATACCTCCACTGTATGTTTAGATAAAAATGACTTTGATACTCGTTCTTCTCAGAACGCTGAAAATACTATTGATGTACTTTGTGAA
>MDTE01180351.1_pt1 | contig 12021 bp, 10 predicted proteins | sample 811231 | NCBI WGS metagenome assembly MDTE01 (sample SAMN05326651, study PRJNA326480) | marine metagenome | isolation source: seawater | place: Indian Ocean: Red Sea | collected 2010
GATGCGGTGGTTGTGATCAACCCGGATCGCACCGTGGAGTTGGCCCAGGAGATCGTCGACAGGGGTGAGCAGCTACATCAGTTGGTGAATACGGCTCTGGAGGTTCCCGGTTCCGTGGAAGAGGAGCTGGAGCGATTGACCGCCGAGCTGGAAGAGATGGAGAGCAGTTATCCAGAGGCTACGGCCCGGTTGGATGAGCTGGAAACGAAGAATAATGATGCTGCGCTGACGGTTCTCCGTGGCCGTGTACAAGAGATCGAGGGCCTTCTGGCCTTTGCGAGGCAATGTGCAGCGACGTTTGCGTCGGATGCCAAGGCTGGCCTTCGGAGCCGAGAGGTTCTGCAGCGTTTTGGGCGGGCGCTGGGAGCGGCTCGTACTGTCTTTGATGAGTTGGAAGATGTAGACGATAATTTTGCAGAACTACGGAATGAAGCGCTGCAACATCTACAGGATGTCGAGCGGGATGTCGCAATGGTGAAGCAGATGCTGGACCGGGACCCACGGTTTGCGGCGCCCGATCTGGGAGACCAGGTGAAGCAGCAATCGTCTGAGCTTACACGCCTGCGGCATGAACTTCAGCTGGATCGACCGGATTGCGTCGGTCTTCACCGCGCTTGCGTCCGGCTTCACGAGGAAGCTCATAAAGTCCTGGAAGAGTCGGTTGTAGCGCAGCGCGAATACCAACGAACCGGTGTTCTACAAGAAGAGGTGCGTGCCCTGGCGGATCAGGTGTCCGTGCATGTTAGCTTGGAGGAATACGAGGGATCGCCGGCCCGTGAACGGTACGAACAAGGGCGTGTGCTATTGGCCCAGATACGTGCCGATCTGGCCTGTCAGGCCAACCCGGACTGGCACCAGGCGGCCCGTGTTTTGAGTCGTGCCCAGCGGTTGTTACGGGACGCGGAGTGGATTGCCCATGAAAAGCTTAACGAGGAAAACGTAGCCCGCCGATCGATCGCTGAGATCCACAGCCTGCGCGCAGAGCTGGCCCTGTCTCGGCCCGATCTTGGAGGCTTCCAGACCCCCGAGCTGAATGCCTTAATGGTCGAGGCGCAGGGGCATCTGGAGGCGGAACGGTATGGGCAGGCCATCGCCACGGCGCGAAATGTTGAGAAGGAACTGGATGCCCTGGCCGATCAGGCAACCATCGACACCCAGGCGGGTATTACGGCCCTTCCGGATGAGGAAGATGTTCGCTGGGAGGCCCTGCACCTCTGGGCTCGAACGCCCGAGGGAGGGGATGCCTTTGGTACGACGTCCGGAGCCTCGGGTTTTACGGTCTGAAAAAGGCGCTTGCGCAGACGAGAAACGAGAGTATGCTGCTTCAAATTATCCCATCCAACAAGGCGAGGTATGGGGATGCCAGTCATAGATAGTCAAATCAAGGTCAACAGCCCTGAATTCAAAGAGAATGCGGCGCATCAGCGCGCTTTGGCCGATGAATTGGCTGGTCGTATTGAAACGGTGCACGCAGGTGGGGGCGCAAAAGCGCGCGACCTGCATGAGTCGCGTGGGAAGATGTTCGTACGCGATCGGATTCAAGCTTTGATCGATCCGGGAACGCAATTCCTCGAGTTTTCGCCTTTGGCGGCCTGGGACCTCTATGACGGACGAGGACCATCGGCCGGCATAGTGACGGGCGTCGGCTCCATCGAGGGAAATGAGTGTATGGTGATCGCCAACGACGCGACCGTCAAAGGTGGAACCTACTATCCTCTGACCGTGCGTAAGCATCTCCGTGCGCAGCAGGTGGCTCTGGAGAATAATCTCCCCTGTATCTATCTTGTCGACAGCGGTGGGGCGTTTTTGCCCATGCAGGACGAGGTCTTTCCCGATCAACAGCATTTCGGTCGGATCTTCTATAACGAAGCCCAGATGAGTGCGGCCGGAATCCCGCAGATCAGCGCGGTCATGGGCTCTTGTACAGCCGGTGGAGCCTATATTCCCGCTATGAGCGACGAAGCCGTGATCGTAAAAGGCACCGGCACCATCTTCCTGGGGGGACCGCCCCTGGTGAAGGCTGCGACGGGAGAGGATGTAACCGCCGAGGAGTTGGGCGGAGCCGATGTGCATACCCGCGAGAGCGGTGTGGCGGACCATTTCGCCGAAGATGACGAGCACGCCATTGAAATCGTACGGCAGATCGTGCGGAACCTGAATCGGAAGAAGCGGGTGTCGATGAATCTGCTCTCACCGGAGCCTCCGAAATATGATCCCGAGGAGCTTTACGGCATCCTGCCACGGGATCTACGCCAGTCCTTCGATATCCGTGAGGTGATCGCGCGCATCGTCGATGGTAGCCGATTCGATGAATTCAAGGCACGATATGGAACGACCCTGGTTACGGGCTTTGCCCATATCTGGGGCTATCCAGTGGGCATTCTGGCCAATAACGGCATTCTGTTTTCGGAGAGCGCCTTAAAGGGAACCCACTTCATTGAGCTCTGCAATAGTCGGCGCATTCCGCTGCTCTTTTTACAGAACATCACCGGCTTCATGGTCGGTCGAGCCTACGAGGCGGGCGGTATCGCCAAAGATGGCGCGAAGATGGTACATGCGGTGGCGAATTCTTCGGTACCACGCTTTACACTGTTGGTGGGCGGATCCTATGGGGCTGGCAACTACGGCATGTGTGGGCGGGCCTATGATCCCCGTCTACTGTTCATGTACCCAGGGGCGCGTATCAGCGTGATGGGAGGCGAACAGGCCGCCGGTGTTCTGGCGACCGTTCGACGTGATAAATTGGCGCGGGATGGTCAGGAATGGAGCGCGGAAGAGGAAGAGGCCTTCCGGGCACCGATTCTTGAAAAATACGAGCGAGAAGGGAGCCCATACTACAGCACAGCGCGTCTCTGGGATGATGGGATCCTGAATCCACCGTCGACCCGAGATGTGCTCGCTTTATCCATCTCCATGTCCTTGAACAAACCCATTGAGGAGAGTCGCTATGGCATCTTCCGTATGTGATGGACCTGTAAAGATCGAATCGAAAGGGGCCGTTGGCTGGGTCGTATTGGATCGCCCCGAAGCGTACAACGCCTTCGACGATGTGATGATCGCTGAGTTGACCCGTGCGGCCGAGACGTTCAAGGCCGATCCTGCGATCCGTGTGGTGGTGGTTTCCAGCACTGGGAAATGTTTTTGTGCGGGCGCCGACATCAACTATATGCGCACCACAGGTGGCTATACTCGAGAGCAGAATGTCGAAGATGCCATGAAATTGTCCCAGATGTATCGGGCTTTCGATACCATGGGAAAGCCCGTGTTGGTACGTGTCCAGGGACCCACCTTCGGAGGTGGCGTGGGCTTGGCGGCCGTTGGTGATCTGGTCTTCGCTGGCCCCAAGGCCTCCTTCTCATTGAGTGAAGTGAAGCTGGGCATCTTGCCGGCGGTAATCGGTCCATATGTGACCCGCCGATTGGGAGTGGCGCGCGCCAAGGGCTTATGCGCAACGGCCTATCGGATTCGCGCACAGGACGCGGTGCATATGGGTCTTGTAGACATACTCTGTGGCAGCGACGAAGACATGGATGAGCGCATTCAGAAAGCCCTCATCAGTGTCTTGTCCTGTGGTCCGGAGGCTGTGCAACGGGCCTGGAGTATTCCGGACGATGTGCATGGTCGGGATCCGGGCGATGTTATGGAGGAGATGGCGGCTCTCAGCGCCGACGCGCGAGCATCGGACGAGGGACGCGAAGGGTTGGGCGCCTTCCTTGAGAAACGAACAGCAACCTACGTGCAAACCCTGGAAGAGTGATCCTGTGTCTGAATCGAATCCCATTCAACGTCTACTGATCTGTAACCGTGGCGAGATCGCCGTACGCATCTGTCGTACCGCTCGGGCCATGGGAATTCCTACGGTCGGTGTCTTCTCGTCCGTCGATCGAAACGCCTTTCACACCCGGTATGTGGATCAGGCCGTAGAGCTTCCGGGTGAAGATCCCCGTGGGGCCTATCTGGATATGGATGCCATCTTAGAGATCGCTGCCGAACACAACTGTGACGCGATACATCCCGGCTATGGCTTTCTCTCGGAGAACGCCGACTTCTCGGAACGGTGCAAGCAGGCCGGTGTTCGGTTTGTGGGGCCGGCCGCTGATACGATCCGGGATATGGGTGGAAAGATTCGGGCCCGTGAGCTGATGAAGGAAGCGAACGTACCGGTTATCCCCGGGATCGACGCGGGAGATGACGATGCCCTGATCAAAGGTGCACAGGATGTGGGCTACCCGCTCCTTGTGAAAGCATCCGCGGGCGGCGGCGGTAAAGGCATGCGAAGGGTGGAAGCACCCGAAGAGCTTGCGGAAGCCCTCGCAGCAGCTCGGCGTGAGGCAGCGGGGTCCTTTGGTGATGCGACCGTCTATCTTGAACATCTGGTTCGCCCGGCCCGCCATATCGAAGTGCAGATTCTGGGTGATACCCATGGCAACGTAGTCCATCTGGGAGAGCGTGACTGCTCCGCCCAACGTCGCTACCAGAAAGTGGTCGAGCTGGCGCCGGCTCCCGAGCTCCCGGACGATGTGCGGACGGCCCTATGTGAGGCGGCAGTCCAGGCGGCAAAGGCCGTGAACTATGTTGGGGCCGGAACCGTCGAATTCGTGCTCGGTCCCGATAATTCCTTCTACTTCCTGGAGATGAACACTCGCCTGCAGGTGGAGCACGCCATCACCGAAGAGGTCTTTGGGGTCGACCTGGTAAAGGCCCAGCTGGAGGTAGCAGCCGGTCAGCCTTTACGGTTTTCACAGGACGATCTAGTGGGGCGGGGCTGCTCGGTGGAATGTCGTATCTACGCCGAGGATCCAGCCGCAGGCTTTCTTCCTGCGCCTGGTCACCTGGTCTCCTTTGTGATGCCGTCTGGGGCGGGGATTCGCTTCGACACGGGCGTCCAGTCGGGTGATACGATCTCGGCCGATTATGATCCGATGATTGCGAAACTCATATGCACGGCCGGCGACCGGGAGGCGGCACTCAGTCTCACGGAACAGACTCTGCGGGAGACGGTGATTCTCGGGACCAAAACCAATCTTGTCTTTCTGGCGGACCTGGTGGCGGCCATGAAAGAGACGACGGTCGATACCCAGTATATCGAACGAGAGATGGCCGATTGGCAGGCGCAATCGGAGCTTTCCGATCGAATCTATGGTGTGGCCGCGGTCTTCGATGCCCTGGAGTCCGGGGGGCGGGCCACCGGTTCTGGATCGGATGATACCGATCTCTATTCGCCGTGGCGGCCTGGGGCCGTGAAGGGGAGGGCGTAATGACGCGCTTCTGGAAATGCCAGGACCAGGTGGAATCTCTGGCTGTGGCGGAACTACAGGACGGCAAGGCCCGGGTTCAGATCTCCGACCGTAGCGTCGACCTGGAGTTCTGGCAGCGCGGCGAAGGCGTATACGACGTCTGGACCGGCGAGGGTATGCAACGCTTTCATGTGGCTCGTGACGAGGCGGGCCAGATATGGATTCACGATGGGTCCAGCGTTTTCACATTGCAAGGTATCGACGGTACCACTCGAGGGCGGGGCGATCTTGAGGCCTCGGGTGATGTACGCTCCCCTATGCCGGCGAAAGTGCTGGATGTCTTATGTGTGGCGGGGCAAACGGTCGAGGTCGGCGATGTCCTGGTGGTGGTCGAAGCCATGAAGATGGAGCAACGAGTTCGAGCCACAGTGAATGGTACGGTCTCAATGGTAGGAACCGAGGTTGGGGTCCAGGTCGACCAGGACAGCCTGCTTGTTCGTATTGAGCCGGAGGAAGCGGAATAATGGCTTCCCATGGCATCCAAATTGTTGAGGTAGGGCCACGGGATGGCTTGCAGGATGCTGCCAAGTTGCTCGCTGTAGAGGATAAGGTTCGTTTCATCGAATTGCTGGCCCAGGCGGGCTGTCCGGTTATTGAAGCGACGTCTTTTGTGCATCCAAAGCGTGTGCCACAGATGGCCGACGCGGAAGAGGTCTTTGCGGCCACAGCACATCTACAAGACGATGGACTGCGTCTTCTGGTTCTGGTTCCAAATCTACGAGGCTACGATCGCGCCTGCTCTGTAGGAGTGCGGAACGTCGCTCTCTTTACAGCGGCCAGTGAGACCTTCAACACGAAGAATACGAACGCGACCATCGAAGAGTCCATGGAGCGGTTTCTACCCATTCTTGAGAAGGCGCAGGCCGATGGGGTCTGGGTTCGAGGATATGTGAGTACTGCATTCGGTTGTCCCTATGAGGGGCCCATCGATCCCAAAGCGGTGGCAGAGGTCGCCGATCGTCTCTACCAGGCGGGCTGCGCGGAGATCGCTCTTGGGGATACCATCGGTGTAGGGACTCCGACCCGGGTTCGCCAGGTGGTCTCCGAGGTAACTCGATTTGTTCCCGTGGGTAACTTGGCTCTGCATATGCACAATACCCGTGGGCGAGCGCTGGCAAATATTGTGGTTGGTCACGAGATGGGTATTCGTATCTTTGATTCGTCCGCCGGTGGAATTGGAGGCTGTCCTTTTGCCCCTGGCGCGCCTGGAAACGTATCTACGGAATCCGTGGTGGAGCGATTTGAAGCCGAGGGGGTCTCCACAGGAATTGACCTGGGCTTCATACGAGCCGCGGCCAGTCATATCGATAGGGCGCTACTGGGCGAACACGACGAAGACTAGTTACTTCCGTTGCAGGATCTTGGCTTCGTCTGGCTCGAGCTTCAGTTTGCTTTCGTCGAAGGCAGGATCTACATAGTACCACCAATGCTTAACCAGCTCCGTATACAGCCGTTGACCCTTTAGGGACTTGCCGTAGAGAGCGAGCATCAGATCCCGTAGCTCACTCTCCTCGTAGGCCGGCATATTCTCCTCGTATTCCATGGTATCACCATCGGAGCCCAACATCTGGCGCAGGAAAAAGCGGTCGTGGGCGGCGGCCATATAGATAAAGAGCAGATCGTGCTTCGGCTCATGATCACGTAGATGCCAGCTGAAGATGGTCTGTTGTTCGGGACGTTTGCCACCGGAGACGATAACGCCTGGTAGCATACAATCCGTCTGTCCCTCTTTTATGCAGGGGTCGTTGCCTTCACCGGGTTTGTCTGGTGGGAGGCCGGCATGGTCACGGGTTTCAATGGTGATCTTTACGTCTTCGATGGGACCCTTCCAGGTCGAGCCCGTGGTGAGGGTGTAGCGAACGTAGGTGTAGCCGTCATTGGTGCGAGAGCCCATAAGGGAATAACGGGTGGTCACTACATGGGTCGCCTGGGGTGCAAAGTGCAGCGACCAGCTATGAATCCCGGCCGGATATTTTTTGGAACCATCCTTTTTTACCGTTGTCGCGATGGTCTTCCCGTTGGCATCTACCTTGAAGTCGCTCATGGTTACAACGGGCTTAGCGTCAGGGTGCCCAAAGCGCATCTGTGAGATGGGGAAGCCCATGGGAACATCGACGGCCTTGTCCGTGGTGTTCTGAAAGGTGAACACACAGGTCACTTCCCAGGTCATGGGGCCCCAATGCTTGAGATTGTCTACCGCCACAAAATGGACCGATTCGCGGACCATGCGAATGTCGTTTGACTGGAGCGGGACCACCGACGTACCCGGACCACCATAATGCCCAGAGTTCGCGCTGGCCGACCCAATCGCAGGACCGACGGTCAGGGAGAAAAAGATCAGGAAGCTTAGAATTGACCTACGCATGGCTCGCGTTGCCTCAAGTCATGGGAATGGGATTGTCTTCGTTGAAGAGATAGCCACTGCCCATGGCCCGGTCTTCATGGGGAATGGGATCGAGTATCGTATCCCAGCGCTCCCAGATTTTCCTGCGCCAGAGAGGGCCGTCCTGTGCTTCGAGACGGTCGGCCGAGAGATATTCGGACCAGTCGGTTCTATGGAGCAGGCTCTGATGGAAACGGCGATGGGCGATCATGATATCCAGGTTCCACACCGTGACTAATTGGGGGCGGATGGTCTGGCAGACCTGCTGGTGTATCCCCTCGACTTCGTTCTGGGTTTGCGAGAGCAGGGTATATTCCGCGGCCTCGAAAGGAAGCTCATCGGGAGGTTCCCGCTCCACACGTGGGATCGGCCGTAGGGTCATCTGCGGCGTCACCTCTTCCATCTTGAAGGGGAGATCTTCTGGCGGAGCTAGAGGGCGTTGCCGATTGGCCGCTTTGGTACCAGGGTTTTCCAGAGCATGGATACGTTTTCGAATCTGCACGATCGGATCGGTGGCCGCCAGATGTTCAACCGCTTCTGCGTTGGCGGCCAGTTGGTAGCTACGTTGCAGATTGGGGGGGTCCTGGATCCGTGTCTCTACGTCCTCGGCCAGTCGGTGATGTCGGTGCCAGAGAGACTGAAGGAGCACGCTCGCCTCTACGCTGTCTTCTTGCGTGGATACCTCTGGGGCGTTCTGGTCGGATCCATCGGACATCTAGTCTCCGTCGTCCTTACCCACGTTGACCGTCTCTTCCACCTCGGTTTCGTAGTATTCCGCCGTAAGTTCTCGAGCGGCCACTTCTCCCAGGGCATCTTCCAGGAAGCGGGTGATGTCGACGCACTTGGCGCCTTTGGCCCCGTCTACTGAGATCTGAACGGAACCGTCTTTTGCGATTTCAATGGTGATATCGGGCATCAGGAGTACCCCTTTACCTTGATTTTGATGGTTTCGTGTTCGTCGACTTCTTCTTCCTGAACCGTATAGCCCTTGGCCGATACGGCGTCCTTTACGGTGTGGTAGGCATACCGTTGGGTGATGGAATTGATGAACTCCTCTTCGCTCACACCACGGGTCGTCTCGACTCCCCACCAATCGGAAATAAACTGTACACCCTTCTCGGTGACTCGTACGCCGATGTCGTAGGTCTTGCTGGCGTGGATCACCATATCGGCTTCGGTCTTCTGGCCCTGGTATCCTTTAACCTGAACCTTCTGACCTTCTTCGGCCTCGGTAAATTCATAGCCCAGCTCTTTTAAAACCCGTTTGAGCAGGTTTACGTTCTTAATCTTCGTTTCTACGCTCGTAAAATGACTCATAGGCCTACATTTCCAGGGGGGTGTCTTCGGCTTCTACTTCTTCTGCAGGGGTCGAGGCCATGCGTGCGCGTGCCTTGGACCATTCCCGCATTTTATCGATCTTTTCCTTCATCGTGAACGCTAGAGGGATAATCTCCCGGCAGGAGTGCTCGATGTGCTCGGAGGTAACCTCGATGTCTTCGTCAAAGGCGTCATAGAGGGCACTGACGATACCCTGTTCGACTTCACTACCCGAGAAGTTCTGAGTGGCCTGGGTAATGGCCTCGATATCAAAGTCGTCTGGATTACGATTCTTACGACCTAGATGAATGCGTACGATATCGCTTCGTTCCTTCGCGTTGGGGAGATCCACAAAGAAGATCTCGTCAAAGCGTCCTTTACGGAGAAGCTCCGGGGGAAGGGCCGAAACATCGTTCGCGGTTGCAATCACGAAGACGGGGGAGTCCTTTTCCTGTAGCCAGGTGATGAACGATGCGAATACACGGGCCGTAGTGCCGGAGTCGGTTTCACCGCTGCTTTGGACGCCTGCAAAGCCCTTCTCCAGCTCGTCCAGCCATAGAATGGACGGGGCGACGGCTTCTGCGGTCCGAATTACTTTACGGATGTTTTCTTCGGAGGAACCCACAAGAGAGCCAAAGACCTTACCGACATCCAGGCGAAGCAATGGCATACGCCATAGGCTTCCGACCGCTTTGGCTGTCAGCGATTTCCCGCAGCCAGGGATACCGATCAGCAGAATACCTTTGGGTAGGGGAAGGCCGAAGTCTCGCGCCTTCTTTGAGAAGGCTTTCTGGCGTTTGCTTAGCCAGGCCTTCAGAGGAAGCAGCCCTCCGATATCGGTCATCTCGTAGCGGCTCTCAAAGAACTCCAGAAGGCCGCTTTTTCGAATGATATTCTTCTTCTCGGACAGGATAACGTCGAAGTCGAAGTCCTTGGAACGCACCAGGCTTTTGGCGAAGACGTTCTTCGCCTCTTCGGCGGTCAAACCGAGGGCTGCCTCTACCACCCGGTCCCGAAGGTCGGCATCTTCACGTAATGCGAGAGGCGTATTGGGTGGGAGACTGTGGATCGCGTTTTCCACGATGCCGTCCAATTCCTGGCGGTCGGGTAGATCAAAGTCGATGACAGCAACTTCTTTCTCCAACTCAGGCGGCATCTTGAAGATACCGGAGAGTAGTACGATATGACGGATGGTTCGCCCTTCGGAGAAGGCTCGATGGATGTCACGTAGTTTACGGACCAGTCCGGGATCCTTCATGAAGGGGTGGAAGTCTTTCAGTACAAAGATAGCGTGTTCTTCGAGTTTGACGGCGAAATCCAGGGCGCGCATCGGATCACGGTGATCCGGCATGGACTCTCCGTCTTCTCCCTGAATCCCCTCGGTAACGGACCATGTGAACACCTTTCGGCGGTGGCGGACCTCTTTGGTCGCGATGTCCCGTATCAGATTCAGCGCGCGTTCTTCTTCATGGCTGATGACGTAGAGGAGAACGTAACGAGCTTTGATGAGGTCGGTGATCTCTCTCCGCGAGGGGATTTTTCCACTGCTGTCCGTCATTTCTTACTCCTCGTAGTCAGCTTCTTGAGCTTCTTCTCGAGTTCCCGTCCGTCGGTTTGTAACAACTTTGATAAGCCTTCTAATCCCTCAATCGACTCTTTGGTGGCCTCGGGAAGATCCTTTTTGCCCTTTTTCAAATTTCGCACATAGGTCTTCAAGAGTGCAAGATTGGTTCGCCATTGCTCGAAACTTTCGAGGGCTTCCGTTACCCCCTCGGGGTTGATTACACTCTTTGCCTTGGCTTTCTCTGCCTGCGATTTTTCCTTGGTGACCTCGAGCTTTCGGTTCAGGAAGCGAATCTCGTTTTCGAGACGTTCCCGGTCCTCCGGAGGAAAGGCTTCGATAGACTTTTCCAGCGTTTTCGATTTCTCCGACGCGGTCTTCGCCCGTGTTTTGGCGTTGGTGAGCTTGCGCTCCAGGGCCTTGTAGTCGGGGTGTCCGGCGACATCGATCTCTTTGTTCATGAGCTGGTCCAACCGCTCATTCGCTGCGCTGACTTGTTCCTGTAGCTCTTTGATCTGAAAGTCTCGCTCTTTGAGGTCGCCTTCCAGCTGCTCGACTTCATGACTCTTCTTATAGAAATCTTCGAGAACCTTACGTTTCTCGGCCTCGAGGTCTTCAATCCCCACGCCCATTCGTGCGAGTCGTATCTCTTGATCTTTTTCCTGGAGTTGAAGCCGTTGGTTCTCGATATGCGCCTCTTTCTCGTCGAGGATTTCTTTCATATGGGAGAGGCGACGTTCGGTCTTCTTGAGATCTGTGTTCTCCTGATTGAAACCACTCTGCAGCGCCTCTAACTCATCTTTGACCTTACGATATTCGAACTCGGTCAGATCCAGCTGACGTTGACCATCTTCATATCGACGATCCCGTTGAGTAATGGCCACTTTGAGATCTTTGATGACGTCCTGGCTACCCTCGATACTCTCGTTGAGCTTTGCAGCCGTACCTTGAACTTCGACCAGCTCGCGCTCCAGGTCGAAGATCTGTTCGTCTCTTGTGGCGATCTCTTCACGAAGATCTTCGACCAGACTTGCGTGCCGACGGGATTGATCTTTCAGGACGCGGTATTTCTCGCTCAAGGCCTCCAATTCGATCTCGAACCGATCCTCTCGGTTGGATTTGCGCTGGTGGTCCTGCTCCAATTGCTCGAGCTGTGTACGTACGTCTTTCAGCTCCGTTACCGCCTCATCCCGCTCCCGGGTCAGGGTTGCGATTTGATCCAGGTATTTCTGTATTCGGGCTGGCTCAAGAGCATCGGCGACCGTCTTGGCGTCCGACGCGGGAACCGGCTCTGGAGCGGGCTCGGGCTCGGGGGTCGGGTCGGGAAGGGGCGAAACCCCCACACTGGTGGCTTCATGGGGCTCGTCCGCCACCGGTAGTGGTTCGTCCACAGGGCCGCTTTGTTTCTGGCGAGCCGAAACCTGTACGGGCTTTTTATGAAGGATGGTCTTCTCTACGGGAGC
>MDTE01197693.1_pt1 | contig 12021 bp, 11 predicted proteins | sample 811231 | NCBI WGS metagenome assembly MDTE01 (sample SAMN05326651, study PRJNA326480) | marine metagenome | isolation source: seawater | place: Indian Ocean: Red Sea | collected 2010
CTTTCTCCAATATTCAGAAGCAGCAGCAACACCGCTTCCAGGTTTTACATTAATACCAGAATCAATCATTGCCATTTCAGCACCATTAATAAAAGCTGAAGCTTGAAGTTCATTAAGATCACCTAAATGACCTATTCTAAAGACTTTACCAGCAACCTCTGTAAGTCCAGCACCAAGGGAAAGATGATATTTTTTAAAGGCCGTTGCAAGAACCTCTTTTGCATCCTTTCCCTCAGGAACAACTATTGCTGAAACAGTATCAGAATACCAGTATTGGTCTTTAGCACATAATTTTAATTCCCAACCCTCTAAAATTGCTTTTCTTACCCCCTCTGCAATTCTGTGATGCCTTTTAAATACATTCTCAAGTCCTTCCTCAAATATCATATTACAAGATTCCTGTAATGCTCTTAGCATTGGAATTTGCGGAGTATATGGAAAATAACCATCTTTGTTTGTAGCTATTTGATCCTCCCAAGAATAATAACATCTTTTTAGCTGAGCGGTCTTGTGGGCTTCAAGTGCTTTTTCACTAACACACATAATTGCCATACCAGAAGGTAACATAAATCCTTTTTGAGAACCTGAAATTGCACAATCAACCTTCCATTCATCCATTCTAAAATCAATAGAAGCAATGGAACTAACACCATCAACAAATAAAAGAGCAGGGTGATTTGCGGCATCCATTGCCTTTCGAACATCTTCAACATGAGAGGTTACACCAGTAGCAGTCTCGTTTTGTGTAACACAGACAACTTTAATTTTATGTTCTGTGTCTGCCTTGAGTGTCTTTTCAACCTCTTCAGGAGGTGTACCTGTTCCCCATTCTCTCTCAACTAATTGGGTATCTAAACCAAGTCTTTTGAACATATCCGCCCACAAATGACTAAATTGTCCATATCTATAAATCAAAACTTTTTCATTTGGAGACATAGTGTTAATAATTGCTGATTCCCAAGCACCTGTTCCTGAACCTGGAAATAAGAATACTGTACCTTTTTCTGATTTAAAAACTTTTTTGACATCTTTGTACAATGGAATCGTTAGATCTGGAATCTCTGGATTTCTTTGATCTTCTGATGAAATATGCATTGCATTTAAAATTCTTTCAGGAATATTTGTTGGACCTGGAATTGCAATATGGAATCTACCTGGATGTTTTCTACTCATTAAAATCTCCTTTACTTATTGTTTAAATTATTAATCTTATAATGATCAAAAATCAAGTTTATAAATTAACATTATTTTTTTAGCCATTCTGCCACTTTACTAGAAAAATAAGAAAAGATTATATCAGCGCCAGATCTTTTAATGCAGTGCAAGCTTTCTAAAACTGTTTTTTTAAAGTCAATTATACCATTTTCCGAAGCATTTTTTATTAATGAATATTCTCCACTTACCTGAAAAGCTGCAACTGGAACTAAAGAATTTTGCTTGATCTCACTAACTATATCCAAATAATAACCTGCTGGTTTAACCATAATGATATCTGCTCCTTCATTTATATCTTCCAATGATTCTTTTATTGCCTCTCTTTTATTTCTAAAATCAATTTGATATGTATTTTTTGCAGATTTACCAAGGTTTTTTTGACTACCTAACGCATCTCTAAATGGAGTATAAAAATTTGAACAAAATTTAGAACTGTAGGAAAGTATGCAAGTTTCAAAAAATTTATTCATTTCAAGTTCCTCTCTTATAAGCTTTACTCTTCCATCCATCATATCACTTGGAGCAATTACGTTACACCCAGATTTTGCGAAGTTTATAGACATTTTCTTTAAAACTTCGATCGTCTTATCATTGTTAATTTTTCCATCTGAATCCAATAAACCGTCGTGACCACTTTTTGTATAAGCATCTAAAGCAACATCACAGATTATAATAAGTTCAGGATATTCTTTTTTAATTATTTTAAGAGTTCTACAAACTAAATTATTCTCGTTGAAACTTTCTCTTGCATCATTAGATTTATGCTCCTCTAGTACTTTAGGGAATAAAGATATAGCTTTGATTCCATTTTTTTGATCTTTGTATAGTTGTTTAAGTAGTTCAGATCCAGAAAATCTATTGATCTCACTCATCTTTTTTACTTTTTGGCTATCGCTTTTTTCTCTAATAAAGTATGGCATCACTAAATCTGACAAATCTAATGATGTTTCTGAGACTAAATCTCTTAAATATTTAGAACTACGTATCCTCCTACCTCGATGGAAAGGAAATCCTCTACTGGCGAAGTTTTTCATTTAGGTTTTGCTTAATGCTTGCTCAATATCCTCTATAATATCGTCAATATGTTCAATCCCAATGGATAATCTCACATAACCTGGAGTAACGCCTGATGCAAGTTTTTCTTTTTCAGATAACTGAGAATGAGTTGTAGATGAAGGGTGAATTGCTAATGATCTAGAATCTCCAATATTAGCAACATGATAAAGCATTTTTAAATTATTTATAAAGTTCTTTCCTGATTCTTCACCATCTTTCAACTCAAAACCTACTAATGCTCCAAAACCTTTTTGCAAATATTTTTTGGCTCTATCAATATATTTATCTTTCATCAAACTAGGGTAGATAACTTTTGAAACTTTCGATTGTTTCGATAAATAATTTGCAACTTTTTCTGCATTTTCACAATGTCTTTGCATTCTAAGTGGAAGTGTTTCTAAACCTTGGATAAAGGTAAAAGCATTGAACGGACTCATTGCTGATCCTAGGTCCCTTAACAAAGTAACTCTTGCTTTAAGAATATATGCTATTGGTCCAAGTGGTTTTGCTGCTTGTGTCCAAACTGCGCCATGGTAGCTAGGGTCTGGGGTATTTAACATCTTAAACCTGTCACCAGCTGCTTCCCAATCAAAATTTCCTCCATCTACTAATAAACCTCCAATGGAAACACCGTGTCCCCCAATATATTTAGTTGTAGAATAAACTATAATATTGGCCCCATGATCAAATGGTTTGGAGACATATGGTGCAGCTGTATTGTCCAGTATTAGGGGTACTTTATTTCTCTTTCCAATTTCAGCAACTTCACTTATTGGAAAAACTTCAAGTTTTGGATTTGGGAGTGTCTCTGCATAAATACATCTGGTATTTTCATCAATAGCATTTTCATAATCTTGAGGATTACTAGGATCAACAAACCTGCACTCTATTCCCATGTCTTTCATAGTATTAGAAAAAAGATTCCAAGTTCCTCCATAAAGATCGGTTGAACTAATAAAATTATCACCGCTACGACAAATATTTTGTATAGCAAAGGTTGATGCTGCTTGACCTGAACTTACGGCCATAGCTGCTGCACCACCTTCTAATTTAGCAACTCTTTCCTCTAAAACAGCACATGTTGGATTCATTATTCTTGTGTAGATATTTCCTAATTCTTGCAAAGAAAAAAGTTTTGAGGCATGATCAGTACTGTCGAACTGGTAGGAGGTTGTTTGATATATAGGAACTGCTACTGAAGTTGTAGATTCATCTTTTCTGTGACCTGCATGCAAAACAATGGTTTCTTCTTTCATTTAATTCCTCCTATATAATTAATAATATAAATATATTAAACTGTGAAAAATTTAATTACAAATAATAAAAATAGAAGAAAATTATTAGATATTAATTTTAAATCAAGAACAAAATTTAGTAGTTTTGATAAAATCTATTTTAAAAATAAAGAATTAATTAATTTGTCGAGCAACGATTATTTAGGTCTATCAAAATCGAAAGATCTAATGAATACATCAATAAACTGGTTAAGAAGATATGGTACAAGTTTATCCTCATCAAGAATGATTTCAGGGAATTTGGATATTATCGGTGAGATTGAAAAATCTATTAGTAAATACTCTAATAATCAAAATACAATAATAATGGGCAGTGGTTTTCAGACTAATTTGACATTAATTCCTGCAATTACAGGTAATTCATTAGGTAAAAGAAATAAATTTTTTATTTTTTCAGATAAACTAAACCATTCAAGTATAAACCATGGATGTGCTATGACAAATCAAAAAGTTTTAAGATATAGGCATCTAGACTACGATCATCTCGAGTATCTTTTACAAAAAGTTCCAAAAAACTCTAATAAAATAATTATTTCTGAAACAGTTTTTAGTATGGATGGAGATTTGGCTGATATTAATAAATTGAGATTTCTCTCATGCAAATTTAACTGTCTACTTTATTTTGATGAAGCACATGCTATGGGAGTTTTCGGAGGAAAGGGATTTGGATTGGCTTCAGATGCAAAAAAAATAGACAATGAAATAATTGTAGGTACTTTCGGTAAAGGCTTTGGAAGTTATGGATCTTTTTTTTCTTGTTCTAATTTACATATTCAAAATTTAATTGACTCCTGCAGTGGTCTAATTTATTCGACAGTTTTACCACCTTCAATACTTGGTGCAATTTATGCTGCAGTTAAAGAAGTTCCAAAATTGTCAAATTTGAGGAACAAGCTAAAAAAAAATTCAATATTTCTTTTAAATGAGTTAAAAAAAAATAATTATGACACAGGAGGATCTACTAGTCATATTATTCCACTGATCTTTGGAAATAGCAGAATTAGTGAAAAACTAAAGAAATTTTTATTGGAGAATGGTTTTTTTGTCAAGGAAGTAAAATCACCAACAGTCCCGATTGGAAGTGAAAGAGTAAGAATATCATTAACAGCAACTATTCAGAAAAATGTAATTAAGGAACTTATAAAAACTTTGAAAAAATTTAATAAAAAATGAAATATAATTTTTTTTTTATTCATGGTTGGGGGTTTGATAAAGATTTTTGGCGACCAGTTGGAAAATTAATTAATAGTGAAGTTTTTTGTGACTCTGTTAAATACATAGATCTGGGATTTTTTGGAAATAAAAATACTGATCTAACTTTTAATAAAAAGGGTAAAAATATTTTTGTAATTCATTCCTTTGGATTAAATTGGTTTTTAAAAAATAAAATTGATTGTTTTGCTTTATTTAACTTTTTCTCTGCTCCAAATTTTTTAAAATATCAAAGAGAACACAACCTAAAGAAAAAAATTTTAAAAAGTATGATATCTAAATTTAATAAATTTCCTTGTGAGGTTTTGAATGATTTTTATGTTAATTGTGGATTAGATGAAAATTTTAAAATACCTTTAAAAAAAAACATCCCCTTACTAATAGATTCACTCAATGATTTACTCCAGGATAACTTGGAAGATAAATTTTTTGATATAAATTTTAAGCTATTTTCTTTTTATTCTTTTAACGACAAAGTTTTTGATCCATCAATGAAAAAAATTTTTAATTTAAAAAGTATTAATCATAACATTGTTTTTTTTAAAAAACAAAATCACGCATTTCCATTTACCAATCCAGAAGAGACTTTTAAAATAATTAGTTATAAAGTAAAAAAATTAATATCTTACAATGATTAATTTAATAAAAAAAAATTTTGATAAAGCTGCGTTTAGTTATGATAAAAACTCCTTAATTCAAAAAAAAACTGCAATTAAATTAATGGAAATGTTAAGTAGCTTTTTAAAATCTAATCAATCTCAATCAAATTTTGTGGCTCTTGATATTGGATGTGGTACAGGAGAGTTTTCAAAGTTAATGAATAATAATTTTAATTTAAAGAAATTACATATGATTGACTTTTCAAAAAATATGATCTCATTAGCAAAAAAAAAAAATATAACCTCTGAAGTATCATTTGAGGTCTCTGATTTTGATGAATTTAATTTTTATTCAAAATTTAATTTAATTTTTTCAAATATGTCTGTTCATTGGTCAAAAAATTTTAAGAAACTTTTTGAAAAAATTTTGTTTCAAGTTAACAAAGATTCAATAATTTTAATTTCTTATGTGAATTCATCAAGTTTTAGTTTTTTTAAGAAAAACAAAGATTTCGATTATAGAAATATTAATAATTTTCCCAATAACATGGAATTAATAAACCTTTTAAATAAAAATAAATTTTTGGTGACAAATAAAGAAGTAATTTTAGAAAAAGAATATGAAGGCCCATTGCACTTTTTTTCTGATTTGAAAAAGATTGGAGCTAATACAAAAACTAACAAGAAAAAGTTTCAGGGCTTATTTAAGTTAAGAAAAAAATACAAGAAAATTTTAATAAATTTTAATATGAGTTGTTATTTAATAAAAAAAAGAAATTAAAATGGTCAAAGGTTTTTTTATTACTGGGACAGATACTAATATTGGAAAAACTATTATTTCTGCTATATTGGTAAATAAACTTCAAGGAATTTATTGGAAACCAATACAATGTGGTACCGATAGTTTTGGTAAAAAAGATAGTGAAATAATTCAAAAGTTATGCGAAAAAAAACAAATAATTGAAGAATTCTTTTTTCTAAAAAACCCATTAAGTCCGAATATTGCTGCGGATATTGAAAATATTAAAATAAAAATGAATGATTTTAAAGGCTTCCAAAAATTTAACTTTAAAAACAAAATAATTATTGAAGGGGCTGGAGGACTGAATGTTCCAATCAACAAAAGTAAATTGATGGTTGATCTTATTAAGTTTTTAGATTTGCCAGTTATACTGGTGAGCAGAACTAAATTAGGAACTATTAACCATACGCTTATGTCTTTAGAAATTATAAAAAAAAAAAAGTTAAATTTTAAAGGAATTATTTTTGTTGGAAATGACGAACCCAATACTATTAGAACTATTAAAGAATTTGGTAAAATAATTTTTAAAAGACAAATTAATGTTTTGGGAAGGGTTCCAATAGTGAAAAACTTAAATAAAAAGAAATTAAAAGATTTAGAGAAACTAATTAAATTTAAATAAGAGATGAAAAAAAGAATTCTAGAACTTGATAAAAAATATCTTTGGCATCCATTTACACCAGTAAAAAAAAATAATCCAATAATAATTTCTTCTGCAAAAGATGAAATTCTGAAAGATATTGATGGCAAAGAATATGTTGACTTGATTTCATCATGGTGGGTAAATATTCATGGCCATTGTCATGAGCATATTAATCAAAGAATTAAAAATCAGTCAGAAAAGTTAGAACAAGTTTTATTTGCAGGTTTTACACATCAACCCGCAGTCAAATTGGCTGAAGAATTATCTAAGATTCTTCCAGAAAACTTATCAAGAGTTTTTTATTCGGATAATGGATCAACATCTGTAGAGATAGCATTAAAAATTTCTATTCAATATTGGTATAATAAAGGAAAAAAGAAAAACAAATTTGTTGCATTCCAGGGTGGTTATCACGGTGACACTTTTGGAGCTATGTCAGTTGGTTTAAGTTCAGGGTTTTACAAACCATTTGAGGATTTTCTTCCTAAACCACTTCTTGTTCCATTTCCTGAATTTTGGAGAGGAAACAATGAAATTGAAAAGAACGAAGAGTTTGCATTGTCCCAAATTGATAAAATTATTGAAACAAAAAAAAATCAAATAGCTGCTGTGATTTTTGAACCAATGATTCAAGGTGCAGGAGGTATGAGAATTTGCAGAAAAGAATTTTTTGAAAAAGCAGTTAAAAAATTTAGATCCGCAGGTATCGTAATAATTTTTGACGAGGTGATGACAGGTTTTGGAAGAACAGGAAAAATGTTTGCAACTAATCATCTAGATGATTTTGAGCCAGATATTATTTGTTTAGCAAAGGCGTTAACTGGAGGGTACCTTCCTTTAGCAGCAACTGTTTTCAGTGAAAAAATTCATAGTGAGTTTGATAGTAAAGATTTAAAAAAAGCATTCCTACATGGTCATTCATTTACTGCAAATCCAATTGCTTGTGAGGCAGCTTTAGCCTCATTAGAACTATTCAAAATAAATGATACCTTAAAAAAAATTGATATTTTATCTGAATTACATAAGAAATGCTTGGATGAGATATCTGAATCATTAAATATCTCAAAAGTTAGAAGCCTTGGAACCATATCAGCATTCGATTTAAATGAAATTAAAAATGGATATGGTTCTGAAGACAGTGAGGTAATAAAGAAAAGGTTTCTTCAATACGGATTATTAATAAGACCTTTGGGAAATACTATTTATCTTATGCCACCATACTGTATAACTCCTGAGAATTTAGTAAATTGTTATAAAAAAATAGTTAAAGTTCTAAAAGTTTAATTTTTTTTTTTAATAAATATGTTATTAATTCCTTATAATCATGACGAGTTCAATAGATCAAAAAATAGATTTATTTGTTAAGCCATTATCTGATTCAATTACCAATGTAGTATTTGGAAGTTTCGATTTTCTTGGTTCACAAATCCCATTTATTGTTATATGGCTTTTATTTGCTAGTGTATTCTTCACATTCTATTTTAAATTTTTAAATATAACATATTTCAAAAGAGCTTGTAATGTTGCTTTAGGAAAGTTCGACAATCCAAACAGTCCTGGAGAAATTTCCCATTTTCAGGCTTTTACTGCTGCTATGTCAGGCACAATTGGTTTAGGAAATATTGCTGGCGTAGCTGTTGCTATTTCAATAGGTGGCCCTGGCGCTATGATCTGGATGATACTGACTGCTTTTTTTGGAATGTCTTTAAAATTTGCCGAAGTAAGTCTTGGTCATAAATACAGAATTATTCATCCTGACGGGACAGTTTCAGGAGGTGCAATTAGATATCTTTCAACTGGCTTAAAGGATTGTGGTTTCCCAATGTTGGGTAAAGTATTAGCTCTAGTATTTGCAGTTTGTTGTATTGGTGGATCATTTGGTGGTGGAAATATGTTCCAAGCTAATCAAGCTTTCCAACAAATAGTTGAGGCTTCTGGGGGTATGGATAGTCCACTTTATCAAAAAGGTTGGTTAGGAGGATCAATATTTGCATTGGTTGTTGGACTGATAATTATCGGAGGTATAAGGTCAATTGGGAAAGTAACTGAAAAACTTGTTCCAATGATGGCTATTCTTTACATAACTTCATGCCTTTATATAATAATATCAAACTATCATTTAATTCCCCAAACTTTTACTCAAATATTTTTGAGTGCTTTTAATTTTGAAGCTACAACTGGAGGAATTCTTGGATCATTGATTGCCGGTGTTAAAAGAGCTGTTTTTTCTAATGAGTCTGGAATAGGTTCAGCTCCAATTGCTTATGCTCCAGCAAAAAGTGACAATCATTTAAATACAGGTTTTTTATCATTATTATCTCCTTTTTTTGATACAATTATTGTTTGCTCAATGACTGCTTTAGTAATTATTATTACAGGAGTTTATTTAGATACAGGAGATCAGATTCAAGGGGTAGAACTTACCTCCAGAGCATTTGAGACATCTTTTTCATGGTTTCCAACTATATTGGCAATCGCAATCACTCTTTTTGCGATTTCAACTCTAATAACATGGTCATATTATGGCTTAAGATGCTGGACTTATATTTTTGGTGAAAGCAAAACTAGTAAATATTTATTTAAGATAATCTTTTTGAGTTTCACTGTAATAGGAACTTCAATGAATCTAGGAAGTGTGATAAATTTTTCAGATTCAATGATTTTTGCAATGTCTATTCCAAATATTATTGGACTTTATTTTCTGGGACCAGGTATTTTAAAAGATTTGAAAGAATTAAAAGCAAATGAATAAAAAAATTTTTATAGGAAGTGACCATGCAGGTTTTGAATTAAAAAAAAAAATAATAATAAAATTCAAAAATAAATTGAATTTTGTTGATCTTGGAACTGAAAGTTCAGATTCAGTCGATTATCCTGATTATGCTCATCTTCTATGTCAAAAAATTGTAAAAGATAATTCGAAATTTGGAATTTTAATATGTGGAAGTGGAGTTGGAATGTCAATGGTTGCAAATAGATATACATCTGTGCGAGCAGCACTATGTTTTGACCATAAAATGGCACTTCTTGCAAGAGAACATAATGACGCAAACGTTTTAGTTTTAGGTTCAAGGTTGATTTCTTTTCAAGAAGCTATTAAATCAATAGATATATTTTTTTCTACTAACTTTGAAGGCGGAAGGCATCAAGGTAGACTAGATAAATTTTATGATGTAAAACAATAAGTATATTATTTAGGAGTGGACATGACAGAACAAGTTTTTTTTCAAAGTAGTTTAACGCAAACTGACCCGGCTATACTTGAAGCCGTAAAGAATGAGTATCATAGACAAAATGATCAGATTGAACTAATTGCTTCAGAAAATATTGTTTCCAAAGCAGTTTTGGAGGCTCAAGGTACTATATTAACAAATAAATACGCCGAAGGGTATTCAGGTAAAAGATATTATGGTGGTTGTGAGCATGTAGATGTAGTTGAAGATATATGCATTGACAGGGTTAAGAAATTATTTAATGCTGACTTTGCCAATGTCCAAGTTCATTCAGGTTCTCAAGCTAATCAGGCTGTTTTTTTAGCTCTACTTAAACCAGGTGATACGATTATGGGAATGTCTCTTGCGGCTGGAGGTCATTTAACTCATGGCGCTCCGCCAAATGAATCTGGAAAGTGGTTTAATGCAGTCCAGTATGGAGTCAGAAAAGATAATGCACTAATTGATTTTGATGAAGTAGAAAAATTAGCAATTGATAATAAGCCAAAACTAATAATTGCTGGTGGATCAGCTTATCCAAGAATTATTGACTTCAAAAAATTTAGAGACATTGCAGATAAAGTCGGTGCACTACTCCTAGTTGATATGGCACACTTTGCTGGCCTTGTGGCAACAGGTATTTACCCTAACCCTCTTGATTTTGCTGATGTTGTAACTACAACGACCCATAAAACCTTGAGGGGTCCAAGAGGCGGGCTGGTTCTTACCAATAATCAGGATTTTGCAAAAAAAATTAATTCTGCTGTATTTCCAGGTCTACAGGGAGGACCGCTAATGCATGTAATATGTGCCAAAGCTGTTGCATTTGGTGAAGCTTTGAAACCAGAATTTAAGAAATATATTCAATCTGTTGTTGATAACTCTAAAGTTTTAGGAGAAGTTATGATTGAAAGAGGTTTAGAAGTTGTGTCCGGTGGAACTGACACTCATTTAATTTTAGTTGACCTTCGACCGAAAAAATTAACAGGTAAAGATGCGGAAAGATCTCTTGAAAACGCAGGAATAACTTGCAACAAAAATGGTGTTCCTTTTGACCCTGAAAGTCCTTTTGTCACTTCTGGAATTAGGTTAGGGTCTCCGGCTGGAACCAGTAGAGGTTTTGGTGTTGATGAATTTAAAATGATTGGTAATTTGATCGGTGATGTTCTTGATGGTTTATCCTCTAATAGTGATGATAATTCATCCGTAGAAAATGAAGTAAGAGCTAAAGTAAAAAAACTTTGTGAAAGGTTTCCTATCTATAGTTCTGTAATTTAAGAGTTAGGTAATATATGCGCTGCCCGTTTTGTGGACACGGTGAAACTCAAGTTAAAGACTCCAGACCTTCTGATGATAACAGTTCAATTCGAAGGAGGCGACAATGCCCTGCTTGTGCAGCAAGATTTACAACATTTGAAAGAGTTCAATTAAGAGAACTTATGGTAATAAAAAAAGATGAGTCTAGAACTGTCTTTGATAGAGAAAAATTAGTAAGATCTATAAGCATTTCTTGTAGGAAAAGGCCTGTTAAACCGGACCAGATTGAGCTCGTAGCCAACAGCATTCAAAGGAGATTAGAAAGTTCCGGGGAGACAGAAATACCTTCTAAGTTAGTTGGTGAATTAGTTATGGATGCATTAAAAGAACTTGATCGTGTTGCTTATTTACGCTTTGCATCTGTTTATAAAGATTTTCAAGAAACAGATGATTTTAGAAAGTTTATTGACAAGAATCTTAATCTAAAAAACGAATGATAAGTGCATATTGATAAGCTATATATAAATGTTTCATTATTTATTTTAAGATTAATCAAGGGACGGACGTTTCCAAACCCGCCAGTAGTTTCATTAATAGTTGAAACAAGTAAAGAAGGGTTAAACTCCAGAATAATAAGTTTTGGAGTTACTTCAGTAGGTGGTAGACCACACGCGGAAGCAATAGCCCTAAAGAACTTTGAAAGAAAACCAAATAAAAGTTACATTCTTTA
>MDTE01204297.1_pt1 | contig 12021 bp, 11 predicted proteins | sample 811231 | NCBI WGS metagenome assembly MDTE01 (sample SAMN05326651, study PRJNA326480) | marine metagenome | isolation source: seawater | place: Indian Ocean: Red Sea | collected 2010
AGGATTCGAACCTGCGAATGCCGATACCAAAAACCGGTGCCTTACCACTTGGCCACGCCCCAATCCGAGGCGGAACATAAGACCGTCCGAGCTGCCTCGCAAGGGGCGATGATGCTTGCCCGCTACTACCTGGAACTTACCGTTTCTGATAAGCACTAGACCTATAGACAGATGGAGGTGGCGATGAAGGCCGTGGTGTTTTTAGGCGACCGCAAAATCGAATTTATGGAATTTCCCGATCCCACGCCAGGTCCGGGGGAGGCCGTGATTGAGATCAAGGCCTCTGGCATGTGTGGCAGTGACCTGAAGATGTATAGGGCAAAAGGGGGGGCCGCCGCATTGGGCCTTGTCGGCGACGGTTCTCCGTTGGTCGCAGGGCATGAGCCTTGCGGCGTGGTCTCCGCTGTTGGCAAAGGTGTGCCGGAGGCGCTTGCGAAGGTGGGCGATCGAGTGATGGACCATCACTACAGCGGCTGTGGTGTGTGTAAGCATTGCCGAGACGGCTGGTCTCAGCTGTGCCTCGACGGGGTGACCGTCTACGGTGCTACGGGTCATGGCGCGCATGCCAAGTATATGAAGGTGCCGGCGCACACACTGGTGAAGTTACCCGATACTTTGTCTTATAAAACTGGCGCAGCTATCTCATGCGGTACCGGGACGGCATTTGGCGCTTTAAAAAGGCTCGATCTAGCCGGAGACGAGACTATCGTGATCTTTGGACAGGGCCCGGTGGGGCTCAGCGCGACGCAACTCGCGAAGGCCATGGGCGCCCGCGTAATCGCACTTGATATCGGTGATGAACGTCTCGAACTCGCAAAACAGTTTGGTGCTGACGAAGTTATCGATCCGGGAAAGAATGACGTCGTGGGAGCGGTCCGGGATCTTACGCACGGCGAGGGTGCGCAAAAATCTCTCGATTGTAGCTCTAGTTCGGAAGCCCGGCGCGCCGCGGTGCAATGTGTACGAACCTGGGGCACCGCGTGCTTCGTCGGAGAGGGCGGTGAAGTTACTATTGATGTTTCAAACGACATGCTTCGCCGGCAGGTTACGGTTGTCGGTTCTTGGACTTTCAGTAAGAATGGTCAGGCAGATTGCGCCGAGTTTGTGGCGGACCGGGGCATCGACGTGGACGCGCTTTTCACTCATGAATTCACGCTAGATCAGGCGGTTGAGGCCTATGAGTTGTTTGATAGCCAGACTACGGGTAAGGGCGTTTTCCTAATGGATTAATTAAGGTGTGGGGTTTGGGCTACAGGATAAAACGTCGTATTATTATTGTTTAGGTCCGCGCGGAGCGTTAACTGGTCGAAGAGGGGTGATACGCTGGTCCAGAGTCCTCAAATTCGGTCGGGCCGCTGAAGATATGGCATTAGCGGTAATTGCTTGCGCATCCGAGTAATAAAGACATTGAAGTGTAGTTGAAGACTGGAAGCTATCATTTATCGCTTCGGGTTCGGAAGCGAGTCGGGCGGACCCACCAACCTTCTATGTTGAAGTCGGTCGCCGCGTCTTCCGCCGTTGCAAGCGTGTCGAATAAACCGAAACAGGTGGCACCACTGCCGGAGAGACGTGCAAGTCGGCATCCGGGCGTTTCTTTCAGTGCCGTAAGTACTTCTTGGATGACTGGCGCGAGGCGGAGCGCTGGTTCTGTCAGGTCATTGCTGCGAGTCTCAAGTTCGTGTACCAAGGTGTCGAATGACCGCGCCGATTTCATCAACGGTATCGTGGGAGAAAATTCTCCCCGCCGAGCCAGAAAGACTGATTGTGTCTCGAGTACTATTCCCGGGTTGACCAGCAATAATCCGGCCTCGGGTAGTTCAGGACCAGCTCGCAGATGCTCGCCAACGCCGCCTACGTGAACTGTATCGCTCCAAAGGCAAGCAGGAATATCGGCGCCTAGGCTGAAACCAACGTTGTTGAGGTTGACAGCCATATCGTCGATGTTCCAAAGCTTCGCGAGACCGCGCAGCGTCGCAGCCGCATCGGCGGAACCGCTACCGAGGCCTGCTGCAACCGGTAACTCCTTATGTAAAGTGATCCGGGCAAGCGGGTTCACGCCCGCTGCCTCTCCGAGCGCTCGGGCCGCGCGCAGCACTAAATTGTCCTCCGAATTCGTTAGTAGTGACGCAAAAGTTCCTTTGATATCAAGGGAAAGTCCGTCTGACGGTTCCAACGTTAGTGTGTCGAAGACGTCAGTAAAAGCTATGAGTGAATCGAGTTCGTGATATCCGTTAGCGCGACGTCCGAGGACATGTAGATATAAATTGATTTTTGCCGCGGCCTCGACGGTAATATTGGTCTCGTTATTTTTGCTCATCCACCGGAACCCGGTTTTCTCGCAGGTGTAGCCAAACCCTTTTCGAGCTTGGTCTTAATCTTGGAGATAGCGTCTTGCTCAGGGTCCAAGCTGAGCGCCCGACGCCATTGAAATCGCGCCTCGTGACGTCGACCCACCTGCCAATAGGCATCACCGAGATGATCGCTGATGATGGGGTCCAGTGGGCGTAATTCAACAGCCCGTTCGAGATGTTGGACCGCGTCATCATATTCACCGAGGCGGTAGAGCACCCAGCCCATACTGTCGATTATATAACCGTCATCTTGTCGCTGCTCGACAGCACGCTCAATCATTTTCCGAGCTCGATCGAGATTGATGCCTTGATCCACCCAGGAGTAGCCGAGATAATTCAAGACGTTTGGCTGATCGGGATTAAGATCAAGGGCTTTGAGAAAATCCTTTTCCGCTTGATCCCATTTCTTGAGCCGCTCACGCGAAATGCCACGATAATAGTAAAGCGACCAGTTTTTCGGCTTCGATTGTCCCAGGCGTTGAAATGCCCGGTTGTACGCGTGCTCGGCCCCGGTGAAATCCTTACGGGCACGCAAAAAGCTGCCGAGCCTAACCAGTGGCTCGATTTCAGTCGGGCGTTCCTTCGCCATCTCTTCAAGAAGGGTTTTAGCCTCGTCAATTCTATCGATGCGGTCAAGATTGACGGCTATTTTTAATCGGGCGAGCCAGCTATAGGGCGAATTCCGCTCTATCCTTTGATAAATTGCGATCGAATCTGTGTGCCGCTTGCGATGATCTAGGATATCGCCCATCAACAATTGCGCGACAGGAAAGTTTGGTTTTAAATAAATAGCCAGCTGCGCATAGAGTAATAAATGGTTTCCTCCTCGTGTTAATGGCAGCGCGGAAGCCAGGTTGAACATGCCCTCTGCAAAACCGGCGGGGGCATTGGCTGCAATGGGTTTTGGTTCTTTACCGGCCTTGAGCCGCTGCATTTCCGACGCCATTAGATAACTGGTTGGATGGTTTTTAAGATATTTCTTGTAAAGGTGGCGAGCCTCCTCGACCTTATTTGCATTTTCTAGGGACGCGCCCATGGCTCGCACCATTCGTAACGGCGCCTTGCTCATGTTTTCTGTCGCTTTTTTATAGATAGCAAGGGCGTCGTCTGATTGCCCAGCTATGTCGTGCAATAACGCGGTGTGCAGATCGGTCAGCTTCCCAAAACCGCTTTCTGCCGCTAGTGGCTTTAGACTGGCCACTGCTTCATCGAACTTACCAAGGCCGGCGTCGATCCAGGCGGCCGCGATTGGTCTGCTATATTTCGCTAAGCCGCGGTTCGAAATGCCTTGCAGCCAAGTCTTGGCGGAACTGTATTGATCAGCTTTGACGTCTCGCGCAGCGAGCAATAGCAATGATATTGTTGTTCCCGCCTTCTGCTCGGCGAGTTTCTCGGCGAGCTGCAGCGCCTCGTCGATTTGACCCGCGCCGAGAGTTAAATTGAAAGTGCGGCGAAGTAGTTGATCGTTGTCGGGATGATCTCTTAGAACGCGGTTCATCATGTCTGCGGCTACTGACAGGTCTTGCCGTCTCTCCGCGAACCTTCCAGCTAGGTAGCTGCCAAAAGTCGACTTATCGAAAGGCTCTCCATTGACTAAAGTCGATAAGCGGTTTGTATATTGTAAATTTGATGATGAATCATTTCCGCTTGCTACACAGGCAGAAGATATAAGTAAGCCACCGATCGCGATGAGATGTAATACGCGCGCGCTAAGCCAACATTTACCGCTAGTACTATGGATTTCTGCTGCCATAAGCCAATAGCTAACCGACCCGGATCGGGTTGTTAAGGATACTCTATATAGTAGACCCTAGCCAGCAGACGTTTCCGTCGACGGTGTTCGGCGAATCTACATATTTGGGTAGTTCGGGCCGCCACCACCTTCCGGTGCCACCCAGACGATGTTTTGGGTAGGATCCTTAATGTCGCAAGTCTTGCAGTGTACGCAGTTTTGGGAATTAATCTGGAGCCGAGGATTTGAACCATCGTCCTCATAAAGTATTTCATAGACACCAGCTGGGCAGTAACGCTGTTCTGGTGCCGCAAAATCCGCAAGATTAACGTCAATGGGAACACTTTCGTCTTTCAACCTAAGATGATTTGGCTGATCTTCCTCGTGGTTTGTTGCGGAAAAAGAGACGCTGGTCAACCGGTCAAAGGAGATCAAGCCATCGGGTTTTGGATAATCAATCTGCTGATAGTCCTGAGCTTTGCCGGTCGTCTCGTGGTCTGAATGCCTATGTGATAATGTCCATGGTGCTTTGCCACGCAGCAAAACTTGATCGATCCCGGCGTTGAGAGTGCCGCCCAGCAAACCCCATCTGAAACCAGGCCGGACGTTTCGCGCATCTTTTAGTTCCTGATAAACCCAGGAATTTCGCAGCGCGTCTGCATAATCGACCAATTCGTCCGAGCTGCGAGCATCTGAAATCGCTGCAAAAGCTGCCTCGGCGGCCAGCATGCCAGACTTCATCGCTGTATGGCTGCCCTTAATTTTTGGTGTGTTGAGTGTGCCGGCCTCGCAACCGACCAGCACGCCGCCTGGAAAGGTTAGCTTCGGCAGGCTTTGCAGGCCACCTTCGTTCAGCGCCCGGGCACCATAGGCAATCCGGCGACCACCTTCGAAGGTTGGGCGGAATTTTGGATGCATCTTGAGGCGTTGGAATTCTTCAAATGGGCTTAAATAGGGATTCTTGTAATCGAGGCCAATTACAAAGCCAACCGCAACCTGATTGTTTTCGAGATGGTAAAGAAAAGATCCTCCATATGTATCGGACTTCATCGGCCAGCCCGCACTATGGACCACAAGCCCTTGCTTGTGTTTTTCCGGCTTAATCTCCCATAACTCTTTGATACCGATTCCGTAAGTCTGCGGTTCTACGTTCTGCCGCAGATTGAATTTTTCCATCAGTTGTTTCCCGAGATGGCCGCGACAGCCCTCTGCGAAGAATGTGTATTTTGCATGGAGTTCCATGCCCGGCTGGAAATTTGGGCCTTGTTCACCCTCACTTGTGATCCCCATGTCGCCGGTCATTACGCCACTGACGGAACCGTCCTCGTTGTAGAGGATCTCGGATGCCGAAAAACCGGGATAGATTTCTACTCCTAGCGATTCTGCCTGTTCGCCGAGCCATCGGCATAGGTTGCCTAGGCTGATGATATAGTTGCCATGGTTCTTCATCGCCGGCGGCAACAGGAAAGTTGGAAAAGAAATGCCGCCAGTCTCACTCAGAAATAGGAATTTTTCACCTGTCACGGGCGTGTTGAGCGGTGCTTCCTTTTTTTTCCAATCTGGGATTAGTTCGTTTAAGGCGCGTGGCTCTAGGACTGCGCCTGACAGAATATGCGCGCCGACCTCCGAGCCTTTTTCTAGAACAGTTACTTCGATATCGCGGCCTGCTTTAGCCGCGAGTTGCTTTAAGCGAATGGCAGCTGCCAAACCGGATGGGCCGGCGCCAACAATCACAACATCCACTTCTATCGAATCGCGTTCCACTGAAACACCTCACTCCACAGATATGCATCTCAAAACCATTCCTGTTCTCTATATTAACGCGGCTAAATTTGGTAGATACTTTAGCAAGAAGGGGTTGATCTGCTATGATGGTAAAACGAGGAAGCAAATCATCTTTATATTCACTTGATGCGCTTAGGTGGCATATCGAGATGGGTGTTGATGAGTTGATTGACGATAATTCAGTCGACCGATACTCGGCCGTGGTGAAGACAACCGTTGCGGCATCAGAGATCAAGGCCCCACCGGCGCCTCTAATAGAAAATACGGAGGCAACAAGACAGGTGAGTGGGTCTGGGCTTGCACCGGCTGAAGGTGCCCGAGATGCGATCGAAGTCGCGGCGGGTGCTGGTACATTAGAGGAGTTGCGCAAGCGACTCGAGGCTTTCGACGGGTGCGCCCTCAAATTCACAGCAACCAATACAGTATTTGCCGATGGGGAACCCGGTGCCGACCTGATGTTCATTGGGGAGGCGCCCGGAGTTGATGAAGATCGACAAGGCCTGCCCTTTGTGGGTGCCAGCGGACAGTTGTTAAACCAAATGCTGAGGGCACTCGGACGCGATAGAAGCTCCGTTTATATAACTAATATTCTATTTTGGCGCCCACCTGGCAATCGCAGCCCGTCGGCGACCGAGACGGCCGCCTGTTTGCCATTCGTGCGTCGCCATGTCGAACTAGCTCGGCCGAAAGTGTTGGTGTTTCTTGGCGGGAGCGCTGCCAAAACCATGCTCGATCGTAGTCAGGGCATCATGCGTCTGCGCGGCAAATGGTTTGACTATATAAGTGATGGCCTCAATTCACCGATCCCGGCGATGCCGACCTTTCACCCGGCTTTTCTATTGCGACAACCGGCGCAAAAACGGGAAGCATGGCACGATTTTCTAGCAATCCAGGAAAAGCTTGGGGAACTGGGATAGTATTCCGGTCTCTGGGCCATATTTTCAGGGGCAACTTGCACAGAATCCCGTTCTCAAGTAGGACTGTCATATGAAGAGCTCGGCTCGGATACTAAGACTTCGGAGGCGAATTATCTTTAAATTATGGGATCTAAAATGTAAGCGCGGCATTTTGATTGTCGCTGCTAGCGTTGCATGTGTAGGTTTTTCAGTTGCCGCCGACGTTCCACGAGATACCGCAGCGTTACCAATCGTAGTCGACGTAGACAACGCTGGTTTTACGCTACCCGAAATTTTACCCGCTGCCGATGCAGTGCGATACCGGCGAATCTTCAAATTGCAACAGGACGGTAATTGGCGTGCCGCTGATGAGATTATTGAAACACTCACGGATAGCCTATTGATTGGGCACATCCTTTATCAACGTTACATGCATCCAACGAAGTACCGTTCCCGTTACGTCGAACTTAAAAAATGGATGGGTGCATATGCCGACCATCCTGGGGCCCGTCGCGTATATCGGTTGGCCATGCGCAGGAAGCCTAGTAATTGGCGGGCGCCACAACGGCCAATTGGTGTTTCCTTCGGCTTGTTTTTACCAGAGATGGAAGGCAACTCCAGCGCTAAACAAACTTCCAAAAAGCGCTTCGGCACGCGCAAGCAACAACGGTACGCACGCTATGTGACCCGGCAAATTAAGTCTCTAGTGCGACGTGGACGCCCAACTCAGGCGCTCAAACGCCTTCAGCGCAAGGATATCCGCCGCAGGTTCCACGCTGTTCATTATGATAAAGCGCTCGCCATTGTGGCGCGTGGCTATTATCACGCTAATAAAGACGAAAAGGCACTGCAAACGGCTGCGACGGCGATAGAAAGGTCTGGTACAAGAGTGCCGATGGCCCTCTGGTGGTCAGGCCTCGCTGCTTTCCGTTCTGGAAAGTTTGCGCTGGCCGCGATGAATTTCGAGCATCTGGCCGAAACCGAGCTCGACGACGACTGGATCGCGTCAGGTGCGGCTTATTGGGCGGCGCGGGCAAACCTTGCGGCACGCAACGCATCTAAGGTGAGCCCTCTACTTACGTTTGCAGCGCGTCATTCGCGCACCTTTTATGGTCTCGTAGCGTCGCGCTCTCTTGGTGAACTGCCGAAATTTGAGTGGAAGCTGCCGCGACTCGGGACGAAAGAGATGAACCTACTTTCACATGCGCCGGCGGCGAAACGTGCTCTCGCCTTGATTCAAGTGGGCGAAACGGTTCGCGCCGAATGGGAATTGAAGCGTTTCACGGGCAACCTTTCCCCGGAGTTGGGCCGAATTTTGTTAGGCCTCACCGCGAAGGCCAATTTGCCAGCTCTTGCCTATAGGCTGGGGCGATTGCTGGAAACGCATAGAGGCTACAGATACGATGCCGCACTCTTTCCTTTGCCTAATTGGCAGCCCAAAAGTGGCTTTCATGTTGATCGTGCAATGATCTACGCACTGATTCGTCAGGAATCTGGCTTCAAACCAAAAGCAAAGAGCAAGGCCGGCGCACGAGGATTGATGCAGCTGATGCCGGGAACAGCCGGGTTTGTAATTGGCAAGCGTTTGCGAAGTCGTGGGCGTTACGCGCTGTTTAATCCAGAATACAACATCGCGCTAGGCCAACGATATATTGATCATCTCTTCGAAAATCCAAGCATTGGCAAAAATCTATTTTACGCGATGGCAGCTTACAACGGGGGGCCCGGAAATCTCAAAAAGTGGCGTAGAAAATCCGAGTATCGGGACGATCCGCTCTTGTTTATTGAAAGCATTCCGTCTCGCGAGACCCGTGCATTTGTTGAACGCGTGCTGACCAACCTCTGGATTTATCGGTTCCGGTTGGGTCAGCCCACCCCGTCACTTGATGCGGTTGCAGCTGGGAATTGGCCGCATTATAAGGCCCTTGATAAGAATTTGAAGAAGGTGGCGCGTGATGCCGGTTGACGGAAATCGTCCTTTTCTACCCGTCAATATAGCAGTGTTGGCCATTTCCGACACGCGCACGGAGATCGACGACAAATCGGGAGATACTCTGGTTGAATGCCTTAAGGCAGACGGACACAAGCTCGTGGATCGGGCTATCGTGAAGGACGATGTGGATGCTATAGAAAGGCGTTTGTTATATTGGGTTAGAGATTCGAATGTTGATGTCGTGATCTCGACTGGCGGCACGGGGGTGACTGGCCGCGATGTGACACCCGAAGCTTTTGCTCGTGTCTGCGAAAAAGACATACCGGGCTTTGGAGAGCTGTTCCGATGGGTTAGTTTTCAGAAGATTGGTACCTCTACGATACAAAGCCGGGCAGTTGCAGGTGTCGCAAATGGCACATATTTATTTGCCCTACCGGGTTCAACCGGCGCGTGCCGCGATGGTTGGGATGATATCCTTCACCACCAGTTGGATAACCGATTTCGTCCGTGCAATTTTGTGGAACTTATGCCCCGCCTCCAAGAAAATTAAACCCAAATTAGAGCCACCTTTGTATAAAAAAACAGTGGTGCATTGATAGATGGGCATTACGATGCGGTTGGCTCGAAAACAGCCTGAAGTTGCCATTACCGAGCCTTTTAGCGACATCGCGCCGCCAGAGACCGTAAGTTTGACGATGGTGCCGAAGGCTTAGCTTGCAATGCTGGAGTAATGCAGCGTTTCTTCGAGCATGTAGCAGATTGGAACAGAAATGCCGATTACTCGAGATGTTGATGTCACGTCGTACGACGGGTCGCCAAAACTAATTTCAAAATCAACCGACGGCGGAGGTCTGTCGAAATTTTAAGAGCACTGTCATGTTGGACGGCTTCCCCGCGAGGTATTGGTCTGATTTTCGGCTAATCGAACCTTTGATTAAAACGCAAGGCGCCGTGAAATAATGGCCTCCAAATTTTTGACGAACTCCGAATTGCACATATTGTCGACAACCAAAATGCGTTGGTGTTTCAAAAAATATAATGCTCCCTTAGTTTTTTTCTGGCTAACGCTCATTACTTCCCGTCATAAAAAATTGCAGCCTGAGTTGGGGTTTCAAAATACTCTATTGAGGATTAATCCACTTTTCATTAATGGCCTGATTCCAATCGCCAATTAGCAAAGGAAATCCCATTGTCGATGTCACTGAGGACCGGAGCCAGACCAAATTTGCGGGGCAGACGCAGGTTGTGAATGGTATCTGAGAGGGCGTGTTCGCTAGACCAGCGGACATCCTGGAATAGGGTGGGGGCTGCACGGTTATTTGGTATTCCGATTAACCAATATCCTCCGTCTGTCGAGGGGCCGAAAACTGCATCCATGCCTTCAAGCGCATGGAAAGCGGCTCGGATATCTGACGCATTTGCGCACGGTATGTCGGAGCCGATGAGTACAACTGGTCCAGACGGCACGGATTGCAGCGCCTTCTCCATGCGCCGACCGAGATCGCCCTGCGTCTGTTGCCGTCTTGGCAGACCGCCGGGCCAACGCGCCGAGTTGTTGTCGACAAACAGCCAGGTCTGCCAACGGCGATCACGACTAAGCCTGCGGATGGTGCGGGTTAGGGTAGTGCGATAAAAGTTTAGGGCTTCTAAATCACCTATGTCGCGGGCAAGCCGCCTTTTTACTCGGCCCAATCGAGGTGCCTTGGCCAAGATAATTAGGTGCCGCTGTCTCATTCGTATAACCAGAGAATAAGACGAGTAGGTACGCCGAGGTAATATAATCCAAGGCAAATCAGATTGCGCGCCGAGCGCTGCAAATAACCTTCCTTTCGATAACGTTCGGCCGAAGTGATCGCCGTTGCTCCAAGCTGGCGTAGGCGGCTACGGCCGATCCGGCGTATCAAGTCGACATCTTCCATTAGCTGAAGGGGTCGATATCCGCCAATGTGTTCGTACAGAGACTTCGAAAGGAGTAGGCCTTGGTCGCCATAGGGTAGAGCAAGTACCCGATTGCGCCAGTGGACGGTACGCTCGAGGCGTCGTGCCATTGGTGTATGGTCCCCAAGTGCAAAACGAAAATAACCGGCCATTCCTCGGGCGTTCGGGTGGCCAATGAATTCTCGGACCACTTCGCTCCATCCTGCCTCAAGGAGGGTGTCAGCGTGTAGGAATAATAGCCAGGCTCCTGTTGCTACTGAAGCTCCTGCCTTTAGTTGCTGCCCTCTTCCGAGGTTCGATATGACTACCAATGCTCCCGCCTCGCGTGCGATTGCTGCGGTGTGGTCGCTCGAGCCTCCATCCGCAACAACAACTTCTTTGATCAAGCCGACTGACTCAATTTGCGCTAGTAGGGCGAGTGTCGGGCCGAGCATACGCGCCGCGTTATAGGTTGGTATGACGATACTGAGTTCCGCCATGGTACCAATTTTAGCATGCCGGATGGGACTGTTGGAGTTTCGAATTATCATGAATTGCAGTTTATATGTTCTTTAATTGTTCTATATAATCACGAGATGGACTGGAGACTAGAGGATAGAATTCGCAAGGGACGCGGCGCGATTAGCAATCGTTCCGGGCGCTTTGAGACGGCCGAACGCTATCTTATCGATGACGGTTGGGTTACTGAGAAAAATGAGCCGGAACACATAGCCACGACCCTCTCGGTGGATACGGCCCGCACTGTCATTACGCGTAACAATTCGCCCGACGTGCCGTTTGATCGTTCTATCAATCCTTATCGCGGATGTGAGCACGGCTGTATTTATTGTTTTGCGAGGCCTACGCACGCGTATCATGGATTGTCGCCAGGCCTCGATTTTGAGACGCGATTGTTCTACAAGCCGGATGCGGCAGAACGATTGCGAATTGAATTAGATGAGCAAAATTATGCGGTAGACGTGATGGCGCTGGGTACCAATACGGACCCCTATCAGCCAATCGAGCGACAGATAAAATTGACGCGTCGTATTATAGAGGTTCTCGCGGAATACAACCACCCTTTCGGTATAGTTACCAAATCCGACTTGGTACTCCGGGATACGGACATAATCGGCCCCATGGCGGCTAAAGGAATGGCTACCGTGACTGTTTCCGTGACAACGCTTGATCGTGCTCTCGCACATAAATTGGAGCCGCGAGCGCCGACGCCGCAAAAGCGGCTGGCCGCGATTGTCTCCCTTGCGTCACTCCGTATTAGAACCGGTGTCTTGGTTGCTCCGATTATCCCAGCACTAAACGATATCGAGATGGAAAAGATTGTGGGGGAAGCCGCGAAGGCAGGGGCTGTCAGAGCCGGATATGTGCTCTTGCGCTTACCTTTGGAAA
>MDTE01011641.1_pt1 | contig 12020 bp, 10 predicted proteins | sample 811231 | NCBI WGS metagenome assembly MDTE01 (sample SAMN05326651, study PRJNA326480) | marine metagenome | isolation source: seawater | place: Indian Ocean: Red Sea | collected 2010
AATCCACTAATGCCAGGAATTTGTAATGATAATAGTAATATTTTAATGGGAATAGATGTCTGGGAACATGCATATTATCTTAACTATCAGAATAAAAGAGTTGAGTATATAGACGCTTTCTTTAATATTTTAAATTGGGAAGAAATAAATAATAGATTAAAGTAATTACAAATGGATAATAGAAGAGGATTTATCAAAAATGCTGCAAAAATTGGATTTGGATCTCAATTTCTTTTTAATACTCCTCTTGAGTTAGTTGCAAATAATAGATACAAAATATCATCTAACGATAAAATTAATTTTGGTGTAATTGGTTGTAAGGGAATGGGATGGAGTGATATGGCTTCAATATTAAAAAATAGTGAGACTGACTGCATAGCTCTTTGTGATGTTGATGATACTGTTCTTCAGGAAAGATCAAAAAATGTAAAAGACATTACTGGAAAAAAACCTAAAATCTATAAAGATTACAGGAAATTAATAGAAAATAAAGATATTGACGCCGTTGTTATTGGAACACCAGATCACTGGCATTGCTTAAATTTAGTGGATGCTCTTAGCGCTGATAAACATATATATTGTGAGAAACCTATTTCAAATTCAATTGAGGAAGCTGACATAATGTTAAAAGCTTCATTAGAAGCTAAAAAATGTGTTCAAGTAGGTCAATGGCAGAGAAGTGGCGGGCAATATAAAGAAGCTATAGAATATTTGTGGTCAGGCAAAATTGGAAAAGTAAGATTAGTGAAAGTTTGGGCTTATATGGGTTGGTACGGATGGGTAGATGATTTTAAAGATTCTGATACTCCTAAAGGTGTAGACTATAATATGTGGTTAGGTCCTGCTCCTTTAAGAAAGTTTAATCAAAATAGGTTCCATGGTAGTTTTAGATGGTACTGGGATTATGCTGGTGGCCTAATGACTGACTGGGGAGTTCACGAAATTGATATAGCACTATGGGGAATGAATGCTAAAAACCCGTTATCAATATCAGCAGCAGGAGGTAAGTTTGCCTATCCTAGTCAAGATACCGAGACACCAGATTCACTTCAAACTATATATGAATACAAAGACTTTACAATGTTATGGGAACATGCTAATGGAATCGATGGTGGAAATTATGGATTAGCAGAAGGAATTGCTTTTATTGGAAGTAAAGGAACAATAGTCGTAAATAGGACTGGATGGGAAGTAATTCCAGAAAAAGATCACCGTAATAGCAAAGACTTATTTATTAAAAAAATTCCTAGAACTACTTTTGACTGGGATCAAGTTCGAAAAAAGTATGGTGACCCACTTGATTTACATACAGCAAACTTTATTGATAGTATTAAAAAAAATGATCCGTCAATTTTAAACTGTGGAATAGAAAGTGGGAGTCAAGTTTCAAAAGTTGCTCATATGGGAAATGTTGCTTTTAGAAGCGGATCAAAAATTAAATGGGATGAAGAAAAAAATAATTTTGATAATTCTTCAGCTAATAATCTTATTACACCAAAATATAATAATGGATGGGAACTTCCTAAATTATGATTTTTTATTTATAATTTTTTCTAATTCGATATTTTCATCTCTTAATCTTGCTGCTTCATAAAAATCTAATTTGTCAGCAGCTTTGTTCATATTTTTAGTATTCTTATCAACTATTTTTTTAATTTCATCAACTGACATATTTTTTATAACAGGATCGATTTCTAATTTTGAAATAAATACTTTATCCTTTATGTTTTCTTGAGCAACTGTAGTTTGAGATAAAATATTTTCTTTTGATTTCGAAACTGTTTTTGGTATAATATTATTTTTAATATTATAATCATCTTGTATCTTCCTTCTCCTAGTTGTTTCATCTATTGTTGCCTTCATAGATTTTGTTATTTTGTCAGCATACATGATAACCAAACCATTGGAATTTCTTGCTGCCCTACCTACTGTCTGAATTAAAGATTTTTCATTTCTTAAAAATCCTTCTTTATCTGCATCTAAAATGATTACCAAAGAAACCTCAGGAAGATCTAGTCCCTCCCTAAGTAGATTTACTCCAACTAAAACATCAAAATTACCTAATCTTAAATCCCTTAAAATATTTACTCTTTCTAATGAATCTATTTCAGAATGAATATATCTAGTACTAATACCATTATTATCTAAATACTTAGTTAATTCCTCAGACATTCTTTTAGTAAGGGTGGTTATTAAAACCCTTTCTTTATCTTCTATCCTTCGATTGACTTCATTAATTATATCATCAATTTGATTTTTTGTCTTTCTTACTTCAATTGGTGGATCTAGTAATCCCGTTGGTCTTATAATCTGTTCAATAATTGCTCCTCCAGAACAAGAAAGTTCATAATCAGATGGTGTAGCACCTACAAATACTATATTATTAGCTAAGGATTCAAATTCTTGGAAATTTAGAGGTCTATTATCTAATGCAGAGGGAAGACGAAAACCATAATCTACAAGATTCATTTTTCTTGATCTATCTCCTCCCCACATTGCTCTTATTTGAGGTAAAGTAACATGACTTTCATCAATAAACATTACATAATCATCTGGAAAGTAATCTAACAGGCAAAATGGTCTTTTACCAGGACTTCTTCTATCAAAATATCTAGAATAATTTTCAACACCTGAACAATAACCTATTTCACTTATCATTTCTAAATCAAATTCTGTTCTCTCTTTTATCCTTTTGGCCTCATAAAACTTACCTTCTTTCTCAAAAAAATTAATTTGTTTGTCTAAGTCATTTTCAATTTCTTCTAAAGCAATATCAATTGTTTCTTTTGATGTGACAAATAAATTTGCAGGGTAAATTTTAATATCTTTAACATTTATAATTGTTTTGCCAGTAAGTGGATCAATTTTTTGAATACTTTCTACTTCCTCACCCCAAAATATAATTCTAACAATAAAATCAGCATAAGCTAAATAAATATCTAAAGTATCTCCTTTGAGTCTAAATGTTCCTCTTTTAAAATCTTTATCGTGAGATCTTTCATATAGAATGTCCACTAATGAAAAAAGAAAATCTTTTAACTTGATATTTTGTCCCACACTAATATTAATTATATTTTTACCGAAATCATCAGGGTTTCCAATTCCATAAATACATGATACTGAAGCAACCACTATTACATCTTTTCTTCCAGAAAGTAGAGATGAAGTTGCACTTAACCTTAACTTTTCTATTTGTTCATTAATAGATAAATCTTTTTCAATATATACATTAGAACTAGGTATATAAGCCTCTGGCTGATAATAATCATAATATGATATAAAGTACTCAACAGAATTATTAGGAAAAAAGGTTTTTAGCTCTCCATAAAGTTGGGCAGCTAAAGTTTTATTATGAGATATAATTAGAGTTGGCTTATTAATCTTATTTATAACATTAGCCATCGTAAATGTTTTTCCGGAACCAGTTACACCTAATAATACTTGATGCTTTTCGTTATTTTTCAAACCATTAACTAATTGGTTAATTGCTTGAGGTTGATCACCTTGAGGTGAAAATTCTGAGTGTAAATCAAATTTCAAATTACTACTAATTATTTATTCCATAAATCCCACGATAACTCAGCCTGATTAATAAGCATTTCGTGTCCATTTTTAATTTTTGCACCTCTATTTTCACATAGAGATAATAGTTTAGTCTTACTAGGGTTATATACTAAATCAAAAACAAAATGTTCATTGTTTATTTGATCATAATTTAATTTAGGATAATTATTAATATTTGGATACATGCCAATAGGTGTAGTATTTATAATTAATTTATGATTATTCAATAATTCTTGATTAAATAATTCTTCATATGATATTTTAGTTTTCGAAGATTCTCTTGAAATAAGTTTATAAGGAATATTTAATTCATTCAAAGTATATTTAATTGCTTTAGAACTTCCACCAGTTCCTAAAATAAGAGCAGAAATTTTTTTAATTGGCACTTTCCAATTTAAAAGACTATGTTTAAAACCTGAATGATCAGTATTAAATCCAATTAATTTTCCATCTATAATTTTAATGGTATTTACAGAACCTATTTTTTTTGCGGTTTCATCTAAGCCATCAAGAAGTGAAATAATTTTTTCTTTATATGGTATTGTTACGTTTAATCCAAGTAATTCAGGATTTTCATCAATTATATCTATTAATTTATTAAAATTATCAATCTCATAATTATCATATCTAACATTATCTAGTTTTTCATTTTTAATTTTTTTTTCAAAATATTTTTTTGAAAACGAATGTTCTAATGGATATCCTATTAAGCCAAATTTTTTCATTTTTTTGTTAGATAATTTGAAATAAATCCAGAAAAAACAAAAATAAAAAATGATAACATTAAATCACTTTCATCACCATAAGGAAAAACTAACTCTTGATTTAACTGCCATGGCCATACCTTATTTAAAGTTCCTAACATCAATCCTGAAAGAAAAAAAATTGTTACCCTGTAATAATTAATAATTAACCAATGAATTATTTTAGAAAAAGAAAGAATTCCTAAAATTGCACCTAATGAAAAAATTGAAATATTTGCAAAATTTAAAGATGATATTGAGTCAAGCATAAACTTGTACTTTCCTAAAATTAAAAGAATATAACTTCCAGAAATCCCTGGCAGTAACATTGCTGAGATTGCAATAAAACCAGAAAAAAAAATAGAAAAAAAACTATGAGATGTAGATAATGGTTCTATGAACATTATAAGAAAACCAATAATAAATCCAAATACTATATATAAAAAATCATAAATTGATTTTGGTGAGGAATTTCTAATTAGTCTAATTGAAGAAAATAGAATTAGTCCATAAAAAAATGATAAAAGTAAAATCTTATGATTACTTATCATATAAGTAATAAGTTTTGAAAAAATAAAAATTGATGTTAGAATACCAATAAATACAGGAAAAATAAACTTTAAATTTAATTGTTCATTTAATTTTTTAAAGTTCAAATTTATTAAGAGTACAAGTGTTAATTGATTAATTGATTTTAATGAACTAATAAATTCTTTATAAATTCCTAATAATAGTGCAATGGTACCACCAGATATCCCTGGAATTAAATCAGAAATTCCCATAGCCATACCCTTTAGAAAGAGAATTAAACGATCATATAGTGACATCAGATGTATTGATTAAAAGTATCTCCCCTTAAACCAACTCTTATTGTTTCAAGAGAAATAACCTCATTACCTGAAATATTACCCAGATTAACATTTTGACCTAATAATTTTACAAACCATACTTGCTGAACTTTTTGTGGAGCTTCCCACAAAATTTTTTCAGTTGGAATTTCAGTCAAAATTTCTTCAACTAACCCTTGCCTTACTTCTCCTGATGACCTAAATAATCCAACACTTCCTGATTCTCTTGCCTCACCAATAACCTTCCATGAACCAGCATTGAGTTCAGCTTTCATTTGTTTAATCCATTTATATGGAGGAATTATTTTTTTCTCATCTTTAGATCCAATTTCAGAAAAAACTATAACATGTTTTGCTAGCTTTTCAATATACTCACATTTCTTTTTATGTGGAATAGAAATTGAACCATCTGATACTTCGGCATATTTTAAATCATATTCTTTTAAAATATCAATATAATCTTGAAATTGATCTCTAATAGCAAACGCTTCAAATAGTGTACCTCCGAAATAAACATTAATATTAGCCTTTTTAAATAACTCAATCTTTTCTTTAAGATTTTTTGAAAAATTAGATGTAGTCCATCCAAACTTTACAAAATCAATATAATCAGATGATGACTCAATTAAATTTTTGCATTCTTGAAGACTTGAACCCTTATCTATTACCATAGTTATTCCTAATTCTCTAGGTTTTAATGATCTTTCAGGAATATCTTTTAAATTAAAATTCATTTTAGATTATTTTTTCTGTATTGATTTATAACCCTTATTAAAGCAGATTGAGTTTCAAAATTAGGAACAAAATCAAAAAGAACCTCATGATTATCAAAATTCAATGAAAGAGCACTCTCTAATACATTTATAGATTCTTTATATTTTCCAGCATCCATGAGATAAATGACTAATCTATAATATAATAATGATTCACTTGGAGACTCATCAATTGCATCTTCAATAATGCAAATGGCTTTATCAATATCTCCACTTTCATGATAAATTGAAGAAAATTCTAAAGCAGTTTTAAAATCAGAAGGCTCTTTCTCTAATGCTATTGTATATAAATCAATACTTGAAACCATATTACCGACTTTAAATTCTGCAAAGGCCAAAGATTTAATATATTCAATATTCTCAGTATTAAATTTATGTGCTTTTTTAAAATAGTGAATTGCTTCAAACCATTTATCTAATGCAACTAAAGATTTACCTAGCCAATAATATGATTCTTTGAAAAACTGATCAATTTTTATAGATTTTTGAAAATAATCAATAGATGAGGAATAATCTTCTAAATAATAATATGCTCTTCCAATTGCTGAGTATATTTCTGGAGAAGGACCATCTAATTCTAATGACCTATAAAAACTTGCTTTTGACAATTCATATTTTTCTAACTTTAGATTGGATTCTCCATGATTGGTGTAAGCACTAGAATATTCATCATCAATTGCTATTGCAAATTCAAATGACTCAACTGCTTTCTTATAATTATTTAATTTAAAATATATATTTCCAAGATTAAACCAAGCATATTCTGAATAAGGATCCTCGTCAATAAATTTTTGATAATAATGAATACTATTTTTTAATTCCCCAGTTTGTTCTAAACAATATGCTAAATCGTATAAAGCATTTTCATGACTAATATTAATTTCAATAGCACTCTTAAAATAATTTGAAGCATTTGTAAAGTCTTTTTGTGCTTGATAAGCTAAACCTATTTGATAATTAACCTCATCTTTATTGTCAGAATATTTTAATGCTTCATGTAAAATAGAAACAGCTTCATCATATTCCCCTAATATAATTTTCACTTGACCAATAAGAATAAAAATATTTTCATCAGTTGGATTTAGCGAGTGTGCTTTTTCTAAAGAAAAAAGAGAATCAGTAAATTTTTGTAAGGCAATTAAAATATTAGCCCTTTGTACTAACAAGTCAGAAGAAAACTCATGTTGTGAAAGTGCAAAGTTTACAGCTCTTAAACCAACTTTAAATTTATGATTATCGATATACCATTTAATAATTTTTTCATAAGATTCAGAGTCATAATATATGTCTATATTATTTTTCATCTTTGTCTCAAACTCTAAAACTAACTTATATATTTCGTCCTTTTTTTTCTTAAATTCTTCAGCCATTCCAGGATTTTTTATAATGAAACTTAAAGCTAATAATTATTATTGTTTATTTATAAATGAAATTTATTTTTGTTTATTGGCCCTGTAGTTCAATGGATAGAATAGAAGTTTCCTAAACTTTTGATACAAGTTCGATTCTTGTCAGGGCTACTATGATATATTTACTTTTTACATTGATAATTAATATTCCTATTGAAAATAATTTAAAAAAAGGAATTAGAAAGTATAATAAAGGAAAATATAATGAAGCAATCTCAATTCTTTTAAAAACCGAATCCAAAAATTTCGAATATTTCTTTTATTTAGGGCATTCATACTCATTTAATGATAGAAATGAACTTTCTATCTTATACTATGATTCTGCTATTTATTTAAACAATAAAAATGATAAAGCTTTTTTTGAAAGAGGATATTCCAATTTTGTTATTGGAAATAGTAAAAAAGCATTAGAAGACTTAGACGAAGCAATTAAATTAAATCCTCATAATGCAAAGTATTATATTAACCGTGGTAGTATTAAATATGATTTAGGGTTAGTTGACTCAGCATGTAAAGATTGGAATCAAGCTATGGTTATTGATGAAAATCTCATAAATAACTCAATAATATTAATGAACTGTAATTAATCTTTTCTCTTAAAGTCTCCATTTTTTATAGCTTTTATAAATTTAACCCAAGCAAAAGGGTTTAATAATGGATTTGAAGGTAATTGATATTTTGTTGATGTAGCCATCATTTGTTGATCCATAAAATATTTATAATTCATATTAGCACTCATTGGTTCGTTATTATACATCCTTCTAAGAAGATCTTTATCTAATGACTTTTCTAGATTATCTAAATCTTGCCTATTTGGTAACTCAATAGCAAGTACTGCTTTTTTAAATAATTCCTCGGTTGGGTAAGGAAAAATTTCTAACTCCGGTAGGATTGTTGTATCAGGTTTCAACTCAATAAATAAAGTAACTGATTCACCTTTGTCACCAGGCATAATAAAATTTTGTTTTTGATATCCTATTGCACTTACAATGATACTATCATTTGCTAAAACAGGCATAGCAAAGTAACCATAGGGATTTGATGTTGTACCTCTTCCAGCTTTAGGAACATAAATATGAACACCTCCAACCCCAGAGATACTATCCTGACCAACTACAACTCCTGAAAGTTGAATTATTTTTTGTTGGCCTTGAGATTTTAAATCATAATAAAAAACAAATGATAAAAATATTATTATAAATATTCTCATGTTTTATGAATCAATCATTTTATAAATGTTACTACTTTTTTTAAATAACATGCTAAATTACTTAATAAATATGTTTTTTTTAAGTAGTATAGTTTGTAATAACAATATTTAACATAGATGAGATTAAAAAAATTCAATATTGATTACGGCAAAACAATTTTTAAATCTTTTTCTGATGTATCAAGAATAAGAATTTTAAATATACTAGCAAACAGAAAAGAGGCTTCAATTTCAGATTTAGAGATTATTTTAAATTTTACTCAAACCAAAACATCTAGACACATTTATTATTTAAAAAATTCTGGATTATTAAATTCAGCAAATGAAGATCAATTTATTTTTTATTCCTTGAGAGATGAGGCAATGGATATAATTGATCAAATTTTTGAATTTTTAGATAAAGATATTCAATTAAAAAAAGATTTAGAGACGTATGATATAATGTATTCTAATAGAGAATTATCAAAAAATAAAATAGAATCAAAAGCTTGGAAACAATAAAATTATATAAATATGAATAATGCATTTTTTGAGATACCTATCCCTGTAAATGAACCAGTAAAAGATTATAAAAATGGTTCACAAGAAAAAAAAGAATTATTGAATACGCTGAATCATATGAAAGAAAATACTATTGATATTCCTATGATAATTGATGGTAAAGAAATAACTACTAATAATAAAATAAAGATATTAGCTCCACATGACCATAATTTACATATTGGTAATTTTTTTGAAGGAGATAAATCTCATGTAGAATCAGCTATCAATGCTGCATTAAAAGCAAAAAAGAAATGGGCAGCAATGTCATGGCAAAGTAGAGCATCAATATTTTTAAAAGCTGCTGAATTATTAAAAGGACCATATAGATCAAAAATTAATGCCTCTACTATGTTAGGTCAATCAAAAAATGTATTTCAAGCTGAAATTGATGCTGCTTGTGAGTTCATTGACTTTCTAAATTTCAATGTATCATATATGGAAGAAATTTATAAAAATCAACCAGAATCATCGGAGGGTATATGGAATCGTTTAGATTATAGACCTTTGGAAGGTTTTGTTTTTGCAATAAGTCCATTCAATTTCACATCAATAGCTGGAAACTTATGTGCAAGTCCTGCATTAATGGGAAATACAGTTATCTGGAAACCAGCCTATCCTCAGATTTATTCTGCCAAAGTAATTATGGATGTTTTTAAAGAAGCTGGTATTCCTGATGGTGTAATTAATATTATTTATGTAGATGGCCCAGATGCTGGAGATATCATATTTAAACACAAAGAGTTTGCAGGATTACATTTTACAGGAAGCACTGGTGTATTTAAACATTTATGGAAAGAAATTGGTGAAAATATTGATAATTATAATTCATACCCAAGAGTTGTTGGAGAAACAGGAGGTAAGGATTTCATAGTTGCACATAAGTCTGCTAACTCTAAAGAAGTGTCAACTGCAATTATTAGAGGTTGTTTTGAGTTTCAAGGTCAAAAGTGCAGTGCTCCATCAAGAATTTATTTACCAAAATCATTATGGCCAAATATAAAAAAGGAACTTGTAGAGGAAATAAAAACAATTAAAATTGGTAAACCTGATGACTTTTCTAATTTCATGAATGCAGTAATAGATGAGAGAGCTTTCAATAAAATAGTTTCTTACATTAACGATGGTAAGAAAGATAAAGATTTAGAACTTCTCATAGGAGGAGATTATGATAGTTCAAAGGGATATTTTATTAATCCTACAGTTTTTGTTACAAGCAATCCAAAAAATAAGTTAATGGTAGAAGAAGTTTTTGGACCTGTTACATGTATCTACATATATGAAGACAATGAGTTTGATAATACTTTAAAACTTGTTGACGAGACATCACCCTATGCTTTAACTGGAGCAATATTTGCTTCAGAACAAGTTGCAATAGACAAAGCTATGAATGCTTTAGAGTATTCTGCAGGAAATTTTTATATTAATGACAAACCTACTGGTGCTGTTGTAGGTCAACAACCTTTTGGTGGAGGAAGAGCTTCAGGTACAAATGATAAAGCTGGTTCTTATCTTAATTTATTGAGATGGGTATCTCCTAGAACAATAAAGGAAGTGTATAATACACCAAAAAATTATAGATATCCTTTTTTGAAAAACTAATTTTGCAATCTTAGTTCATACTTATTGAAATAGGTCACTACTAAAAATGATAATATTAAATAAGATGAAATAATTATTTCATAGAAAGGGATTATCATCTCAAGTTTTGAAAAGTTATTTGTATAAACCAAAAGTAAAAATCCAAATGAGAGCTTAATAAATTCTGCAATCCAAGAATTTTTTTCTTTATCCATTAAACTTGTTAAACTGTATATACAAATAAAAATAAAGGCTGCAAATAAGGTTGCATCAGTAAAAGAAATAATATGTAGATTATTTATAAAGTACATAATAAATATAAAAACTATTATAAATTGATACCATGACCAATACTGTAGTTCTCTGGATAATATTGGATAGTATTTTTTATAATCATATACCGAATCTATAGATTTAATAGGATACTTTTTTTCAACATCTTCTGGCCTCCAGCCAGTAGGCATAAACCATATTTTTAATTTATCTACAAAATGTGTAGTTCGCCAAGCATCTCTAATTAGTAGGAAAAGATGAGAAAAATTTATTTTAATAGGGTTCCAAGATCTTAAAGGTCTTTTCACACCATAAACAGGTGGGACATCATCTAATTCTTCTTGAAATGTACCAAATAATTTATCCCATATTATAAATACCTGGGACAGATTTTTATCAAGATACACTTTATTAATAGCGTGATGAACTCTATGATGAGAAGGCGTAACAATTATATATTCTAAAAAGCCAAGTTTTCCAATTAGTCTCGTATGGTACCAGTACTGAGCAAAAAGATGAAGAGGTGCAAGGACACCAACTACTTCTGCAGGAACTCCAATTAATGCAGTAGGAATTAAAAATATAAATGAAATGGAAAAGAAGTTCGAGATTGATTGTCTTAGAGCGCAGGCTAAATTAAATTCCTCACTACTATGATGGATTATATGATGATTCCAAAAATAATTAATACTATGATTAATTCGATGGACCCAGTATCCTGCAAAGTCTATACCTATAAATGCAATAAAATAAACTATAAAAGATGATTGAATTTTAAAAATTGCTAAATTTTCAACCATATATGAATATGAAACTATTATTATAGTTAAGCCTAAAACATCTTTAACTATGTTAGTTAAACCTGAACATAAGCTTGATAAAGTATCCATACTTCTTATTACATAGTCCTTGTTATAAATTTTAGAAAAGAAAATTTCTAAAGCTATCAGAGTAATAAAAAAAGGAATAGCAAAGTTTAAAGTTGTAATGTAATATGTCGGCATAAACAAATTTATATTTTTTAATCGTAAAACATATAATAAACTATATTCGTACCAGATTTTGAAAATGAAACAATA
>MDTE01074244.1_pt1 | contig 12016 bp, 6 predicted proteins | sample 811231 | NCBI WGS metagenome assembly MDTE01 (sample SAMN05326651, study PRJNA326480) | marine metagenome | isolation source: seawater | place: Indian Ocean: Red Sea | collected 2010
GACGATTGCCTGACGAGCCGAAACGACGCGCGATCGGACGGCGCGATGAGCGGCGACGGCGGGGACAAGGGCGCGGGGCGACTTCGAAGAAGACTTTTCTTCGAAGACGGGGTCGACGCTTCGCCTTCCCCCGGCTGGTCGTCGAGGTCCAGCGCCGGGTCGGCGAACGAGTCGTCGGCGCCGAAGCTTCGATCGGGGTCCGACGCGTCACCGGGCGGGGGGTCCGACGCGTCACCGGGCGGGGGGCCCGGCGGGCCCGCGGGATCCCCCGCGCCGTCGTTACCAGCGGAGGCGAACCCCCCCTCCTCTTCGTCTTCGTCCTCGTCCTCCTCCTCCTTTTCGTGGGGTTCGCCGTCGCCTTCGTCGAGCGCATCCCTGAAGAGCGTCAACGGCGTCGGCGGGTCGTCCTCGTCGAGGGTTCGGTCCCGATCCTGCGCCCGCATCGCGAGTTCCCACGCCTCGTTGAGCATCGTCCCGGGCGACGCCGGCTGACGAGAATTAGAATGCGTCGCGCCCTCCTCCTCCCCCTCGGACAACGCCGGCCCCGTCGCCGGCGTCGTCCTGAGCGGCGGCGCGCGCCCCGGTACCCGCGCCCCGGTCCCGGTCGGCCTCGCGCGGCCGTCGACGCCGGTGTCGGTGTCCGCGCCGGACACGAACTCGCCGTCCGTCGCCGAAGCCTCCCCCCCAACCGCAATCGTCGTCGTCGGATTCGTCGTCGTCGTCGTTTCCGCCCCGGCGTCGCGCGCGCCCCGGCCGAGCGCGTCCCCGCCGGCGTCGTCCCCGGACACGAACGACGCGTCGGAATCCTCCATCGTCTCGTTCGCGGTGCGGTCCACGGCGTCGTCGTCGTCCGAGTCCGAACCGAGACTTCGATGCGTCGTCGTCGTCGTCGTCGTCGTCGTCGCGGCAGGGTCGCGGGGCGTCGCGCGAGGAGGGGCGTGACCGGGGGCGCGTCGGCCGTCGTCGTCTGCCTCGTCCGCGGACACGAAGAACGACTCGTCGTCCGCCATGCCGCCGATTCCGCGAGCCCGCCCCCCCCCGGAGTCTCCCCTGCGGTCTCCCCGATGTGACGGTGATTCGGCAACGGCCGGGTGTTTTGGCTCAAATTTTTACGTTTCGGGACGAAAACAGGCAAACAGTTACAAGCGAGTACATTATTAGCGGTTAACGATGTGTAACGAGCCGCAGTACAGAAGGGACCAACGAGAGCCAGAAAACTGGAGAACCAAAAAGGAAGGGCAGCGAAGCGGTGCCCGATCACAGATCGTCCCACGATCAGCGAGAGAGAAGATGGCCGAGGGAGGAGAGGGCGTGAAGGTGGCGGAGATCAAGGATCTCACGCGCATCGAGCGCATCGGCGCGCACAGCCACATCCGCGGCCTCGGTCTCGACGATGCGCTCGAGGCCAGGAAGGTGTCGCAGGGAATGGTGGGCCAGGTCAACGCGCGTAAAGCTGCGGGCGTGGTGCGTGCCCGAATTCGCGACGCGACGATCGTCTTCCCGACGCCCCATCTCCGCGCATCGCCCTACTCGCACGTCGTTGCCGTTTACGAGGGACGCACGCGCGTATCGGCGGCCCAAAAGCCCCCGCGCGCGCTCCCGATCTCGCGGCACCGACTAGAATTAATCCCGCCGACGACCGACGATTGGCGAGATCGTTTTCCCGCCCTCCGACTTCCTCGCTGACCGTCTCCCGAACCCCGCGTTTCCCTCCCCGCGACGACGACAGATCCTGCAGATGATTCGCGACGGTCAGATCGCCGGCCGCGCGGTCCTCCTCGCGGGACAGCCCGGCACCGGCAAGACCGCCATCGCGATGGGCATGGCCAAAGCCCTCGGCGAGGAGACGCCCTTTGCCATGATGGCCGGCTCGGAGATCTTCTCGATGGAGATGTCCAAGACCGAGGCCCTGACCCAGGCGTTCCGCAAGGCGATCGGCGTCAAGATCAAGGAGGAGACGGAGATCATCGAGGGCGAGGTTGTCGAGATCGAGATCGACCGGCCGGCGACGTCCGGCGCGGCGCCAAAGATGGGCAAGCTCACGTTGAAGACAACGGAGATGGAGACGGTGTACGACCTCGGGCAGAAGATGATCGAGTCCCTGGACAAGGAGAAGGTCAGCGCCGGCGACGTCATCACGATCGATAAGGTCAGCGGCAGGATCACCAAGCTGGGCAGGTCGTTCGCCAGGAGCCGCGACTACGACGCCATGGGTGCGCAGACCAAATTCGTGCAGTGCCCCGAGGGCGAGCTTCAGAAGCGAAAGGAGGTTGTCCACGTCGTCACCCTGCACGAGATCGACGTGATCAACAGCCGGACGCAGGGTTTCCTGGCGCTCTTCGCGGGCGACACCGGCGAGATCCGCCCGGAGGTTCGCGAGCAGATTGACATGAAAGTCGCCGAGTGGCGGGAGGAAGGTAAGGCGGACATCGTCCCCGGCGTCCTCTTCATCGACGAGGTTCACATGCTCGACATCGAGTGCTTCTCCTTCCTCAACCGCGCGCTGGAGAACGACATGGCGCCGGTGCTGGTGGTGGCCACCAACCGCGGCATCACGAAGATCCGCGGCACGAACTACAAGTCGCCGCACGGCATCCCCATCGACCTCCTCGACCGGCTTCTCATCGTCACCACGCAGCCGTACACGGAGCGCGAGCTGCGGCTCATCCTCGACATCCGGTGCGAGGAGGAGGACGTGGAGATGACTGAGGATGCGAAGGACTTGCTGTGCAAGATTGGGCACGAGACGTCGCTCCGTTACTCCATACACCTCATCACAGCCGCCGCGTTGGTCGCGCACAAGCGCAAGAGCGCCGAGGTGGAGGTTGAGGACATCAGCAAGGTGTACTCCATGTTCCTGGACGTGCAGCGAAGCACGCAGTTCATGGTGGAGTACCAGGAGCAGTTCATGTTCAACGAGGTGCCCGACGACGACGACGCGATGGAGGATTGAAAGGGGAGTACGTTTCATTACAGATTATAATATCCACCGAGTTTCGATGCGTTATGTACACTTCAGACGCCCCCCACCGCCCTCATTGAGGATTAATGATCCTAGTGGACACGGTTCCGATTTCGAACACGCTGTCACACCCGCCCTCGGGCACCCAGACTTCCGCGTGTTGGGTCAGCAGTTCTAAGAGGTTCGCCTGCTCCGCGAGCCTCACGCCCACGGCGCCGCCCATCACGCTCTCGTCCCTCAGCGCGTCCTCCTGGAACCACTTATCCGCGGCGACGACGTTCAACAGCAGCGAACACGCGTGAGACGTCGCCGGCATCATCGCGCCGACGTTGCCGACGTTGTACTCGCACAGCAGGCCGGTGTACAGCTCGCAGTTGTCCACGTCGCCGTACACCGCCGTCAGCTTCTCGCACAGCGACGTCTCGCCGCCGGTCATCTCCTCGAAAGAATCCCAAGCCGCCAGCCCGAGCTGCGCGCGGAACTCGTTCAGCGTGCACACGCCGCTGGCCCTCGCGCGCTTCACCGCGGCTACCTCCTCGGCGTGAAGCCTTCCCGGGAGGTTACACCGCGCGACCAACCCGCATCTCACGCGGCTCGCCTCGTCGAGCGCGAGGGAGCACGCGTCCCCGGTGCCGTCCCCCGTCGCCATGCCGCCGGGGGGCTCCATGGCGTTGAAGGTTCGCATCAGGAGGTCCATCTCGACGCATCCGTTTACGCCGCGAACAGACCCGCGCGCCGCGTCGACGATCGGCATCACGTCCGGCGTGTGCTGACCCGCGGCGAGGTACGGCACGAAGTCCTTGAGGAAAACCGAGCGGTACGCGCCGATGTTGGCGTGCCGAGCCATCTGGAACACCGCGTCGTCGTCCGAATCCCCGCACTCCCCCGCGATGGCCTCGGCCAAGTGGTTGTGGTTACGGGAGAATACGGTGAGCAGCGCTTCCGTCGCGGCGCCGCCGCCGACGCGCCCGCGGCCCGCGGCGGCGTCCGGGAGGATCTTACCCCGGGGTTCCCCGCCCCTCACGTCGTCGCACTCTCCAACGTTGGTGCCGTAGAGCACCTGCAGGTCGAGGTAAGAGCTCATCGGGTTGTTCGCGGCGAGGGAATCGCCGCCGAGGCCGAGGTCCGCGGAGACGAGTTTCGCAAACGCGAGGAGGACGACGGAGATTTCGTTGGGATGCGAGACGAAGGCGTCGTCGTCGGGCCTCAGGTGCAGCGCGTGCACCACGTCTCGCGCGGGGGGCAAATCCCGGAGGTACTCCCTCGAGCTCTTCACGCACACCGAGTACGGAGCTCCGCACCCGCCGAGGATGGGCATCTTCGCGTACTGGCCGACGCCGTCGAAGGGTCGGAACTTGGCGTCCGGGTCGGCGTAAGCGTCGCCGGGGAGGTTCGCCAGGAGCTTCTCCGCGGGGATGGCGCCCGCGGGGTCCAGGAGGAAATCGGGCGGGAACGCCGCGCCCATCGAGGCGACGGCGGCGGCGGCGGGACCCGAGAGCTTCTCCGACGCCCTCTTGGCCAGGGCGGGATCGACCGCGACCGGGGCGGGGGACGCGGCGGGTGGGGCGGCCGAGTCGGGGCCGGACGCGGGTGCGGCGGCCGGGGCGGCGACCACCGCGGGCGCGTCTTTCGCCGCGGGCGTCGGTGGACGCGAGGCGAGGTACGAGTAGATGGAGCAGAATTTGTCCGCGGTGACCCTGTTGTCGGTGAGGTCGAACTCGGCGAGGAACATCTTGAGCTCCCACTGCTGCAGGCCGAGGCCGGTGTCCGCGGCGAGGATAGCCGCCAGCTGGGCCCTGCGATTGCGTATCGGGAGAGAGGGACGAGGTGAGCGGCCGATACGGGGGCGACCGACGCGTCGTTGTTAAGGAAAACGGGGGCTCGATGATGCTTTTCGGGCGTTCGATCGGTGGGAAACTCCGGGTTCATACGGGGCGCACCTGGTCATGGTGCCGTCGGCGTTGCCGAAGATGTTCTTGGCGACATCCTCGAAGCAGAGCGCGAGCTCGATTCGCGACGCGGCCGCTGCCATGGTCGTCGTCGGTGAGACCGATTCTGTCCGACTCATCCGCAGAGCCGATTGACAAAAGCTGTTTTTGGCACAGAAACGGGAGTCGTTTTCACGGTCTAATTTCCTGGTTCGATTGCCCATATCGGTCGGACAATATAGCAACCGACCAAAAAACCCTCCGTCCACGCCCATGATAAAAACCCCAGGCCCTCGCGGCGCTCTCCCTCTTCTCGCGTGTTCCCACACGCGTGTAATAGCTCTCCTGCTTCTTTAAAGAAGCACACCGTAACGGCACACGGTTTAAAAGGACTGAAACCTGCAGTCCACGCTTGCGCGACAAAGATCCGCTTGCCACCGCCGTTCTTACCACCTTTCCTAAGACTCTAATCAGCAAAGATGCCTTCCGCTGCTGCTCTCAAGTCCAAGCAGGCGTACAACGACCGCCTCTGCGCGCTCCTCGATAACCACACCCGTGCGTTCATCGTCGGCGCCGACAATGTTGGCTCCCGCCAGTTCATGGACATCCGCGCGGTGCGTGCGCATTCCCCGTCAACTCCCCACCCGGTGGCTCCGGGCTTGAAAAACTAAGAGGTTTTTAGGGTTTTCGCGCGGCACGCGGGTCCCGAGGGTCGCGCGCGGAGTCCCCCGGCATCTCCGCGCGCCCCCTTCAGGCTCACCACTCGCGATGCCCATGCATTCTCGCCCGTTCATCGCCCCATCGCTCACCTTTGTCGCCCTCTTTCGATTCCTGCATCTTCCAGGCGCTCCGCCCCCAGTCGACTGTCCTCATGGGCAAGAACACCATGATCCGCAAGTGCATTCGCGAGTACTGCGAGCGCAAGGGCGACAACACCTGGATGGCCCTCGCCGAAAAGATGGTCGGCAACGTCGGCGTCATCTTCACCACCGGTGAGATGGGCGACGTCAAGGAGAAGATCAAGGAGTTCGTCGTCCCCGCGCCCGCCAAGGCTGGCGCCGTCGCTCAGGTTGACGTCGTCGTCCCGGCGGGTCCCACCGGCATGGAGCCGTCGCAGACCAACTTCTTCCAGACTCTCAACATCGCCACCAAGATCAACAAGGGTGCGATCGAGATCCTCTCCGAAGTGACCGTCGTCACGGCTGGCGAGAAGGTGACCTCCTCCGCGGCGACCCTCCTCGGCAAGCTCGGCTTCACCCCGTTCACCTACGGACTCGAGGCGATGTTTGTCTACGACAACGGCAACGTGTTCGACGTCAAGGTGCTCGACATCACCGACGACGCCATCGCGGCGATGTTCGGCGCGGGTCTCAAGAACATCGCGGCGCTCTCGCTCGAGGCGAACTACCCCACCATCGCCGCCGTTCCCCACGCCATCATCAACGGCTACAAGAACGTGCTCGCCATTGCCGTCGGCACCGACTACACCTTCCCCCTCGCGGACAAGGTCAAGGAGTACCTCGCCAACCCCGGCGCTTTCGCCGCCGCGGCTCCCGCCGCGGGCGGCGGCGGCGGCGCCGCGGCCAAGGCGCCCGAGCCCGAGCCCGAGGAGGAGGAGGAGGAGGAAATGGACTTCGATCTCTTCGATTAAGCGTCGAATGATGTCGGATGTTCGTGTTCACCGCCGGTGTCCACCAGACTTTGAAGTATAAAAGCGACGAGACGGCTTAGCCGCGAAGACATCACTTTGTTATCATCACGACTAAGGTCTTAAGAAAAACAATCAATCAATTCATCGTAAGATATTAATAATCGGTACTCGCTCGTTATTAGGGGTAGACCGCGGGTTAGACCTCGCCTGCGTCAGCGGTTCACCGTGTTGACGTACTTGCCCGCCAGGACATGAAGCGCCTGCGCGCCGAGGCAGAAGATCACGAGGTAAACCGCCGCCATCCACCGGCCTTCATAGGTGATGTCGTACTTGGTCTCAACGTAATCCAGGGTGTCGATCTGCTCGAAGTACGTGCCCCTGAACGCGGTGATCGACGGGCAGTCTCCGGTCGGGTAAGGGCCGGTGCACCCGCGGCGCTCAAACTGCGGCGCAATCACCGACTGGATCGCAAACGCCACCGGGTTGATGAAGTAGGCCCACTGCCAGTACACCGGGATCTGCGGGAACGGCAGGTAGAGGCCGCCGAAAAGGAACGCGATGGGGATGAACGCGCTCGTCCCAGCCTGCGCGGTCTGGATCGTGGAGCACACGCACGCCACCATCTGCCCAAACGACAGAAACGCGTAAGAAACCAAGACGTTGATGAGCACGTGGAAGAAGAAGGAACCCGCGGTGGGGACCATCCCCACGAGGAAATACAGGGGCAGCGTGGTGACGAACGATATGAGCACCACCCACGGGAGTTCCATGACGGCGTGCGCGATGGCGTAAGGGACGCCGTCGTACATGAAGCTGGACCGTTCCCGAAAGGACACCGACCGCTCGCGAACTCGCACCGGCATGACTCCGTTCATGCAGATGATGCCCGTGAAGATGGTGGTCATGAACACCACCGCGACCATCGACTGCACGCCGCCCTCGTCGCTCGTGTCCAGGTCGAAGTAAATGATGCCGAAGAGGATGTACAGCACGAGGAGGACGCCGATGCGACCGCAGTTGTACGCCACGTCGCGGAGGTGCGCCCGGTGAGAGCGGACGAGGATGGTCCACAGCTGCGTGCCAAACGATCTCGCGTAAGGGGAGGCGAACGAGAACATCTTCTCGCCTGGGGTGGGCATCGCCACCTTATCCACGAGCTCACTCGCGGCGCCGCCCGCGGCGGACGCCTTGAACAGCCTCTCCAGCTCCGCGCCGTCCAGAAGCTCCGCGGACGCCTTAGCCTTGTCCGACCTTTCCTCCGTCTGGCTCGAGTCGGTGCCGCCGAGGACGTCTAACATCCACGACGCGGGATTCATCCCCGCGGGAAGCTTCTTACCTCGCGTACACTCCAGCGACTCCATGTAGGCCACGAACGTCGACGCCGGGGACGGACCGAGCGGGCCGAAGTACACCTGCCACCCCCCGCGCTGCAGCAGGAGTAAATCGTCGAACATGAGGAAAATCTCGCGGCTGGGTTGGTGGATGGTGGAGATGACCGTGCGGCCCATGTTGGCCACCTTCTTCACCTCGGTCATGACGATGAGCGCGGCGCGGGAGTCGAGTCCGGACGTGGGCTCGTCGAGGAAGAACACCGGCGCGTTCGAGACGAGCTCGACGGCGACGGTGAGCACCTTTCGCTGACCGGGCGAGAGTCCGTTTGCGCTACCGCTCACGCCGATCATTCGCCTGGCGATGGGCCTGAGCTCCAGGATGTCGAGCTCCTCCTCGACGAAGCCCCGACGCTGCGCCGCGGACACCTCGGTTCCCAGGCGAAGCTTAGCGGAGAACTCCAGTGCCTCCTCGACGGTGGCGAACTCGTTGTGAAGGTCCATCTGCTCGCAGTACGCGGTGAGTCTGGCAAACGTCTGCTTCTCAACCTCGTGACCGTTGAGCTTAATGGTACCCTTGCGAACGCCACCGGTCTTCCGACCGGCGATGACATCGAGAAGGGTGGTCTTGCCCGCGCCGGACGCGCCCATGAGCGCGAGGAGGCGCTCGGGGCGCGCCGCTGACGTCACGGATTGGAGCAGCTGCTTGGTCCCACCCCCAGCCTGCTTCGCGATGTTCACCGTGTACTCGAGATCTCTCCACGCGATGGACATGGGAACGAACTCGATGTTCTTCTGGTCGATGTGAACGTCCTCTGCGGCGAGTAAGGCCTTGGAGGCGGACTTGGGGATGGTGACGGCCGTCTCATTGGCCGCTGCCTCGATCTCGGCGTCGGTGCCCGCTCGAGACGATCCAATGTTCATCTGAATCCGAACCTTCTTTAGCGCTTGTAGCGATCCGACGAAGCAGAGGGCCCAGAACCCTGCGCACATCATGGCACCGCCCCAATAGTACGAGCTGTCGTCGTCGATGGAGATCTGATTCATGATGGCCTCGCCCATGGTGCTGCACTCGAAAGCTCCGTTGGCGCAGAGAGTCTCAATAGACGTAGCGTTCATACCCGGGTTGGCCTGCATGTAGAGGATGTACTCGGCGGGGTTTTTCGCCACCACCTTGTCGTACGACGAGGAGAGGAACTCGTTCTGGCACAGCGATCTGAGCGCGTACGCGAACAGCGAGACGTGGTACATGAACGAGAGGAAGCCCATCTTAGTCGGGGTGATGAGGAAGCCGGCGAAGATGATAAACACGGCGATGACGGGCCCGGGGAAGGTTTGCGCCGCCTCCATGTTCGGCGCGAGGAGCGCGACGATGCGGAAGAAGGACGCCATCGCGACGTTCGCCAGCACCAGATTGAAGTAGAAGAACAGCCACGGGCCAGCCTCCAGCACGAGTCCAACCATCGGGTACAAGACCAGAGAGAACACCGCCGTCTCAAAGAGCGCGATGGGAAGGTGGATCAGACCCCACGCCGCGATGTAAGTGAACGCGGGGAAGACCCGCCCGTCGACGTGCTTGTACGCCACGTACTTTTGCTCCACTGAGAACGTCAGCTCGGAGAAATTGGAGAAGGAGATGTGCAGGATGCAGAACAGCAGCATGCCGAGCTTCTCGAATCCCTGCTCCTTCGGGAGCTGGTACCACACCGAGCCCAGCACGAGCGAGGTCATCACCGCGGCGCCCAGCCTCGCGGTCACGAACAGCTTGTTACGAATCGTGACCTTGAGCTGCCTGTCGAGCACCCACTTGAAGTGCTGCCACTGGGAGTGGCACCCCGCCACGCCGTACTGCTTCATCGCAAAATCAGTCTTCAACTCGAGCTCGGAGGCGTCGCGCGTGGTCTTCTCCTGCTCGCCGCACAGCGGGCTGGCGCGCCACGCCGCGGCGAGCGCCTTGGTCGTCACCGGCGCGTCCTTCGCCCCCGGGTTCGAACCCGACCTGGAGTAAATCTTGCCGGGCTGGGCGACGAGGTTGACGTACCAGTCCGCGATGTCCTCGCCGCCGTCCGGCGGCGGCGGAGCGTACCCAATCGACTTGAAGTGCTCCGCCGCCTTGTCCCGCGCGCCGTGGTACACCGGCGCGCCCTCCCTGAGTAACATGAGGTCGTCGAACTGGTTGAACACCTCCGGCGTGGGTTGCAGCAGGGCGACGACCGCGCATCCGCCCGTGGTCCTCGCCCACGCCTTGAGCGCGGCGACGATGTTAAACGTCACAGCCGCGTCGAGGCCGGTGGAGATCTCGTCCATGCAGAGCACCCTGGCGTTGGTGACGAGCGCCTCGGAGATGGTGACGCGCTTCTTCTCCCCGCCGGACACCCCCCTGACCAAGTCGTTGCCCACGATGGTGTCGACGCATCCCTCGAGCGCGAGGAGGTTCGTCACCGCCTCGAGCTTGCGAGCGTGGAGCGTTTGGTCGGCGGGTGTCGGCGTCGCGTTGTCGTGGATGAATTTGGCCGTCTCGCCGACGTTGATGAAGGGCAGGTGGGTGTCCACCTGCTCGACGTACGCGGCGAGCCTGGCGACGTCGACGCCGCGTTCGTGTAGCTCCTCGGCGGCGAGTCCGTTGTAGGCGACGCCTGCGCCGTCGACGGCGCCGACGTTGCCCATCCGCAGCTGATGCGCGAGAGCCTTGAGCAGCGAAGTCTTGCCGTGGCCGGGTGGGGCGAGCACGAGGGTGATCTCTCCGGGGCGAAAGGTGCCGGTGACGTTCTGGAGCACCTTGAAGTGCTGGATCGTGTCGCCGGAGTCCGCCTTGGGGGCCGCGCCCAGGGCGCCGGCGACGCCTCGGATCGGGGCGAGCGCCGCGCTGGCGAACACCTCGGGCACGGTGACGATGGTTCGGTCCACCTTGCTGGCGGGCAGCTTGAGGGTGTAGCTCAGGTCGCACTTGATCTCAACCTTGGGCAACTCGCCGTTGGCCTCGGCCTCGGCCTTGAGCACGGCGACGTAATCGCCGAGCTTGTCGCCCTCCAGCGCAGCCATGGTTCAGATTGGTTAAACCTACGCCCTTCCACGCGTCCTGACTTTTTGACGATGCGCCACCGCCCCGCGCGCGTGCGTACCTTTGCTGCGAACGCGTCGCGGCGCTTCGATTGCACGGACGCTCGAATCGAACCCGGCGCTTTGGGCTTGTCGGCGGCGCGTTGTGAAGGTGGAGCAGGGACGGCACGAAGGCAACGAACGTGAACGGGAGGGACACGTGTTCCTGCACCCACGTTTTTCAGGCGGCCGTTATTCTTTTATTCATGGCCGAGAGTGTACTTTTTCTGTTGATTTCTCTATTCTGTCACATTGAATCTTAGTTAGAATGAATCAGAGCTAACGCAAAACATTCCCAACTGACCCGCTGTGCACCGAGAAAAAGCATTCACATCTCGTCAGAGAGGCGGGGCGCAGCCGGGCGGCGCTGGTGCGAGATGGGCGCCACCGCGGACGACGTCCCCGCGACGGAACGCATGTGCAAACACGCGGTCGACATCGAATCCCTCGACGCGCGCGGCATCCTCGCCGCCCTGGGCGCTGCCGACAAGGAGCTGTACGCGTCCGAATCGACGTGCGCGCAGCCCGCGCTGTCGCATCCGAAGATCCTCAACGACGTCGGCGAGCTCGCGGACGTCGTCTCGGAGCTGCTGCGACGGAGCCTCGAGGACGCCAAGTCGACGATCGCGGCGCGGGAGCCCGCGGCGGCGGACGGGGGCGTCAAACCCTCGGACGCGGACGGGGAGATTCGGCCCGCGACGACGACGGACGACGCGACATCGACCGGGAAAGAGACGAGACTGATCGATGAGTACGACTTCGACCGGTTCGCCGCGGCGGAGGGCGCCGCGCGGGCGACGGAGGAGGCGCCGACGACCGCTGATCCACGACCGCGGACGGATCCCCCGGAAGGAGGAGGAGGAGGAGGAGGAGGAGGAGGAGCGGACGACGACGCGATGGAGCTCCTCGACGCGATGATGAAAGAGGAGGAGGAGGATGGGGAGGACGTGACGCTCCCCCCCGCGCCGGACGTCCCGCCCACCGCCGCCGTCTTCGTCGTCGGATGCGGGTACGCCGGGCGCGTCGCCTTCCTCGCCGCGACGCACGC
>MDTE01072840.1_pt1 | contig 12013 bp, 11 predicted proteins | sample 811231 | NCBI WGS metagenome assembly MDTE01 (sample SAMN05326651, study PRJNA326480) | marine metagenome | isolation source: seawater | place: Indian Ocean: Red Sea | collected 2010
AAAACTGGCTGTTCTGGAAAAAACAAAAGTTCTTTCAAGTGGTATGTTGTCATTACAATAGTTCAAAGAACGTTTTCAGACGATTCTGAAATGAGGGATTACTCCCTAAATAAAAAAGCTTCATTTGAAGCGCCAGCAAAATTAGAAATTATTTGCATAACCACCAAGAAATAAAAACATATTTATTCTTGTTTTTAAAATCAAAAAAATCATCTTTTATTCTGTCAAAATAAGCGATTTTTAAAATATTTAAAAAATATATTTTTTAAATATTAGATTTTATTTTTAAATATAGGAACAGTACTACAAGGTTCACCATACATAAGGCTAAAAACTACAGGAGTGAGTCTTTTAGTTAATTCAAAATAAACATATTCAAAATGAGGGATTTCAGAACATCCTTTAACTATAACTTTTTTGTTTTCATAGAGTGAAAAATCTATACTATTAATTTTGTTTAAATAAAGCTTTAAATCTAAACTTTTTAACTCACCATATATATAATCTAGACAATTATTTGAAAGATGATAAGACAGTAAAATGAATGCCCAGCTAGGTATAATTACCTCTTCCCCTGATGTAACGTACACATATTTATCATTAAATTTAGACCAATTATAATTTTTAAGTTTTTCCCTAAATTGTTTCTCAATAAGAATTCCATTTTCAATAAAATCAGTAAAATCTAGATTTACTCTATCCTTGTTGTCATATAAATCACTAACATCTAATGTTATTAACGAACTATTTTTAACCCTATTTACGATCTCTTCCATTTTCCTTTCTTTTTTATTAAATAAAAATCTTTTATATAGTTTGGCTCAAAACTAGATAAATCCTCAAAATTTTCTTCCAAGAATTTATCATAACTGAGTTGACCCATAAATTTTGAGTCTGCATTAATATTATCTATAAAAATAAAATTTTTCCTATTTACAATTTCATTAAATTTATTAGAACCGTCTCCAAAGAAATATAAGTTTTTGTCTTTAAAATGATCAAAAGTATCTTCTTCTAAAATAAGAGCTTGATCATTAGAAAGTTCATTCAAATTAAAATCAAAACTTTTTGTATAAACTTCCATCCTTCTAGCATCAATCATTGGGCAAAGAACAGCATTATTATCATCAATATATTCTAAAGCAGATTTTGCTAAAACCTTTAAAGTATTTATGGCAACAAGAGGTTTCTCCAAAGCATAACAAAATCCTTTTATTGAAGATAGTCCAATTCTTAAACCAGTATATGAGCCAGGACCTTTAGATATTGCAAATAAATCTATTTCAACTATTTTAAGTTTATTTTTATTTAAAATATCATCAATAATTTTTATAAGAAGTTTAGAATGGGATCTTTCAATTTTTGAATTAATATTTTCAATTAAATTTTGATTTTCAAATAAGGAAACCGAACAGAAATCAGATGTTGTATCAACACATAGAATCTTACAACTTTCCATCACTATTAATTTTATTCAAAAGTTCAATCAAACTATTATTTATTTCTTTATAACTCAATATTTTAGAAGAAGAATAAACAAAAGCTAAAGAACATCCTAAATTTTTAATTATACTTTTATTTAATCTAAAGGATTCTCTAATTCTTCTTTTTAAAAGGTTTCTTTTAACTGATGACTTAATTTTAGATTTTGAGACAGAGATTAATACTTTATTTATACCTTCATTTTGATCAAAAAAGTATTTTAAAATAAATGGAGATAAGCTTACTTTTTTTCCATTCTCAAATAATTTTTGAATTACTTTTTTGTTAGTTATCCTCTCATCTTTTGAGAAAGAGAATTGTCCTTTATTGGACTTTTGATTCATATTTAAATATTAGAAAATCTTATTTTTTATGCTTTTGCTCGTCTGAAACGGTCAATTTTTTTCTTCCCTTAGCTCTTCTCCTTGCAATTACATCTCTTCCGTTAGCAGATTCCATTCTTTTTCTGAAACCGTGTTTATTTGATCTTTTTCTTTTTGAAGGTTGAAATGTTCTTTTCATAGCAATTTATTATTTATTTAATGAAACAAAGATAAATACTTTTACTCTTAAAATATTATTCGTTTGATAGTTTAATACTTTCAATTACATCTTTTTCTAATCTTGGCCCTAATTTTGTCACAACTTTGGAAGATAATTTAGATGCTAGCTTTCCTGATTTTTTAAAGTCAAGACCATTGTTTATTCCATATAAAAATGCACCCGCAAATGTATCTCCAGCTCCAACTGTATCTATAGCTTTAACAGAATAAGGATCAATATTGATTTTTTTTGAGTCTGTAATAATTGTGGATCCCTCTTTTCCATTAGTAATTACTACTATATCTGATAATTGTAACAGACTAGAGGAACATTTATCAAAATTATCTTCACCAGTAAAAGTTATAGCCTCTTCTTTATTACAAAACAGTAAATCAATTTTTTCAGTTAATATTTGATCAAACTTTTCTTTAAAATATTTTACCATACTAAGATCAGAAAAAGTGAGGGAAATTTTTACATCATTTTTCTTACAAAAGGCAATTGATTTTTTTATAGCATCAATTGCGAGTTCAGAAGTGACTAAGTAGCCCTCTATATATAAATATTTTGAAAGAGCTAAATCATCAAAATTTATATTTTTTACTGAATATTTAGATGAAACTGCTAGACAGGTATTCATCGTTCTTTCAGCATCGGGAGTAGTAAGTACCAGACAAGAGCCAGTCATGCCTTCACCCAGATAAAAATTTTCATCAGAAATATTTATTCCACTTTTATTTAAATCTTCTAAAAATAATTTACCATGTTCATCATCAGATATTAAAAATGATTGATAGCCTGAGCCACCAAGTTGAGAAAGGGTATATACTGAATTTGTTACCGAACCACCAGATTGAATAAATTTATCTGAGTTTTTGATTTTTTCAATTATAGATTTTTGTTTTTCGTCATCTACTAGAGTCATTACACCTTTTTCTATGTTGTTTTCTTGTAAGAATTTCTCCGTTACAAGTATTACACAATCTACTAGTGCATTTCCTATTCCAAAAACATCATACTTTTTCATATCAATTTCTAATTTTCAATACTCTATCAGGATAGTCTGAAATGATTCCATCAACTTTCAAACTCAAAATTTTTGCAATATCGGAATAAGAATTTACAGTCCAAGGTATTATTTTGATTTTTTTATCCTTAAGAAATTTTATGTCATTATAATTTAAATTCTTGTAATAAGGAGAATATACATCAGGTAAAAAACCTAAATCATTAATATTTTTATATGGATTATAATTTTCAGAAACAAGGACTGATAATGAAATATTAGGGTATTCTTTATTAATATATTTTAAGATTCTAAAATCAAAACTTTGAATAGTCACTCTGTCAATTATATTAAGTGAATCAACTATAGAGATAACTAAATCAGAAAATTCCTTTACACCAGGATGAAAGATGAAATCAGTATTCGGATTCGATTTTATTTCTATATTATAGTTTGGTAATCCAATTAAGTTATCCACTACATAATCCTCAAGAACATTTATTGTATTAATAAGAGTAGGTTTAAAAGTTGAGATTTTATTTTGCTCTGGAAATTGTTTATTTCCGATTATACCACAATCAAACTTACTTATAGTAACATAATCCATTTTATATAGATTATATTTTTCTTTATCGTCAATGATTTTATTCCCTACACTATCAAGACATATATAAGAGGATATCCAAGGTTCGTGAGAAACAATAACTTGGTTGTCATCACTAATTACAACATCAAGCTCTAATGTGTTTACTCCTATTTCTATTGACTTAATAAATCCTTCAATTGAATTTTCTGGGTATAATCCCCTATATCCTCTGTGACCTTGTAAATCAAATTCTTTTTCCGTGTTGCAAGATAAAACTGTAAATAAAAATAAAAAGAAGTTAGTTTTTATTTTCAATGATCGATAATGTTGATACTAAAAGAAAAATTCCAAGTGACAAATACAAATAAATATTTTCGGTGTTTTCAAAAAAATATTCATATACAGTTACACCCAAAACTCCACCAGTTAAAGGACCAATGATTGGTATCCATGAATAATTAAAATTTGAATCTCCTTTACCAGGAATAGGTAAAATATAATGAGATAATCTTGGCACAAAATCTCTTACAGGATTGATAGCATAACCAGTTGTACCACCTAATGAAATGCCAATTGCACAAACTAAACATCCAACAACGATTGGATTTAATCCTTGAGCAAATTCATTGATGCCAATAAATTTTAAACCAAACAATAATGCAAATGTTCCTAAAATTTCACTATTAAGGTTAGCCCATTTTGATGAAATAGATGGTGAAGTAGCAAAAACTCCTAATATAACTTTTTTATCATTTGTTTTAGACCAATGTGGCAAATAGTGAAGATATATTACACTACATGCTAAAAAAGCACCGATAGATTGTCCTATCAAATATTCAAAAGCTTTGGTTAACTCAATATCTCCAGAAGATAATAGTCCAAAAGTAACTGCTGGATTAATATGGGCGCCACTATACTGACTTGCATAAACTCCTAAAGTTACTGCAAGCCCCCAACCTAACGTACCTACCGTCCAACTATTGCTTTCTCTTTTGGAATAACTATTTTTTAAAGAAGTTCCTGCATTAACTCCACAACCAAATAAAATTAAAACAAAAGTTCCAATAGCTTCTGATAAAAGTTCTGTCATTTGATATATCTTTATCTTCAGTAAATCTATAAATTTTACTTTACATGACGCAAAAATACTTAACTATAATTTTTTTGATTTTAATAGGATGTAGACCAATTGAACCTGTAAATTTTGTTGAGATTCAAAATGTAAAAATTAATAGTTCTACTGATAATCAGATTAATATATCTGCAGAAATAGTATTAGATAACCCAAATAAAGTCAAAATAATAATTGAGAATATTGATGTTGACATTTATGCTGAAGATATAATCTTAGTTGATATAAACGAAAATGAATCTAGAGAACTTTCTGAGTCTTCCGAAACAACAGTTAATATTACTGGAGAGGTTAACTTAAAAAATTTAGAAGAATTTCTAAATAAAAAAGGTTTAGCTATAATTCTTGGAGGAGATGACGTTAGTCTAAAATTTATAGGAAGTATTCGGGCAAAAGCATATGGAATTAAGGATGAGATAGATATCAACTACACTATAAATAGTGTTAAAGGGTTAATCAAATAAAAGTTGTTATTTTAGATATATATCTTTTTAGGGACAACTTTTCTTTTTCCCAGTCATCTATTGAAATTGCATTTTTTTTGATAAAGTAATCTTCTAAGATCTCTACATATCTATTAATTCGATCAACTTCAAAATATACCCCAGAGTTTCTTTGAGTAAAAAAATCTAGTAAATTATGGCACATTTCATGTCTTCTAACATAAAGATATTCAGCGATAATAAAATTATCAGATATTTTTTCTTGATTAAATATCTTTAGTATTTCTAAACATCCGTCTCCATATATATTATAAAGTCTTTTGAATTTTTCATCTACTATTCCATTTTTCCAAAATTTTTTTCTACAAAAATCCTCATCATAAGTAAATAACTTTATCGACTTAGTTTTGGACTTTATTTTCCTGATCTTTAATGATTTAATAGTTACGTCAACTGCTCTTTGAGCCATTTTCCTATATCCAGTTAATTTACCTCCAGCAATTGTTATAAGTCCTTTATCAGAAATGAATATCTCGTCCTTTCTTGAAATTTCTGTAACTTTTTTATTTCCATCTTTAACTAGAGGCCTCAAACCAACCCATGACGAAATAACATCTTTTTTATCCACTGAAATAGAAAATCTATTTTTAACTGAATCCATTAGATATTCTACCTCTTTATCTAAAACATCTAATTTATCTTTACCATGCTCAAACTTTGTATCTGTTGTACCAATATAAACTGTATTATCTCTGGGAATTGCAAAAATCATTCTAGAATCAATGGCATCAAAATACAGAGAATGATTTATATTAAATTTTTTTCTTGGAACAACTATATGAATACCTTTCGACAAAACTAATTTTTTACTTCTACTCTTTAAAACTTTATCTGCCCAGGACCCTGATGCATTAATTATAACTTTAGATTTAATATTTATCATGTCATCAGATAATTGGTCTCTACATTTTATACCATTAAATAATCCTTTTTTATTATATATAAAGTCCTCACCTTTAATATAATTAATAGGACATGCGCCGTAATCAATTGATTTTTTAATCAAGTCAATTGTTAACCTACTATCATCAGTTCTATATTCAGAATATATTGCTCCGCCTAAAAGGTTATTGCTTTTTAATAATGGCTCTTTATTTAGAATCTGATTTTTTGTTAAGACTTTATTTCTATCATTACCTTTTACATTTGCTAGATAGTCATAAACTAAAAGTGCAGCTCTGGTAGAAAACTTATTTAATTTACCATTCTTAACGATTGGGAGTAACATCTTTTCAGGCTTAACAATATGAGGAGCCAGATTATGGAGGATTGCTCTCTCGCTACCTGTTTCATGAACTAATCTAAACTTAAGTTGCTCTAGATATCTTAATCCCCCGTGAATTAATTTAGTTGATTTGCTACTAGTTCCAGAGGCAAAATCATTCATTTCGATTAGACATGTATTTAAACCTCTAGAGACAGCATCTAAGCAAATTCCTGCACCAGTAATACCCCCACCAATTATTAAAACATCAAAATTTTTATTAAGAATGTGTTTTTTATAACCAGATCTTGAGGAAGTATCTAAAAAATTTATTTTTCTATCCAATTGAAGGTTCTATTAACTGCTTTCTTCCAACCGCTATACATTTTTTCTCTTTCACTATCCTTAATTGTTGGATTAAATGATCTTTCAATTTTCTGATTTTTAATTATCTGATCTTTATCCCATATATTACTTTTAAGTCCAGCAAGGTAACCAGCACCCATAGCAGTAGTTTCAATTATTTCTGGTCTTATCACTTCACTATCTAATAGGTCCGACTGGAATTGCATCAAGTAATTGTTTAAACATGCACCACCATCAACTTTAAGAGATTTCAATTTTAAACCTGAATCTTTCTCCATAACATCAATAATATCTTTAGTCTGATAAGCCAAAGATTCTAGAGTTGCTTTAATTATATGCTCAACACCAGTATCTCTCGTCAATCCAAAAATTGCTCCTCTTGAATACATATCCCAATAAGGTGCCCCTAATCCAGCAAAAGCAGGAACAACATAAATATCTTCTAATTTTTCTATTGATTGAGCAATTTTTTCTGTTTCAGGAGCTTTACTTATTACTTTTAATGAATCTCTTAACCATTGTATAGCAGCACCAGCTATAAAAACACTTCCTTCCAAAGCATAATTAACTTTATCATCGAAAGAACATGCCAATGTTGAGATTAATCCATTGCCTGATAACTTAAAATTTTTTCCAGTATTCATTAACAGAAAGCATCCTGTTCCATAGGTATTTTTTACCATACCATCTTCAAAACAAGCTTGACCAAATAAAGCTGCTTGTTGATCCCCAGCAACTCCATGAATAGGTATTTCAAATCCTTTATAACTAAAGTTTCCAAAATCTGATGAAGAATTTACAACTTCAGGTAAAATTGATTTTGGAATTCCTAAATAATTTAATAATGTTTTATCCCACTCAAGATTTTTAATATTGTAAATCATTGTTCTTGATGCATTAGTAAAATCAGTAAGATGATTTTTAAAAGAAGTCAAATTATAAATCAACCAAGTATCAATAGTCCCAAATAAAACTTTATTTTTATTTATTTTGTCCTTTACTCCCTCTACATTTTCTATTAGCCACTTTATTTTAGTTCCTGAAAAATAAGAATCAATTACTAACCCAGTATTTTCTTTCGTATATGACTCAAGCCCATCTTTTTTCATTTGGTCACAGATTCCAGAAGTTCTTTTATCCTGCCATACAATTGCATTATATAAAGGTTTACCTGTTTCTTTATCCCAGATAACTGTTGTCTCCCTTTGATTAGTGATGCCAATACTAATAATCTCACTTAATGAGATCGAACTTACAAGTTCCTCAAAAACTTCCATCTGAGTATTTAAAATTTCAATTGGATCATGTTCTACCCATCCCTGTTTAGGGAAAATTTGCTTAAATTCTTTTTGTTTGATATCAATGAGCTTGCCATCCTCATTAATGAGTAAAGCTCTTGAGCTTGTTGTCCCCTGATCCAATGCAATTATATACTTCATATTTTAATTTCTAGATATCAAATTTTGTTTTGTCTTTAAAGTTTTAATTATATGATTACCAACTTTTTCACCCTGCTCTACTCCATATGTTATTGCTGGCATATAATGTATGCCACCAAATATTCTACTAATTGCAGCTTCTTCTGAAGCATGAATAAATGAATTAAAATTTCTTGCTGGAAGACCATACTTTTCTTCTGACGTATCTAGAAACTCAAAATTATCTCCTAGAAGGTGAGTAAGTATTCTAGCTGCTGATCTTGATATGACTGAATGACCTGAAGTATATTCTGGAAATGGAGGAGTCTGAAGAAATGGAATCCATTCACTATCAATATACTGATTAATCACTGTCTCTGGCCTAACTAAAATACTTCTCCATTTTTCATCCCAGCATATAATAAATGCATCAAATAAACTTATAGAAACCATAGAATAAGTATAGATGGTCTCCATCAGGTTTAAGTTAGCTTTTTTTGAAGCTATTTTTGTAATTCCAATCCAATGCCCTCCTGGAGTAATTTTTTTTGTGGCAAACATTGCATGACCTTTGTGATGTGACACATATGGGTTACAATCCCAAAAGCTTGCAATTTCTTTTTGTTCGTCAGATAAATTATTACCAATTTCATATACCTCAATTAAGTCTTTATAAAAATTAGAGCCCTTATTTAAACTAAAAGTAGGAGGAGGTTTTATCACAAACTGATTAGATGAATCAATAACTAAAGTTCTAATTTTATTCCAATGTGGCTCAATACCCTCCATATAATCTGGAGGAGTAGGTTTCCATGAATAATCATCGCCTCTTTGTATTGTATATTTTGGGAATGATCTTGTTTGTTTATAGTTATCTTTTTCGTACCAAATTTTAATATGATTAGCAACAAATTCTCCATATTCCAATGATCTTTCTAAGATATCTTTAGGAATTCCCATCTTTTTAAATTCAGTATATAACTCATCTTGATAAGATGAAATTTTATTTTCTGAAAAAATTAAATCTTTACCAACAGTTAAGAAGGCATGAATACTAGCTACAGGAAAAGAATATTCCTTTGTAAGGTCTGGTTCAGGGATAGGTTCTAGACCATTTAATTGCCCTGCAAAACTTTGATAATTTAAACTAGAGTTTCTCAAAACCTCGTAAGCTGCAATAGAAGGATATGCATAAATTCTTGATGCTACTGGCGGAGAAAAAATATCATATACAATTACATCTGTAAGCTTTTGCATAGATCTATGAAAAAGATCAGGATCATTATAAAATTCAATGTTGTTATTATAGTCCTCATATGAAGAACAAGAAATAAGAAAGTAAATAAAAACTGAAAATATTATAATTTTATTTCTCATTATCTAAACCAATTATTGAAATTTTATCATTGTTTATTCCAATAACAAATTTAGATTTATTTTTATCTAAAGGCAAAACTTTGGTCATATCACCCCTTAGTTTTAAGCCTGAATTTTTCTGATTGATATAATTAAAAGTACCATCTCCATTCCCTTCTAGTAATGCTCCATAACTTGACTCAAAAGAACCAAAATATGTTGATACATTTGAATTATTCCCAACAAGAAGAATATCTTCAATATCATCCTTATTATAGTCCAATATTTGAATATCTCTAACTGGTGCAATTTGAGACATCAATGGTAAATTAATTTGCTCAAATTCAGAACCTTTATTAATCAAAACCTTAGAATTAAAATCATTAACGAATAAAATTTCACTCTCTGATAAGATTTTATCAGAAAATATTTCATCGATTTCTAAGCCTGCAAAATCTTTATAATAAAAAAAATCTCTTTTAAGATAATTCAGTTCTTTAGTCAACTCATCTTTATTTGCTAACGGATATTCTTTTCCATTCAACATGTAGGTTATAATATTTTCTTTAATAGAATTATCATCAAAGTCATTTATATACATTCTAACATAATTGTTTTTTGATGGCTTTAATTTATTATTATTACCAATATTTCCTATGATCAAATCCATCATACCATCATTATTAAAATCAGCTGTTTCTATAGAAAACCACCATCCAAATAAATCATTCCCAATAAAAGATGAATCTTTAACTAAATTATTTCCATCATTATAAAATAGATTTATATTATTCCAATCTCCACAAGTAACCAAATCTTTTATGCCATCACCATTAAAATCCTCCCATTTAGCATCTGTAATCATTCCAAGATCATTAAATATCTTATCAATTTTAAATGTTCCATTTTTTTGATTTAATAGCAGATAACTTTTAGGTGATTCTCCAAAATTGTTAGAAATAACTCTGCCCCCAACAAACAAATCTTCGTATCCATCAAGATTATAGTCATAATTTATTACAACTGAATTATTTTGAATAATTTGGGTCAAATTTTCTTGTTTTTTAAAATACCCATCATCATTAATGTACAACCTATCTTTTAAACTATTGGTTATCTCTGAAAACTCATTACCTCCACTTACTACATAAAGATCTAAATCCTCGTCATTATCAATATCAAAAAACAATGCATCAACATCTTCTGATATATAATCTTTATAAAGATCTTTCTGATCTGAAAGGGTAAATTCTTCATTTTTATTACCAATAAATATTTCTGATTTCTGAAATGAAGGAGATCCTATAAATACATCATTTATATTATCCCCATTTATATCTGAAATAGCTATAGCTGGTCCCTCTCTAGAAATCATATAAGGAATTAATCTCTCCCTATTAAAATCATTAAACAAATTTTCATTATGATTATAATCTAGTAGATTTTTATCTGATAAGTCATTGAATACCGTTTTAAAATTTATTTTTGAGTCTTGGTCTTGCAGAATTGCCTCATTTTCATATAGCTCAATAGTTTGATTAGAAGCTACATTATATAATTTTTGACTTTTTTTAGAGGGCCATACTACCTGAATTGAATCTATTAATTTTGATTTATCTAACCCAAAAACTAAACCAGATGATCTTGAGGACATAAAGCCTTTATTTAAAAAGTTCTCTTTATAAAATGATTTTCCATCACTCCATATTGTAACTTTAGACCCAACTCCAAAAACATTAAAATTTTCTCCATTAAATTTTAGTTTTATATGGTTAGTAATTATATTTTTAGAATTATTCTTATATAAGATAGCCATGTCATTTATATTATTTACTATCAAATCATTATCACCATCATTATCAAAATCATCATAAGTAGCTCCATTAGAATACCCCTCAAAATCTAGACCCCAATCTTTAGACACATCTAAAAAACTAAATCCAGATAAATTTTTGAATGCATAGTTTGATACTTTGCCATCAGGCATTTTTTTTAAAAGATCAATATTTTTAAGACCTGGATTTTGTACTAAACCGCCAGAAATCTCTTCATTAGATAAAAAACTAATATAATCCATATCGTTTGGTCTCTTAACAATACCATTAGTTACATATACATCATTATTACCATCAAGGTCAAAGTCTTCAATTAATGTTGACCAACTCCAATCTGTTGCGTGAATTCCAAGCAACTGAGATATTTCTGAAAAGGAGTTATTTCCATTATTTAGTTGTAAAGTGTTTTTGGTAAACTGTTTATTAAAACCGAAATCTAGTTTCATTTTATATATCTCATATGAATCTTCACCTGCAGAGCTTTTTAATACATATTCATCTTGAGGCAACATATCCAATACCATAATATCTGGATATGCATCATTATTTATATCTGATATATCATTACCCATAGAAAACCTT
>MDTE01112070.1_pt1 | contig 12013 bp, 12 predicted proteins | sample 811231 | NCBI WGS metagenome assembly MDTE01 (sample SAMN05326651, study PRJNA326480) | marine metagenome | isolation source: seawater | place: Indian Ocean: Red Sea | collected 2010
ATGAAAATATGTGAAATAGATAAAGAATATAGTTTATCAGATAATGAAATGGAATATAAAATGAATGATAGTAGAATAACCCTTGGTGAAGTTGAACCCGATTTTTTAATTGGTACATTGGATGAATTACCACGAATTATAAGGTTCTTAAATCGTTCCAAATAAATTTGATTGAATAAGGTAAAGATAATTAAAATGGATACGAAGGACCATTATGGGAAAACTGTTATGTTTGAATTAAGGTCAATTACAACGATTGATAAAAAAAGAAAAGTATGTAAAGATTGTGGATTACCTGGTCATAATAATAAAAGACAATTAGTATGTCCTATAAAAATAAAAGAGGATAATGAAAAGAAAGAGAAAATTAAGAACTATATTCTGAATACCGATTGTTTAGAAGAAAATAAAGATGAAGAAATGTTTGAACACCTAGCAAAAACCCTACATATAAGTACAAATACGTGTAAAACCCTTTATTCTGAAATATCCCCTGATGTATGGATAAACAGGAAGATGAATATACAACAGTATATGGAGACAATTCATAAATGTTGTTGTTTAAACTGTAATAATGTTATTTTAGAATTCTCAAAAAATCGAATCTGGAAAGAGAAAATATTTTGTGATTCTTGTTGGGATTCCCGTAAAGGTGAAAGAGAAATAATGTGGGAAGAAATACATAAGTATAGAGAAGTCAAATGTTGTCTCTGTAATGCTCTCAAAACATGTAAAGGAGAAAGATTTCATTATGATCATTTAAATATGTTTGATAAAACGGATTCAATATGTTGTATGGTTGATAGAGGCGACGATATAAAAGATATCTTTTTGGAAATTGATAAATGTCAAATTCTTTGTCTACCATGCCATCATATAGTAACGTCAATCGAACAAAAAACGGGGTTTACAAGGATAAAATCAATGCTTACAAGAAAATATAATAATGGAGATATATCCGAAGATAAATATAATGATGAAAAAAAAAGATATCAAGCGATTTATGAATTAAAGATGAAAAGTATTTATGAAGAATTAAAAAATAGATATAGTAATGGATATACATAATATTTATATTGATGAAGAAATCATCAATCTATTCTTTCATTTATTAGATTTCAATGATAAGGTGAACTTTACAAAAACAAATAAGACATTATTTGTTTTATACAAGGATCAAGTTAGAAATGAAATATTCAGGTATCTGAATGACGATTACTTGCTTTTTCATGAATGTTTAAAAAGGTTTACATATACAAAAGAGGAACAAAGGAAGTTAATTGATAAATCTTTGGATGTAAATAGTGTTTTGAATGTGAGTGGTAAGTTTTGCGATCTTCGTTTTCTTTTTGAAGTATGTTACTATTTGCGAAAAGACTTTTATGAAATTATTTATGAAGAAGGTCGATTCGAGGGAAAAGAAATATTATTATTAATGATAAAAGAAATATATAATAGTCTATCTTTTAACCGGTTTGAAACAATCTTAAATGTAGAGAAGAAAATGATATTATATTCTTTAAAAAGGGGTTTTAAACCAACTGATCTTCAATGGATATATCTTGTCGGGGATTAATTATTCAAGGGTTATCCTAACACCCTTATTGACTGTTTCTGTGGGAGGAGGAGTAGCAATTACGTCTGCTTGAGGTGGAGGTGAATAAGGTTGTGTAACTTGAATATTATCTAATCCCCTTTCTGTGCTTTCCCCACCCCCGAAAAATTTATCTTTATGTCTACAACAAACAAGCAATCCGGTACCCAATCCACCGATATATGATAATAGATTAATTAAACAAAAATCTAAAGCACTTACTTCCATTGATATATATTATCTATTATTTTTATATCGAATTAATATGTTCTAAATGCCTTTCATAATAAGGGTTTGTCCGATTGATTAAGGGAACCGCGTTAACAACTTTCATAAAACCCATAGTCAGTAATATGTAACCGTAATGATAGATTATAAATTGGAGGTATAATAGAATACATACTTCTATCCTTCGCATGTTTTGCTTTTAAATATAAAGAAAAGTTCAAATTTATATAATTGTGAATATTGAACATAAAAAAATCTTAATGAATCGTTTTATAAAATTAATCTACAAGAGCAATAATTTACATGAAAGTCTTAATCATCTTGTTCAGAAGGTGATTCATATTCTTATCACTGAGGAGTGGGCGATTACGAATAATGATTGTCTCAATCATGAAACGTTGTGCTTCCTTTTCAGGAGACACCATATCCCAGAGAGTCGAATCCCCGTAATACTCTACAAATTCAGGCTTCGTGAACCATTCACCGGAGAAAGGATCGCAGCGATATTCATAATCCCAGTCATCATAACCCTGGTTGTATGCCCAGTCATCAGAGTATTCTGAACTGTGTTCACTTGACCCAACCCATGTCGAGTCAGAGTCAGACGTGTATGACGATACACTTCCCTCTTCTTCTGAAGAAGATGGTGAAGAAGGGGAACCGTAATCAAGTTGTCGAGCGACAGGGCACCCATGATCACTCATATGACTGGATGATGAAGATGAGACACCGCTGTCTGAAAGTGAATCTGGAGTATTGAAACCATTTTCATCCACCCCATCACCTTGATCATCAAGAACATGGTCAACCACATTCTTGACGATATTGTTGTCAATTTCCTGTTCAACGGTTTGCCAGGAATCAAACTGATCGGGTGTCTGTGTTTCATTGGTTGTAAGGTCAGTCAATCCATTGAAACCATTCACTTCATAGGAAGTGGGATACTTCGCATAGGATGTGGGACAGAAGACAGGGAGTTCAGAAACAAGTGCCGAGTTGAAGAATGTATGTTCATGGTAGGAATCCCCATTCGGAAGACCAGATGACGGGTCATAAACCCTGCCAGGGACCACCTGCCAGGGATGATCACGTCCCGTGACCCATGGAACCAGGGGATAGGTGTAAGCAACGAGCTTGTTCTGGTTATCCTTGAGGTAGATGTAGACCCATTCCCTCTGGTTGAAGTCATCGAGGATTGGTCCTGACCGGTCGCCAACCGGTAGAGCAATCGTATTGTATTCTTGAAAACTGAAAGCAGGACTGGTGCTGTAGGTTACGTCACTCATCTTGAAGACGCTACCATTGTTTCCAGGGTAAGGATGAACATGAGTGTCTCCATAGATGTTGATAGTCTTGTTATTGAAGACCGAACCAAGCTGATCGTTTTCTGTATGGACAAATGGTGATTCAACGTGATACCACCCGACAGCATTGAGGACGTTACTGAGGATAAGCCACACCTTACGACCATACTGATCGGTATAGACGCGATAGATCATACCATCCTTAGAGAAGAATACGAGGTCTTCCCTCTGAGTGACAATAGGAGTGGAAGTCTCAGGATCGACGCGGAGGAGATCCACTGAAGTGTCGATGAGTTCCTGCTGGTGATGAAGGGTGGTCATGCTGAAGTTTTGTGAGTTTGTTTTTCTTTTTTTTTCTTTCTTTGTTTTCTCTGGTGTCTTTGTTTGTTGTTGTGCCTTCTCTACAAACAAAGTTTCAAATTTAAAATTTGATGGATTTATTCAGGGAGAATAAAACACTACCGAATGACAGTCCCTGAGAGTCTGATGGAGGATTACTTTTCAATTCCACTCGCGATCATTGTTTCTATCCTATTTGAAAGGTGTATCAAGGAATACAGTATCAGTCTTCTTAGCGTCGTTTTATTCATCAATATCATAGGACTGTACTACATAACAAAAAACATGAGACTCGAGGTAAAAATTTCTTATAATAGAGTTGAATAAGGTATTACATTCTTTAGGGAAGGTTAAATTTGAAAATAAAAATTATTTTTTTTATATAGATTATTATATATAGATTATATGGTGTGTAGTATTTGTGGGGATATTGACCATAATAAAAATACATGTCACATGAAAGCACTTCCATTATATTACGATAATAACAACATAAAGAAAAGGCGGGATGGAGGTAATAATATGGATGGACGACAAACAGCTAAAAAAGACGAAGATATCAGGGTTGCTTGGATATGTGAACAGATAAACACCGAAACAGAATTAGGTAAATTGATAAAATATAATTATAAAGAAAAATTTGGTTTAGAAATAATAAAGGTAGAGAAAAAGGGAGGAAATAATATTCACTATGATATTTTAATCCATCATACCGACGGAACTACTGCCCGGTGTGAAGAAAAAGGAACTCGAACATATTGTGAAAACATCGATGAAACAACTAGACCATATGAGAATTCAGTTGAATTTTATAATGGACCAGCATCTAATTTTACGGTTTCCCTGAAATACCTTAAATTATGGTATGATATTAATGTTAACAATTCTGAAATTATCAATAGGTATGATTTACCCGAAGTACCCTCATTTGAAGATTGGTTAGAAGGTGGACCTTATTGTATGATTGATCCAAAATCAGCATACTCAAAAACACTAAAAATAAACTATAGAAGTATTTATCCTGGAAAAAGTATGAACGGATGGGGACATAATAATATTGATTACCGTGAAGATCCAAATGATGCTTTTGATATCACTGATGAAGAAAAATCTACTCTAATAGAAGAAGTTCAAAATATTTATAATGATGTATTAAATCAAAAAGATGTATGGTTACAAACAACTGGGACAATAGATGGGTCGTTTTCATTTAAATGGTTTGATAAAATTGAACCCCAAAGAATAGTGAATGTTGAATTAGTAAAAAAGAAAGATATTGAGTTTAAATTTAATTTGGAAGATGAAAGTTATATTACTGGTATCATGAGATGGGGGAAAGGTTGTGGATTTTCATGCTTCAGAATGGATCTGAAGTAATCTCTCAACAATCATTTGAATAAGTGGTGGAGGAACAGCATTACCAATCTGTTTAATTTGTTGACTAGTATTACCCGATAGTTTATAATCTGCTGGAAATCCTTGAATTTGTTTTAGTTCATCTGGTAGTAGACAACGTAAATAATTACCATTTTTATTTTTTAGAGGGACAAAGAATCTCGGACAATGTGCGTATGCACAGATGATTGTATTCAATGGTTTTCTAATATCAATAATCTCACCACCCACATCCAACCTTCTTCCAAAATGAAGTCGGTGAGGTCTTGCTTTTCCTTTCCTAACATAATCTCTTTTTTTAGCAAGTCCAACTAAATTTGGATGAGGTTTATTTTCCCTTTCATCATTATTCATATCTGTAAGTATACACTCTTCAGGAATATTATCGAAATCAAAATCTAAATATTCGGGTTCTAACTGTAGAGCACCTTCCATACTAAATTGAATAATATCTTTTAGATCTCCATATTTACCTTCATTTTCATGTGGAAAATTAAATTCTTGATCAAGGTCACTACGGAAACCTACAAGAATAAGTCTTTCTCTATTCTGTGGAACACCAATATCTAGTTTGCTACACATATAAACTTCGTAATGTATATCATAACCTATGTTATTGAATTCATTTTCAATTCTATCGATATACAATTCTCCATCCACATTTTTTCGACTCAGTAAACCTTTCACATTTTCCCCTAGAATGTATTTTGGTCTAATTAAATCAGTTGCCCTTAAAAATTCTCTAAAAAGTGTATTGCGTGGATCATCTGGGAGTTTCTTACCAGCATGTGAAAATCCTTGACATGGAAACCCAGCAAATATAAGATCTACTTTATCTTTGTATTCTAGGAATTGATCATCTGTTGTTTTTGTTATGTCACCGCAACCAATGAGTGTTGTATTTGGGAAATTTAATTCATGTGTTTCTTTCATTTCTTTTTCAATTTCAGAATAAGCAACAAGTTCAACACCCGCATTTTGAATACCAAGTGAATCTCCACCCATCCCAGAAAATAAACTGATTGCTTTCATTTTATAATTGTTTTAATATAAGCATATTTTATTTTTCAAATTTTTAAGTAAACATCCTTAAAAATATATATAAAGATTACTATGGTTATAAAAGTATATTAAAATGATTGAAGTTATCTGCCGTAATTCAAACAATAACCTTGTACCTGTAAAGGGTGAAAGGCAGTCTTTTAAACTTAGACAGCGTGCGAAGACTCAAGACGGTTTAAAGGTAAAACCCCTACGTTTTATTAGTTTTAAAGAAGCATTGCGAATTATGAATAATAAGGTTGTTTATCCAGAAGTTACTTTGTATTCCATTGCTAAATTGTAATACAATGTTTTATAAACGAAAGAAATAATGGGTGAGGATTAAAGGGTGTCGAATTGTATTCTGGATGATATTGAGTTCCAATGTACCATGGATGGTTTTTAAATTCAACAACTTCGGTGATATTATCCACTGATGTTGAAACATTCCAATCAATTATTAAATATTTTTTATATAGACCATTCATCGCATAACGATGACGGTGTCTTTCTACGATATGTTCTTTTCCGTATATTTTTTTTACATTTGAGTTTGGACAAAGGATTATTTCTTTTAATCCGAGGCGCATTGATCCACCTAAATCACCTTTTGTAATTAGTTTTGTAATTACATTTGTCCCTTCCATATCAAACTCTTCTGAGGTAGCTTTCTTAAAAAATTCACCCCTTAAATATTCAATGATCATTAATTGCATTCCGAGACAGATACCAAAAACAGGTATATTCATCGTTCGAATATCCTTTATCATAGATATCATATTTTCAATACCATTATTACCAAATCCACCTGGTATAATAATACCCTGAAGATTATTTAATTCTTTCATATTACCTTGGTATTCCCTCGCATTGATCCATGTAATATGGACATTACGATTATGATAAACACACGCATGATTGATCGATTCGATCAGAGATTTGTAGGAATCATTTAATTCTGTATATTTCCCCACGATTCCAATATTTACAGTCCCATTACAATTTTCTATTTTATTGTTTAGATGATTCCATTTATCTAAATTAATTTCATTATGAATATCAAACCTTTTTGAAATAATTTTATGTATGTCTTGTCTGATAAGATTTAATGGAACTTTATAAATCGATGATAAATTTTCTGCTTCAATTATGTTTGATTCAGGTAAATTAGTATGAAGGGATAACTTACATTTTATTTCTTTCGACATTCCTTTTTCTGTCCGACAGATTAAGATATCAGGAGTTATCCCTACTTGTTGAAGTTCTCGAATATTATTTTGAGTTGGTTTTGTTTTTAATTCATCTGTAATTGAATAATGAACAAGATATGTTAAATGTGTAAATAATATATTATCAATACCAACATCGATGCGTAATTGTCGGATAGCTTCATAAAATGCCATTGCTTCAATATCCCCAACACAACCACCAATCTCACAAATAATATAATCACATTGATTCGGATTATAACAGATAAACTCTTTGATAATATTTGTAAAGTGTGGAACCATTTGAACAGTTTTCCCTAAATATTTCCCTTCCCTTTCATTATTTAATATTTCCTGAAAGAGTTTTCCAGATGAAGTACTATTTATACATGATGTCTTAATTTCTAGAAACCTTTCGTAATATCCCAAATCTAAATCTGTTTCTGTCCCATCTTCGGTAACAAAGACTTCACCATGTTCAGTTGGATTCATTGTCCCTGGATCAATATTTAAATAGGGGTCTAATTTCTTAATAGTGATATCTTTTTCTCCAAGCATTTGGAGTATAGCGCCCATACTCGCAGAGATTACACCTTTACCTAATCCAGAAATAACACCCCCTGTAACAAAGATATATTTTGTCATAATAGTAATAGATTGATTATATTTTTAACTAATAAACTTTATATTTAAAAATATACAACTTATCAAAGAATATGGAATTTTTAAAAAGAATCTATTATTCTACAAAAGAAAGGTCAAAAACACCCAAGAAAACGAAACCATACGATTATAAAACCGATCTGTCAAATAAGGTTGTCAGGACAAATCTAATATTTACATTCCTGTTAAAAGAATGATCAAATCCTCCTTCAATTGTAGATGCCTTTAAATATCTAAATTTGAAACATTATTTGAAAGAGTATTAAAGAAACAACTAATAAAACGAAGGATAACGATGTCTTCTGTCAAAACTTCCTCCACATCCCTTACATTCGCCCAGAAGCAGGAACGGAATCTCAGGAAGAAGGCACGACAAGAGGAAGAACGTTTCAAGAAGACGGGGGATGAAGAGCATCTGAGAAAGAGAGATGAGTGGAACGACCAAGCGGACACGGTAAAGAAGAACGCTGAAACCGACAAGCAGAGGAAGAAGAAGAAGGTGATGGAAGCACAAAAGTCTGATGACCAACTCCTCAACGAAGCGAGGCGTCAGAACCGTCGGGAAAGAAATGAAGCAGATGTGAAAAAGCAGATTCAGGAGTCAAAGAAGAATGCCATGAATGCACGGCATGCGGAACTCAAGGAGATGATGAAGGAAAAGGAAGCGAATATGGAAGAAATGAAGGTGAAGTATGGAGAACTTGTTGAAAAGGAGAAGGTGGAAGAAAATATGGCGAAGGTGGAATTCTCTAAGGAATACAATCAGCATCATCCCAATGCTTCTGATTCAGAGATTCAGAAGGAATTTGTAAGGCACCAGAATGCCCTAAATAAGGCTGAGAACCTGAAGGTGTTCTACATCCGGAATATGGAAGAGCTCACTGGAAAGAATGTCGATGAAATTCTTTCTGACTATGAAAAGGTGAATACTGAATTTCGAGAGAAGAACAACGGTCTCCTTGAGAGAGAAATCATTGAACTCTTTGAAGAGGAATGTAAGGTCCTTCTGACGGAAACGAACTGTCGAATCAAGTTTGTTGAGGAAGTCATTAAGATGACTGGTGAAAAGAAGGAACAGGTTGAAAAGGAATATGATGATGATTATAAGAAATTTAAGGAATATGCGAATGAGAATGGTTATCCACGGACGGTTGCGGTCGACAAGTATATTGAACTCTCAAACAAGAAGCTTCAAGTAGCGCAATTCCGTTACACGGTCGTAAACAAGATGATGGAGGATCAGGGGATGGATGTTGATGAAGCGAATCAGGAGTTTGATAAGATGATGTATGCTATGAATCAAGAAGAGAACGTATGTAAGGAACCTATGTGTATCAAGTGTGATTAAATCTTTGAATCACTATGTCATAATTAAAATAAACCATACCGAATAACGGCATAGGTAATATTTACTAATAATAATAGTAAAAATCCCACAAATCCCCTACATATGTAACACATATGGTACATAAATAAAATACTAAATAAAGCATGGACTACATCTGTTATAATGTTCTTTATACGTGTTTTTTTATCAATATTTTCTTGAGGAAAAGCAATATTCATAACTAATCCAGATAACATAAGAATAATATAAAAACCACAAATGAATCCTGGACCCCTTTTCATTTCACCCGAACCTTTATACAAACATTTTGTATCAAAGATAGAATTAAGTAATTTTACAATAAATTGTATCGCCATTTAATATAATTATATATTTAAAAATTATATTAAAATTATATATTAAAATTAATTTTTTTATAAAACAAATACATATGTTGAGTTATATTCGAAAAATCTATGAATATTATAATTCTTCTTCTAAAAAAGAGAAACATCAAATAACAATTAATAACAATAGTTATGATATATCCGAATATAATCATCCCGGGGGATCAATAATCCTGGACGCTATCAATAATGATGCGACGAATATTTTTTATTCAATCCACCCGAAATATGTTTGGGATCTTATTGAAAAACCTTCATTTAAAAAAAAATATCAAATATCAAGTCAAGAAGGGAGTAGTCAACAAATTTTCAATGATGATTTTTATCTTGAATGTAAACAATATCTTCAAAATTATAAAATACAATGGGAACAAAAATATGGTATATATTTGGATACACTTATTGTATCATTATGGACGTCTTCTTGGTTAATATTAACTGTAATTAGTTATTTAACTATGTTACATTACCATGGTAATTTCCTCCCATCGATTATGTTAGGGATAATATGGTCAATGGGTATATTTAATACTATGCATCCTTCAATGCATGGTGGTTTATTTAACAGATGTACTCCGATTAAATTAGTTTTGGATAATACATATACCATTTTTAGTGGGAGCGCCGTACCACGATGGATCGACAATCATAATTTTCAACACCATGGAAATACAAATACGGAATATGATCCTGATAAGCATACTACACCATTTCTCAGACTCCATCCATTACAACCAAAGAAATGGTGGTATCGTTATCAATCTATTTATTTCCCTATCCTCGCATGTATCAATACATTGACAAATCAATTGAAACATCTTAAATATGTCCTGAATAAGAAAGGGAATAAGAAAGGAAATATGAGACCAACACGATTGTATAATTACTATTTTTCATTGTGTCTATGGATTATATTAGCATATTTAATTCCTATTTATAAATTAGGATTTCCACAATGTATCCCTCCTTGTTTCATTTTTCAAATGACCGGGAGTTTTTGGGCAACTTATAATATCGTGATTAATCATATATTCGAAGGAGTATATACATATACAAATAATATAGGTAAATCTTTTGCTCAAAGACAAGTATTATCTTCATGTAATCATTCGACCGGTTCAATGATAGCAACTTATTTAACAGGTGGTTTAAACCATCAAATTGAACATCATTTATTTCCATCATTACCGATACATCATTATCCACTCATATCAAAGGATATTGAAAGGATATGTAAAAAGCATAAAATAAAATATAATTCAAAAAATATAGTATCTTTACTGATATCTGTTCACGCAACTCTAAAATTATATGGAACATGTGAACCTAATTCAGGTCTCCCTGATCTTGGAGATTATAATCATCTAATGGATACTTAAAAAATAATTTTTAAAGGTTGGTCGCCACCAGGAATTCATCATTTTTTCATATGATTCTATTTTTTCTTGTGTTTGTTCCGGTGGGGGAGGTAATGGAAGTGATTTTCCTTTTAATTCATCATATAATTTATGAATCTTCATCACTTCTTCATTCACATAATCATCTGCTTGTAGTATTCTTTTAACCCCCCTCCATATATCTTCTGAAATGCCCTCTGGGGGGTGGTCAATCTGCTCCAAGATGAGGGCGATGATCGCGACTTTCACATCTTCCCTGTAGTCCACATCCTCGAGCTTCTCCTCGTCGACGCCTATCTCCTTGGCGACCCTCTTCAGAGCTTTGACCTTCATGCCCTTGACTTCCTTCCGCATCTGCTCCCCTTTAGTTAAATGAGGAGCATATATTTCCCGTATCTCATGACCTGAAATACATAAATTTAACGATGGAATATATATCCCTCCACCATCATCAATCCTTTTCCGTAAGTTTATTGTAATACCACCGTCTTCATGTAATCCTTGTAATACCGAATGTTCAATTCCCTTTGTTATGTCCTCTTCAGACAGACCATCATCCCTATACTGTTTCACGACTGCTTTGTTGCGTAACCAAGTCCTATCTACAGAACCGGATATTATATCATTAATATCTTGGAATATTAAATCTAATTGTTCACAACCATATAATTTTGATAAATTTTTTTTTATTCTGATACCAACTCTATTAAATTCATTCCTTTGCTCCCTTGTCATGGAAGCGGTCCGATTGTTATCTTTCCATCTTGTAAAAAAGTAGTTTATCCAATTGCGGTGTATTCTTATTGGTATTCTTCGAGTGCGATTAATTATAGGACCTCCATAAGGACGAATAAAATCCCTTAAACCTGGTCGCTGCTCATCGGTGGATTCTTCCTCACTTAATGTAAGGTATAACCCTGGGTCTTTTGTCTTGATTGCTTGAGCCTCTGCGATCGCCATCTCTTGTTCAGTAGGTGGTTGGCGCCAAGGAGAAGACCACCGCGAACCACCCTGTTGATTTCTTGATCTTCGTTTTCTTGTTTTCCCTGATGTTCTCTTTTTAGTTTTTTTACAGATATCTTTTGTTTCCCCTAAACCATATTTTTTATC
>MDTE01078993.1_pt1 | contig 12012 bp, 6 predicted proteins | sample 811231 | NCBI WGS metagenome assembly MDTE01 (sample SAMN05326651, study PRJNA326480) | marine metagenome | isolation source: seawater | place: Indian Ocean: Red Sea | collected 2010
ATGGCTATTGACCCACTGGTCGAAGACCCAGAATTTGAACACGACGCTGTAGTCGCAGAACAACTTGAACAAGCGCTACTTGCTTCAATTCAGCAGCAAGCTTCGGAAGGAGTTATCCCTCCAGCCGATCTTGCTCGCATTATGGAACTTGTTTCCACGAATCAGCTTGAATTGGCTGAAGCGGTAGAAAAAGTGCAGAGAGAGACACAAGAACGTCAAGCGGAACAAGTTGACGCTGCTGCGCCCGAAGCGCAACCTGGTTTAGCTGCACCCGGCATGGGAGCTGAATCTAGGTCAGTTGCTGCGCCTCCTGCCGATGGGTTAGCTCAATTACTCGGAGCGTTGTAATGCCCCGAAAAGGCAAAGGTAGTAAACAAAAAGAAAGTATCTCAAAGTGGGGTTTAGATGATTTTCGTAGATTGTCTATTGAAGAAATTGAATACGAGTTACATAAAATCGCTCCAAAGCCGAAGGTGAAAATTTATGGCTGAAACTCCTTACAGGGGCCAAGCTTACGGGCAAGCCAAATTGCAAGAAGAAGCGATGGAGACAGTTCCAATGGCTGATCTTGTTGACACAAATATGCGTGTAGCCCCAGGCTCTGCGGGTGCTTTCACTCGCCCAACAAGTAGACCGGGGGAAATGCTTAACGAAGCGGCGGTTATCCCTCCGACAGAAACAATGGCTGACGGTCCTTTAGGTAACCCAAATGCTATGCGGTTACTCGAAAAATTGTTGGTCCTTGGTGATGTCCCTACAGTTTCAAATTCCACTAAGGCAATGCTGAGAGAAATTTCTGCGTTAGCGGCTTTTACTGATATTGAAAGAGGCTAACTGTGGGATGGAACCCTATAAACGCTGTCGCTAAAGTTGGAGGAGGAGTAACTTCTCTAATAAGTGGCGTGCCTGGTAACGCTTTAGAATTACTGAAGCCAGTAGGGAGAACAGCGGCGCAAGCTGGATCAGACATTTGGGGGGGCACCAAAAATATTGTTTTCGGTCCTGCCCGGATAGTAAATCAACTGGGGTATTCGGCGTTTAAGGGAATTAACTTTTTTACAGACATAGTTCAAGAAGCTGTTGGAGCTGACGACGAATGGGAAGGCACCCTTGACGTTATTTATGGGAGTTTTTCGGACAACATTCTAGGCAAAAATGCTTACTTAAACGAAGAAGGCAAACTAGAACAAGGCGGTTTGCTTGTCCCCGGTTTGCTTGGAACGCCTGATAGTGCGATGGGGCACGCTATCCACATGCTTCCCGGTTTTGTTCGCCAACCTTTTCGTGGTCCTCTTGGGGCAACGATGGAGGGGGTTGAATGGGGCTACCGGAAAGTCATGGAAGAAGGTTTGGGAACGACATTAGCGGTCGTTCAACTTGCCGCCAAAGAAGGAGAAAATCCTTTTGATTTTGAGGGGGGATCTGGTGTTGGGGCGCTGTTCGACGCGGCGCTTGAAATAGATTACAACAAACTATTTGATACCCGAGTTTGGTCCCAGGCATACCGAATGGTCAACAAAGAGGGTGGAGGGGGTGAACTCGATCACTGGACTTGGGGGCAAGTAAACACTTTCGGGATTATGGGTACAGACATAACAGATCCCACCCAAATTGCCATAGCTGAAGAAACGGCTATGTTCAAAACCATTTCTGGTATTTACGATTTGTTTGGTGTCTTTATCGCTGATCCCTTCAGGGCAGTTGGCCCTACAGCGACAGCCGTTAGAAAATATCGTGGCAAATCTATGCCGCACCTTGAATCTAATTTGGGCCTAACTGATCCTTGGGCGCATTTAACTGAATCTCAACGCAGTACGTTGAAAGTTGGGGAATTTGAATATTTGGACATTGACTCTGGTGCTCCTCGTAGTGCAGCTCCCACTGTCGCTGATGATCTTGTAAACGCAGCAAAGCCTGGTGGGAATGTTGGGCTGTTTGGCCCAAGAGGATTGGTGAGCCATGAAGGTCACCCTATCAATGGGCGACTTTCGCAAACTCCTAAAGAGTTCGTAGAAACAAATAAGCCCTACCAAGACTTAATGGCTAGAATTGAAAAACATGCTAGTGAGTTAGATTTTACTCCTGCACATGGGTCTGGGTATGCGGGGATAGCTCGCAACCTTGACAGCCCTGACGCTATTCTTGTCGAAGAATTAACGGGCCGTATTTTGCGTGACCCGTTGCTTCGTAAAACACCAGGCATCGGGTATGGAAAAGATTTTACCCCGGAGTTGGCGCGGGCTTGGGCTTTAGCCCCGAATACAGCAACTCGTAATTTGGTAACTCGTTTAGCAATGGGCGACCAAGCAGCGCGTGAAATGGTTGAGGAAGGCGTAAGGCGCTGGGTTGACGAAATGCAAAACACGGGCTTGTTTGACGAGATGGTTAAACTTGACGATGATCTTGCCGCAGCCAAATATGAGCGTGCACAAACAATTCAAGAGTTAGCAGAAGAAACAAACAAAATCCGTAAAGACCCACAACGCTATGCCGGTCAAGGGAATGTTACCCAACGTCAACTTGATTTAGAAGCAAAGCTAGCTGGACTCAATGAGCAAATTGATGTTGCTGAGTCGGCTTTGAATGGAGCCGAACAGCAAGCTAACCGACGTTTAACTCAAATGGGGCGCATGGATGATCCACCTCCGATGGTTCGCCAAACGCGGTCAGATGGAACTTATGAAGACATAATTGATCCCGAGTGGCTTGCACGGAACCCGAACTATAAAGGTCCTGTCTCTGTTGACGGCGAAGTGATGCCGGGGTACATATTTGACGTTTTGCTTTCCATGCGTCACCAGCAAATGAGGCTGCTTTCTCGTGCGATAGAAGGAACAGCTCCCGTTTACGGGGATATGGCTGCTTTGGATAACGCTTCATTGGGGTTGCCTGGGTTTGAAAATACTGCTATTTCGGCAGCTAACGATTATGTTTTAGCTGGGTTGTTTACTGAAGGGCGAGGCGTTAATCGCGCTCTCTATGCGTCTTTAAGTCAGCCGCCACAAATTCCAATCCGTAGCAAAATTGGTTACAACGTGATGAGCGTTATCGAACCGGTGCCATTGTTGGGATCAACTTCTCGTCGCATCATAAATGTTTCTCGCGAAAGAGCGGGGCAACGGTTCATGCACTTGGACGATGTGGACCAGGCGTATAAGCAATGGGAAATTATTTTACGTGACACATCTCGGATCAGGGTGTTTGATTCGGACGGCATTTACGTCACAAACTTGTTAGACGAAGCAGTTAAAAAAGTTCGCGAAGATCTAAAAGTAGACGAAGCTATACCAGCAGACACAGTTAATTCGTTGTTAGGGAAATGGGTAGGGGCAGACATCCCCACTCGTCGTCAAATGTTTTTCCGTTATCGGGATGCTTTAACGGAAACACTGGTAGAAAAAATCCAGCAAGGTTTACCTGGCATATTGGACTGGCGGACAAACACAACGCTTAGAAGCTCGATAGCTAAAGAGGGTCTTGACCCTGAAGGTTTATTAACGCATCTTAAAGGTTCAATCAGGATGCAAGAACGAGCGTTGCGGCAAGCAAAAAATGAGCCAACTACTCGTGTATATGGATTGGGCACCGGAACAGGAAACACGGATTCGGCCTTAGTGTTAAACATCGCTGGGCCTGATGGTTCAAGTCGAATAGTTTTTGAAGAAATTTGGCCGTCGCAATTACCAAACACATTTGTTGTTCCTCGTTACGATCAGTTCCAAAACCTGTTAGAAGGCCCAATAAGGGGACGTAGCGCAGAAAATTTATTTGAACGTCCTTCCGCTTTAGGTATTAACGATTTGCGTCTTATGAACAATGGGTTTGACTGGTTCATGTCGCAATGGAAAAAGGCTGTGTTGATACGTCCTGCGTGGCCGATGCGTGTTACCACTGACGACTCACTTAGGTCTGCTGCTGAAATCGGTATGGCAGAAACCATAATCAATATAAACAACGGAATAAAAACCTATTTTATAGACCGAACTCGACGGCACGGTATAGACACCATGACTCCTGTTATGGAAGAAATGCGTATGCGTCTTACCAGATACGCAGACCCCGAAGACATAAACGCAGCTCGTGGTTCGGTCCACCGCCAGTTGTCAGACGAAATCGGGGAAGTAGAAACGATACGTGATGAAGCCGGGGAACTTCAGTTACAGGTAGATGACGCTGAAGCGTTTGATGCTGCCCTCAAATCATGGGAGGAAGCAAACCAGGAGATTCCCTTCGACCCACTTGATGTTGAAGTGTGGGATGAGGGCTTCTTGGATATACCGGGCGACACCGGGTTCCCAGGGCCAGGTGACGCTTACATCATGGTCAAAGGGAAAGCTTTACGTCCTGAAGAAGTCTCAGAAGTCCAGTTGTTCCAAGAATGGGTAGAGCTTTACGGTGTTGAGTCTTTGCAAGATTTAGCTCAACACCAAATGGCAGTTGGCCGCGAATTAGGTGGCGAAAAATACGGAAATCTAGAAAAACTTAGAGAGAGCGCCCCAGGACTTTCTTCTCCCGCAAAGCGGCACGCTCTTGGAGCCGCAACGTTGGGAGGGTTGTTGTTCCCTGCGGCTCCAGGGGCCATAGCCGGATCAGCCGCTTACAGTTTGTACGCCACAAGGGTCGCAAAGAACGCTGCTATTCGCGAAGTCGGAGAACATTTTGTGTTCCAACTTCGGGATGTCGCACGGTTGCAGTTGGCAGACGACGTAGCAACAATCCGCGAACAAGTTGCTGCTGGAAGCAAAACAGTTGATGAGGGTGTTAGAGAAATAGAAGACATAAAGTACGCTACTGATCTTTTGGAAACTCAAGCCAAAACCATTGAAGAAGTTATGGAACTTCTAAACCCAGAGACAAGCGCAGCGGTTCGCGAAACATTAACGCTTTTCGATCAAGTTGGGATGTTGATGGAAGACGCTGGGTATCAGGGGTACATGATGGGCGGCTATGGCGTATCCAGCGTGTTTGGTGACAGCCCGTTTGAGGTGAATATAAACAGGCAAGCGATTTCTGCTGATGCGGGACGCAGGCGATTTATTGAAACAGCAGCTAAAGAAGCGCAGAGAACCATAGAAGATGCTGCTTACGGATCTGAAAAACTTACTTGGAAAACTATGTCTCTCCAAGATGGGGCTGATCATTCCACCTTTAATCGTGCATGGAACACTACGTTTAATCGCCAGTTTGTTCCGGCTGAGATGGCTGGTTCAAGAACAGCAAGCGAGTTCTCGGAGTTTGTAGTCAAAATTTGGGAAGACACCCCTACCGAAGAAATGATTGCATGGCTGGAAAGTAAACGGGGGACAGCTTTTGAAGCTGAATTTAGAAACAAATTTGACAGCACCCAGAATTTAGAAATTTGGGTAGAAGTTGTTAAGGGAGAAGCGGAGAACTTGCTTCCCAACATCCCAGAGTTCCAAGCGTTGAGAGCACGAGCAGCTAAAGGCGAAGAACTCAGTTGGGCTAAAGACGTGCGCCCAATCATTCTGAAGTTTGCTGACAGGGCACAACCGGGTGTTTCGGGACGGAACTTAGACGAAGCTGTTGTGCTTGGGGTTCGTGAAATCAGAAGCAACTCAGATGGTGTGAACTTTGGAAAGATCTTTGCTCGAAGCGATGTCACTCAGGATGTTGCTGTCGCTGGTCTTACGAACAGAGTTAAACAGTCTATTGACAACGCAATGCAAGCATTAGGGACCGGAGTGCAAGACGCTGTTTCTCGTTCCCCTCTGTGGCAATCATTGACACGGGAAGAAATGGCCCGTCGCGTCCAGGCGTATCGGAACTCAGATGGGTCGTACACGCTTAACCACAAACAAGTCCAAAATTTGCAAGAGCAAAGCCGTCGAGCAGCGTTGGAACGCACGAGAAACTTGCTGTACGATTTGGCTGAACGTGGCCGCCTGCAAGAAGTCGTGGGTCACCTGGCACCGTTCTTCGGGGCTTGGCAGGAAGTGGCTGGCCGTTGGGCCGGTATTGCTCTTAGGAATCCTGAGTTCGTGAGCCGTGCGTTCCACAAACTTTACTTGATGCAAGCTAAAGACGAAGACGGTGAGAGTCGTATTCTTATTGATTGGCCTCAAGAATGGTTCTCGGATCTTGAGGAATGGGGGGAGAAGAACGCTTTGCTTGGTGGGCCACAGCTAATTTCTGTTGTCGGTGAAGCCGTAGACATGACCTTTAACCCGACCAGTATTTCTATGTTTACAGCCGGTTTGCCGTTGGGACCACAAGTCCCTGCAATAGTGGGCGAACTAGTAGTTGAGTCTCCACAACTTGGAGAGTATCTGGATCTGTTTGTCCCTTATGGAACATCGGAAGCTCGAAGCCGGATAATGCGAGTCCTTGAAAACTTTGAACCTACTGTGCTTAAACGGTTGGCGGCTTTGGAGTCAGGTACACCGCAGGGTCAAAAACTTGATGCCAGAATTGCTGATAATTTGATTACTGAGTGGGTGCGTGATGGCAAACGAGAAATGTATGAAACAGGCACAGCTTTTATTGATGCGTTTAACGAAGAAGTAGTTAGACGAAGGCGAGCTATTTCTTGGATACACGCTGCGACCGGCGCTATTTCCCCCGTAGCTATTGCCCCGGCTTCGCCTTTCAAAGACATTACTGAGGAGTTCAACAAAAAAGTTGTTTTATACAACAACCTTTACCCAGAAGAAGGTTTTGACAGAGCTGTAGTTTGGCTGCTTGAAACACACCCAGAGATGTGGGGCATTCTTGCTCGAACATCCGCGGTAAAAACTGGTTTAGCCTCGGGCACACTTGAAGGCGAAAGGAATTATCAAAGTCACAAAGATTTCGCTGACGATCATCAGAACATTGGTCCTTGGGTGATGGGTATAGTTGGCGCTCCCGATGTCGTGGAAACGTACAACAGTTTTGTGCGTACCGCGGAAATAGCGCAAGGCCGTGCGTATCGTCCGTCGCCAGAGGAAATAGCGAAGCAGCCTGAGGTCACAATGTTTTTCTTCGGGTATCGGCAGCTAATGAAAGTTGTTAATGAGCAGCTTCAATCAAATCTTGATCCTGAAACTGGGCTGCCGTACAGCATTAATCATTCCAGCAACAAAGGAGTGTTGGCGGGCAAACTTAATGGTTTTGTTGATGCTAGTGGGGATAAGACACCGGGTCTTATACAACTTAAGCAGGATTACCCGTTTGGGGCGGAGGTATACAACAGTTTCAATGGCTCGGAAAGAGGTGCCAATATTGAGTCGTTCCGAATAATGCTGGACGAACACTTAGAAGATTTTGCTTACCGTCCAGAAATCAAATGGATTAACTTGCATTTAGGGTTGCGGGCCGAACTTGAAGCAGAAATGGCGGCACGGTGGGCGGAGACTGGTGATCCCAGTTTCAGAAACCTCAACTATTCTGGTCGTAGGGATTCTCGGTTCCCTGTCGGGAACACTGATTTAGCTCAGAAATGGGCATCGTGGTCAATAGAAGCAGAGAAAAACCAGACGTTCTCGGAAACTTTCTTACGTTACTTTGAAGGTGACACCATTGTGTATGACACTTGGTTGCCGGAGCATAAACGAATTGTAAACCCGGATTTCGAGGAATAACAAATGACAAGCGACAAACCAATAAATGAGCTTGAACTAGAAACTTTTATTGAAATAATTTTAGATGTGTACGGAGACAACCCTCTATACACAAAAGATTATTTAAGAAATTTAGCTGAGACTGACCCGCTAAATTTGAGATTACTTGCGGGTGCCGCTACTACCGCGGCAGAGGGTGGGTCTTCCGCTGACGGCGGTGCTGAAGAAGCAATGGAGAGAGCGCTAGGGGCACAGCCTCCTGTTGTTTCAAGTACCACTACTGACGGGATAAGGGTGACTGACGTTCTGGGAATGCAATCTCTCCCTTCGGGCGCTGGAGGAGGTATCCCTTACACCGTTGGGGATTTCGGCAATGAACTTGCTGCGATGAGTCCCGAAGAACAGAACCGTTTGCAGCAAGCCCTGTATCTTGAAGGGTATTACGGAAACATAAGCGACATATCAGAAATAGCTGACCCAACCCGTTTCAACAATGCTTTGTTAGGTGCTTTGAAACATGGCGTGTCTGCTTTTGGTGGGGTAGCCAAAACTGCTGCGGGGATGGAAGCGGTGCCGTTACTCCGAGGACGGTTTTCTGATTTCAGTTCAGAAGAATTTGAGGCAGCAAAACAAGCATTACTAAAAAGAACTACTCCTGCTACTAAATCCTTAGCTGAATTGAAAGAAATTATTGACGAAGTAGCCACCTCCAAAGCACGCCGTGGTTTAACAACGGACGAAACCCAAACGGTTATTCAAGCTCTCCAAGCTGCTGCCGCTCAAAACGCTGCTTCTCCCCTCAACGAAGCGTTCAGTTATGAACGGGCCGCGGGAGAAGCCGTCGTTGATGTTATCGGTCCAGCGGAAGCGGAATCGGTGGGAGTGCAAGATTTCTTCGACCGGTACGTGAAACAAATATTTAGTTAGGATAGAAGTATGGCTGCTGACGCTCCAATGCCAGAAGAAGACCGATTGAGGTTCGCAACCCTAGTTTTGGGTGCGCTTGGTGCCCCTGTTACTGAGGGCAACATGACGTTGCTTTTGGCGTGGATGTATCGGGAAAACACTAGAGCCGAAAACAATCCGTTTGCTACCACATTTAATTTGGATGGCTCAACTCAATATAACGATGCGGGCGTTCGTAACTTTGCGACGTTTGAAGAAGGCGTTGAAGCGACCGTTCGGACGTTTGACCCTGAAGGTGTTTCTAAAACCGACCCGGATCGTTACAACGGTATTATTGCTGCGTTGCGTGCAGGGAGCAGCCCTCAAGATGTTTTGGACAGCGACGAGCTGAAAGACGAATTGTTTACCTGGGGGACGTTTGCTAAGGGCGAAGGGGAGAACAAAACGATGTCTGCTGGGTGGGCTGGTGCGTCTATCCCAGAGTTGCGTCGTTCTTGGGAGAATTTCCGCAGGCAAAACAAGGGAGAAGATTTACGTTCTTTGTGGGAAAAAGGCGGGTATGTAGGCTTTCGGGAAAATTGGGAAAGCCGGATGGAGGAATACAACCGTGACGGCGGTCCTGACGGTGACCGATTCACGCGGGAAATTCCACCGGACTTGGATATAGACCCAGGGATAGAGCGAGAATCTAATCTTCTCCCTGGCGGTATGGAGCCAGCCCCGATGCCTTCCGGTGAGCGTTTTCTTAGAGACAGAATACCGAAACAGTACGAGAAGTTCTTTGAAGGTCAAGAACTTGTAGCTTTCCGCAACGGCGAAATAATGTCTATTGCTCTGAACGGTCGCAATGTCGAGGAAGCCATAGCAGAGGAAATGGCGGTAGAGGGAACCGAGGCGGTTTCAGAAAACCGGCTCGTTACAACTATCCCGGTCACACCTATTGACGATACGTCAACATCTTTAGATGACGCAATCAACGAAGCAGAAAGAGAAGCCTTAGGGGACTTTGGGTGGGAAGGCATAGGGGACGTACAGGATGGTAAAACCCCACAAGAAGTGTTGGCGTTATCTGAAATATTCGGGGACGCTGAATACTATTTAAGCCACCCAGATTTCGTTATTGAACGTGACGGCAAAATGGTGAACGCTTTATGGTTCGCCTACACACAAAAATTGAGAGATCCTGCTGCTATTAAAGACCTCTTTCAAGAGACTGAATGGTGGCAAACCCGTAACCCAACGCAGCGAAAGTTTGACGCTGCATGGGCCGAGGCGGGCGGTCCCGAATGGGGAGCCGGGGACGTTGCGTTTGACCCTCAGAATTTGACTTTGGACCAGCTTGCTTTGCTGGAAGCGAAATTGGATGCTATCCGTTTAGAGGCAGGCCAACTTGGGATTGACGTTGTTGCTAATCGGGATTCTTTGCTGCGGATGGCGTACAAAGCATCTCGAATGGGGATGACCCCGGATGAGTGGAAACAGGAATTTGTTAAACAAGCCGGGATGAGTTTTGACCCGGATCGTCTTGGTGGAGCTTTGGCTACTGAACGCAGCTTTGTGGAAGCAACTAACCGGAAATGGATGTTGCCTTCAGGATCTTCTAGGGATATAGGGCAAACAGCGTTAGATATTTATTTGGGCAAAATGACTCAAACGAATTACAACGAAGCTTTGAAACAAGAAGCAAAAATAGCTTACCCAACGCTTGCTCCTATGATTGACCAAGGGATGACCGTTGAGGGATTTATGGGGGCTTACAAGACTAAGGCGGAAGATTTATTGGAGCGGCCAATTAATTTTATGGGTAAAGATAACAACATGTTTATGCACATTATTTCTGGTGGGGAACGGTCTGAGGGTGTGCCTGGGGTGATGTCGTTGTGGCAGGCCGGGGATTATGTTCGTAATCTTCCTGAGTGGCAAACCACGAAGAATGCTGTGGATGATGCTTATGATTTGGCTATTGATGTTGTTGAATTATTCGGTGGGTTAGGAACCCCTAGTTATTTTAGGTATTAAACGATGGCAACAGATAACCCAGATTTTGAACTTGGTGACGAATACACGGGACCGGCTGTTACCGCTGATGGCAGGGTCATTAATACTGATGACGGCACCTATGTCCAAGGCGGTGTCCGCTATGTGTGGACAGGTGAAGGGGACAACTTCATGCCTGAAGGTGGGTGGAGTGACACCCCCGAACAGTTAGCCGCAGACGAGCTTTATGCTCCGGGTGGCGAACTGAATCCTCTCGACGACGAAGGCAACCCACTCTACACGCAGGCCATAAGAGCGGACGGGAGTGTGCAACCGGGGGCATGGTACAACAACCCTGACTTTTATGTCGCCCAAGAACGGCCTGCCGACTTCGACGCAGTAGATTCACAGAACAGACGAAAATGGATTGTAGGCACAGACCGCCGAGGAAACCCGACTTGGACACTTAACCCTAACTACAACAAAAGCACGGCACCGGGGGCAACACCGCGTGGCGGCCAGCAAGATGGTTTGTTGGGAGTAACAGACGCTTTCCCTGAAGGAAAGACAAATGCTTTAGATGTCGTGCGTCAAATCGTGACAGCTTATGGATTGCCCATTTCGTTAGTGGATAAAGTTTGGGGTTTGATGAAGGAAGCCAGATCTCCAGCAGGTGTGGCTTTTGAAATCCGTCAGACAGATGAATACAAAGCCCGTTTTCCTGGGATGCAGGCGCGCCAAGATTTAGGGCTTCCCGCCATTACCGAAGCAACATATATGGAGTTGGAACGAAATTACCGTGGGATATTTAGAGCAGCGGGCTTACCAGCGAACTTTAGCGACGGTCCTGAGGATTTCGCGGCTTTCATAGCTGGAGATGTTTCCCCCGCAGAAGTCCAAACTAGGGTTGCTTTGGCTGAACAAGCGCGGGATGTAGCTAACCAAGACATCGTTTATCAGCTCAAAGATTTTTACGATCTCACTGACGGGGATCTTACGGCCTATTACCTTAACCCAGAGCTAGCTTCAAATATTTTTGAAGAACGCAGACGCATGGGGGCAGCAACGCTAGCAACCGCTAGCGCCCGTGCCACCGGCACAGGGCTATCGCAACGAGTGGCGGAACGGGCAGAAGCAGAGGATATTTCTAGTATTCAATTATCAGACGCTTTGGCGAAACGCCGTGGTTTGATGGAAAACATAGGGACCGAAGGAGCAGGGAGCCAGGGAGTCGGGGTTGACACGATTACCGAAGCCGAATTTGGGTTAAATGCGGAAGCGGCTGCGCGTGTGCGTCGCCGTCGAGAGGAAAGGACATCCCCATTTGCGGGGAGTTCAGGCACTCTTTCAAGTTCCAGAGGGTTTGCTACTTTCGGGGCTGCGGACGAATAGTTGCAATGTAGCTGTCACTTAATGTACCTTTAAGAGTGTTGATCGGCCCCACGCTGGGCGAGCTGTTTAGCACCCCTCCATCTCCAGTACCACCGCTGGGATGCGCTACAGGATAGGTGAGTGACATATGACAGACTCCGACTCCACTTACGGTGAAGAAGGTTCTGGCAGCCCAACC
>MDTE01155012.1_pt1 | contig 12012 bp, 10 predicted proteins | sample 811231 | NCBI WGS metagenome assembly MDTE01 (sample SAMN05326651, study PRJNA326480) | marine metagenome | isolation source: seawater | place: Indian Ocean: Red Sea | collected 2010
CTGGTCGTTGGCGGTGAGGGTGAAGGCCTGTGCGTCGGCGGTAGCGGTATAGATGAGGTTGCTGAAAGTGGCTGTTCCGGCGCTGGCGTTTTGGGTGTTGTTGGTCAGGGTGCCGGCCGATGTTTCGGTTAGGGTGACGGTTTCGGTAAAATCGGTATCGGTGTTGCCGGCCGCATCCTGGGCTTCGACCACGGGTTGAGTGGTTAGTGCTGTTCCGCTGGTGGAGCCGGCGGGTTGAGTGGTGAAAGCGAGTTGGGTAGCGGTTATACCAACAGTGCTACCGGTGCTGTTGGTAATGGAACTGGTGGTTCCTATCTGCGTGCCGGTGCCGACTGTCAAGTCGCTATCGCCATCGACGGAAAGAATCAGGGTCTGATTTTCACTGAGGTTGGTGTTGTCGCTGTAGTAAGCATTAACGGTATAGGTTTCGCTCTGGTTGTTGGCAACTGAGATCGAGAGGCTGGTGAAGGTGAGGGTATTACTACCGGCATTATAGGTCCCGATGACATTGCTGGCATCAGGACCGTTGAGGCGAAAAGTGATTTTGGAGAAGGGGCCGGTGCCCGAAGTGTTGAGTGCTATCTGGGTTATAGAGAGCGGGAGAGAATCAGAGCCTCCGCCGTCAGATAGGTTGAAGTCGAAGATATCAATGGCGGCACCAGTAGAATTCGCCGTCGAAGGTAGAGCTACGGGTTCACTTATGGTGCTCGACGAGGTGAGGTTGCCGTCGTTGTCCTTTGTAGTGAAGTCCCAGGTGTCTTTGTTGCTGATGCCGGCAAATATATCGCCGCTGCTTGCATCTTTAATGACTCCGGCGTCGATTTGCACGTAGTAATGAACACCGAACTGCAGGTTCGAAGATGCCGAGAGATTGATGAGAGCAAAAGTACTCACTACGCTCAGGTTTGCACTGGAATAGGCAATGGTTTGAACCGTCACGTCGTCTGAGTATTGCTTGATGTAGATATTACCGGAGGATCCTAGTGCTACTGTATTGTTGAAATATACAAGAAGAGTGGGGGCTTGGGAGGCGCCGGTACTATTGTCCGCAGGAGTATCGATACTGGAAATCGTGGGAGCGGCAGCTACGGCAGGGCGCGTGCTCAGTGCTAAAAATAGCACTACCCCCAAGCTGTGGCGCAGGCAATAGGTTGTGCGCGCAGCGTGTTTAATTCGCGCAATCATTTGGTCCACACAGAGGATAGACAATTACCAAATACACCAAAGTTATCTTATTGGGCACTAAATTATATTTTTAGGTCATATAGTATTTATCCGATTAAGCGGCGAGTTATATATTTGTCAAGTTGAATAATAACAGCACTTTGTATAAAGTAGTGGCCGGGGTTTATTGAATAGAGTCTATGAATGGGCGTTTTTCGCCCTTGAGCTTAGGAGTGAAGCGAGGGGATATATGGAGATCGTAGACCGGGGAAGTCTAGCGTTGGTACAGCGGATCTGAGATGGGGCAGGAGTTCAAAGCCGACCCTTTTACAGGCGGTTTGTGGTGCGATCTGTTTTGTTGGGTTAAAAAAAAGCGCGGTGGAACGGATCTCCGTTCTACCGCGCTTTCAGGGTATAGCAGAGCTGGCTTATTCTTCTTCGTCTCCGCGTTCTTCTTCCTCTTCGACATCATCCTCTGCCGCAACGGGGTCGGATGGGGGTGGGCCGCCGTCGTGCGGGTCGCCCCAACTCTCCATCTCGTCGTCCGTATCGGGAGTGGATTCCTCAATGTCCATCTCTTTGATCGGATGGTCGTCGAGATAGGTCTCGTACTCGGCCTGATCCTTATCCCTGAAATAGTCGCGGACGCTGAGGACGATTTTCTTCTGTTCCTCGTCGAATTCGATGACCTCGAGCGGGAGTTGTTGGCCGTCCTCGAAACTCTGACGCGGATTCTGCAATCCGTCAATGGCCAGTTGCGATAGCGGTACGAAACCATCGACTTCGTCGCCCAATGAGACGACTACGCCTCGTTCGAGAATCCGCGAGATCGTGCCCGTGATCTCGGTGCCCACTGCGTAGTGTTCGGCGAATTGAGGCCATGGGTTTTCGAAAACCAGCTTGTGGCTGAGTGATATACGGCGGCGCTTGGTATCGATTTCACTGACCACCACCGGGATCACATCGCCTTTTTTGAACATTTCGCTGGCCTGACGGATGCGCTTGGTCCAGGACATATCCGAGATATGCACCAGACCGTCGATATTGTCTTCGATCTCGACGAAAGAGCCGAAATTGGTCAGACTGCGGATGGTACCTTCGAGCCTGGTGCCGGGCGGATACTTGGCGTCGAGCGTTTCCCAGGGGTCGTCCTCGGTTTGCTTCATTCCGAGCGAGATCTTCTGGTTTTCGCTGTCGACCTTGAGCACCATCACCTCGACGATATCACCGATATTTACCAGCTTGGAGGGATGGCGTACGTGCTGGGTCCAGGACATCTCGGAGATATGTACCAAGCCCTCGATGCCTTCTTCCAACTCGACGAAGGCACCGTAGTCGGTGATCGAGACGACTTTGCCACGAATCTGGGTCTCGACCGGATATTTATCCTCGATATTTTCCCACGGGTGAGAGGTCAGTTGCTTGAGTCCTAAGGAAATACGTTCGCGTTCGCGATCGTAATTGAGGACTTTGACCTTGATCCGGTCGCCTATAGAGACCAACTCCGATGGATGGTTGACCCGGCCCCAGGACATATCTGTGATATGCAGCAGGCCATCGACGCCCCCCAAATCGATGAAGGCGCCGAAGTCGGTGATATTCTTGACTACGCCTTCGCGTATCTGGCCTTCTTCGAGGACCTTGATGATCTCCTCGCGCATCCGCGAGCGCTCTTCTTCGAGTACGGCTCGCCGCGATACGACGATATTGCGCCGGGCTTTGTTGAGCTTGATGATTTTAAAGGGGAACTCCTGGCCGATGAATTGATCGAAGTTCTTGACCTGGCGAATATCGATCTGGGAGCCGGGCAGGAAGGCCTCGACCCCGAAGAGATCGACGACGATTCCTCCTTTGATCCGTCGCATCAGACGGCCTTCGACGGTGTTGCCGGTATCGTGCGCTTCCTTGATCGAATCCCAGACCCGCATGAAGTCGGCCTTCTGCTTGGAGAGCACGACCTGACCCTCTTGATCTTCGACGTTTTCTAAGAAGACCTCGATCTCTTGGTTGATCTCGATCGATTGGGGATCGGCGAATTCTTTGATCGGAACTGCGCCTTCGGATTTGAAGCCAATGTCGACCATGACCTCGTTGGGATTGACTGAGACGACTAACCCCTGGACGATTTGGCCTTCCTTGATACCGGAAATACTCTCCTCGTACAGAGCCATGAATTCGTTGACTTGGTCCTCGTCGTACTCGGGCTTTTCGAGTTCCTCGATACTGACGTTGCCGTAGACGGGTTTTTCTTGCGGCTCTTCCACCGCACTCGTTTCTTCAGTCATTTTTTCTAATACCTTGCAAAGGTTAAAGCAAAGCGATAAAACGAGTCGCTTTGCGGGTGGTAAAATGGCTGCCGCGGTCTTTCCACGTCAGCGGTCTGGCAGTGCGCTCAGGCGCCGTTGGTATGGGCCAGGGCGACGATGTGGTCGACCTGACCTTCTAAGGTCATTCCGGTGGTATCGACTTCGATGACTTCCGTGACAGCATTGGCAATGCCGTAGTCGCGTTCGGCATCATCTCGATCTCGGGTTTCGATATCTGACCGAACTTGTTCTGCGGTGATATTCACCCCCTTATCGGTCAATTCTCGGTGCCGTCGGCTGACTCGTTCATCGAGATCGGCAACCATGGCGATCTTGAGCTCGGCATCGGGGAAAACCACCGCACCGATATCGCGTCCCTCGGCGACAATGCCACCTTCCTGCCCCAATCGTTGCTGCTGGGCGACCAGGGCGCGGCGGACCAGAGGAAGATCGGCATATGAGCCGACCTTGCGGGTGATCTCGGGGTGGCGAATCTCTTCGCTCACATCCTCGGAATCGAGAAGGACTCGGCCCCCTTGGTCACCGGGCTGCAAATCTATGGTCAGCAACGGCAGCAGCTCCTCTAATGCGCTGAGGTCACTGGCTGCTATTCCCCGACGAGTTGCTGCCAAGGTCACGGCCCGGTACATGGCTCCGGTATCCAGATGGCGGTAGCCCAGCCGCTGAGCCACTAGCCGGGCAGTGGCAGTCTTGCCTGCGCCAACGACTCCGTCGATAGCGATGACGATACCACGCGGTTTCATTGGCCGATCCGGCTTTTGAGATCGCGGACTTCCGCAGGATCCAGATAGCGGTACTGGCCTTCGGCAAGGCCCTCGACCCGCAGTCCGGCGAATTCGATTCGCATCAGTTCTCGTACAGGATAGCCTACGGCGCGAAGCATCCGGCGCACTTGGCGCTTGCGGCCCTCGTGGATGCACAGAGTCAGCCGTGCCCGTTTTTTCCAGCCACTGCCCCAGCGCTCTTCGACCTGGAGCTGGGCCGGGGCAGTAGGGCCATCGTCGAGTTCTATTCCTCGACGTAGACGATCGAGGTTCTCCTCGGTCGGTGATCCGCCGACGACAGCCATATATCGCTTGTCGACTGTAAAGCGCGGATGTAATAGCCGATAGCCTAGATCGCCGTCGTCAGTCAAGAGCAGAAGCCCAGTGGTATCCATATCGAGGCGGCCGACAGGCACCGTGCCTGGGTGCAAGTCCTGCAACAGATCGAAGACCGTGGGCCGGCCGTCGGGGTCGCTGCGGGTGACCAGATAACCGGCGGGCTTGTTCAATAATATGTACTCATATAATGCGGGCAGGGCCACAGGCCGCCCCTGGTATTCGACGCGGTCGTTGCCGACGGCAACGACTCTGCCGGGCTCGTCGACGATCTCGCCGTTGACGAGTACGGCACCGCTCTGAATCAACTCGTCGCTGCGGCGGCGCGAAGCAATGCCGCAGCGAGCGAGAAAGCGATTGAGCCTCATTTCCTGCTCGATTGCACCCGGTTCAGGGACGGTCATCCTCTTGTGTATCCTGCTCTTGTGTATCCTGCTCTTGTTCTACGGTGGATTCGCTATCGGAATCCATTTCGTCCCGTTCAATTTCATCGGATGTTTCTTCGTCTTCGCCCAGCGCCTGTTTTTGCAACTCGTCCAATTCTAAGGCCAACTGTCGGGCTTGAGCCTTGTGCTGGCCTTCGGCGAGGAGTTCATCCAATTCCTTGGGTTTGGGCAGATCGGAGAGGCCTTTGAGGCCAAAAAGCACCAGAAATTCCCGGGTCGTACCAAAGAGCATCGGTTTACCTATACCTTCGGAGCGACCGACGATCCGCACCATATTTACTTCCATCAGCGTGTGTAAGACACCGCCCGAGTTGACGCCGCGGATGTTGTCGATGTCGATTCGGGTCACCGGCTGTTTAAAAGCGACGATGGCCAGGACCTCAAGGCCTGCCTGCGAGAGGCGTACCTGATTCGACGACCGATGATACTTGCGCAGCCAGGGGCTGTATTCCTGGCGTGAGGCCAACTGGAACCCACCGGCTATTTCGACGATCTCGATCCCGTGTCCTGCGTCCTCGTATTGAGCATTCAGCGCATCGATTGCTTCACGGATATCGCGACCGTTATAGCCAGAGAGGAGATGGACCAGCCGACCTGGCGTTACCGGTTCGGAAGCCGTCATCAGGATGGCCTCGATGATGGCTCGTGCTTTTGCGGGTTCTACGTCGCGCGACGGAGAATCTTCTTCGGGAGTCTGGTCTTTGCTCACGGTTCGAGCTCACCTCCGCTGCGGTCGGCGGTAATCGTCAATTCGTTCCCACCTTCGCGTTTCTCGATCCAGATTTCGTCAAAGGGGCGGGCTTGCTGCACGCGGATCTGCTGTGCTTTGAGTAGTTCTAAAACCCCGATAAAGCTGGCAATTAGGGCCTGGCGGTCTTTGCCCTGGAGCAGATCCATGAAGCGGAGGCGCGAGCGGCGTTCGAGCATGGCCACTAAATATTCTATACACTCCTCGACAGAGACTTCCTCTTCGATGATCTGGTGCACTAGATTTTGCGGCACTGTTTCAAGTACGTGCTTGTAGACCGCTAGGAGGTCGAAAAGCGAGACGGGTCGCAACTCGGCAGGGCCATCGACTTCATCGCCCGGTCCCTGTGTGCGCAGATATACCCCGCTACGCTCATCTTTACGCAGATCCAACCAGTCGGCGATCTCTTTGAACTGCTGATACTCGAGCAGGCGACGGACTAGCTCGGCACGCGGGTCGCCTTCGCCTTCATCTTCGAGGCCGAGTTCTTCGCGTGGCAGCATCAGTTGCGATTTGACCCGCATCAAGGTTGCCGCCATGAGAATAAAATCGCTGGCTTGCTCTATGTCTAGACGATGGATCTGTTGCAGAAAACCCAAATACTGCGTGGTGATATGGGCGATGGGAATATCGTAGATATCGAGCTCGTCCTTGCGGATCAGATAGAGCAGCAGATCCATCGGACCTTCGAAGACTTCAAGTTTGACTTCGTAGAGCGCTGATTCTTCTTCCCGCTCCAGCATATCGCGTTCCATGAGAAATCCCATTGGTCGCCAGCCCGGCAGGGGACCGTCTGACGACTTGATCGTCCGCCTCAGTCTATAAAAAGATACGGTTTCCAGCGTTGGTCGTTGATGCCGATAAAATTGCGAATAAAACTCACGTTGTTGGGCCGTTTGGGTCTGGTGCGCAATTTCAAGCCAACTTGTTCGGGATGGCGGTCCCCCTTCTTATTGTTGCACGAGATACAAGCGCAAACAAGATTTTCCCAAGTACTCTTGCCGCCTCTGGTGCGCGGTACGATATGGTCGACCGTCAGCTTGTCATCCCTGCAACCGCAGTACTGGCATTGATGGCTGTCGCGCTTGAGGATATTGCGCTTGGTGAGCACTACCCTTCGGCGCGGGGCGTGGATATAGCGCCCCAGACGGACTACACTGGGTACGGGATGAGCTTGCGATACCGAGCGCACAACTCCGCCTAGTTTTTCGACGGTTTCGGCCTTGCCGCGCAAGATCAGCAGTAGGGCCCGTCGCACGCTGCACACGCTCAGAGGCTCGTAATTCTGGTTGAGGACGAGTACGGATCTTTCCAGCACGAGTCACATCCAGATTGTTCAGCCGAAGTCTGCGTGGCAGAAAGATATATAAGTAAACTACTTATGAGTCAAAGTCAAGCTTGCCGCATAGAGCGGCCTCAGTGATTGGCGAGGAGTTCGGCGTAGTCCTGGGCATTGAGCAGGTAATCCAGATCCTGTGGATCTTCGATGCGAATTTTGAGCATCCAGCCGGCTCCATAGGCATCTTTGTTGATTTCTTCGGCTCCGGCTTCTAAGCTTTCGTTGATCTCGAGCACCTCACCGGTGGTCGGAGCGATAAGATCGGCAACGGTTTTAACCGCTTCAACCGTGCCAAAGGCCGCGCCTTTTTCAATCTGCTCTCCTACTTCAGGTAGTTCGACAAAGACAATATCCCCTAATTCCAATTGGGCAAAATCGGTTATGCCTATGGTCGCGATATCGCTGTCCTGCTGAATCCATTCGTGACTTTCCGAATAGAGCAGGTGTTCGGGAATCTTCGTTTCGCTCATGGGTGCCTCGCCTGAGTAGATCTCATTATAATGGTAGTTCGGTGTTGGCCACGTAATCGGTATTGAATTTTCCTGCGATGAAGTTCGGTTCTTCAAGGAGCGCGCGATGGAAGGGAATGGTGTTGGCGACGCCTTCCACCGTGAATTCGCCTAAGACCCTTCGCATTTTTGCCATCGCATCCTCGCGGTTTTGCCCGTAAGTAATGACTTTGGCCAAAAGTGAGTCGTAGTAGGGCGAGATCTCGTAGCCCTGATAGATATGGCTATCGATTCGGACTCCGGGGCCGCCCGGCAGGTTGAGGGCGGTGATCTTGCCCGCAGAGGGGATGAAGTTGCGTTGGGGGTCCTCGGCGTTGATGCGGCATTCAATCGCGTGTCCTTCGATTCGGATATCTTCCTGTGAGAAGTTCAGTTTTTCTCCATGGGCAATCCGAATTTGCTCCTTGACCAAGTCGACACCGGTGACAAGCTCGGTAACCGGGTGTTCGACCTGGATTCGAGTATTCATTTCCATAAAGTAGAAGTCGAGGTTTTTGTCGACCAGATACTCAATGGTACCGGCGCTGCAGTAGTCAACTGCTGCAGCGCCGGCGACCGAGGTTTCGCCCAGGCGCTGACGCAGAGCCTCATCGATGATCGGCGAGGGGCTTTCTTCCAGCAGTTTCTGATGGCGTCGCTGGATGGAGCACTCGCGTTCGCCGAGGTAGACGATATTGCCGTGTTCATCGCCGAGGACCTGGATTTCGATGTGGCGTGCATCTTCGAGCGAGCGTTCCATATAAACGGCATCGCTGGTGAAGGCATTTCGCGCTTCAAGACGGGATGTTTGCCAGGCTTCTTCCAACTCGCTGTCGGAATGTACAACCCTCATTCCGCGACCTCCGCCGCCCGCCGAGGCCTTAAGCCGCAAGGGGTAGCCTATTTTTGCAGCCCATTCACGACAATCTTCCAGCGATTGTAATTCTTCTTTGCTCCCTTCTACTACAGGTACTCCAGCTTCCCGCATGGTGCGACGGGCGACGGATTTGTCGCCCATTTTGCGAATAGTTTCTGCCGATGGACCGATGAATTTGATGCCGCACTGGGCGCAGAGTTCGGCAAACTCCGCATTTTCGGCCAAGGGGCCATAGCCAGGGTGAATGGCGTCGGCATTGGTCAATTCGGAGGCACTGATAATATTTGCGAAGTTTCGGTAGCTATCTTTGCCAGCGGGCGGTCCGATGCAGACGTCCTCGTCGGCGAAAGATACGTGTAGCGAGTGAGTATCGGCCAGGGAATGGACCGCTACGGTCTCGATACCCATTTCTTTACAGGCGCGGATGACGCGCAACGCGATTTCGCCGCGGTCGGCGATGAGTATTTTATCGAACAAGGTCGTTTAGCTTGGGCGAATTTTCAAAAGTGGTTGGTTGTATTCGACTGGCTGAGCATTATCGACGAGGAACTCGACAACTTCGCCGCCGATCTCGGCCGGGATCTCATTCATAATCTTCATTGCTTCGATGATACAGACGGTCTGTCCGTTATCGACTGTACTGCCTTCGCGGACGAAGGGTGATGCTTCGGGTGATGCTGCTCGGTAAAAGGTTCCGACCATGGGCGAGAGCAATTCGTGCAGGCCATCCTCTTTTTCTTCGACTGCCGCGGGCTCAGTCGGCGTGGGCTCGACAGGTATGGCGGGTGCAGACTCGGTTGGTGCGGCTGGTGTGGCCGAGGGTACAGTTGTATAGCCTTTACTCAAACGGATGCGAGTGCCGTGCCAAAAACTGTGTTGTACTTCCAACTCGCCGATATCGCTATCCTGGAAGAGTTCTATCAGTTTGCGCAGCTTGCCTTCTTTCACTGGTGCTACCGTCCTTTCTCAGACGCGTTCTACGTAGTCGCCGGTGCGCGTATCGATCTTGAGTACGTCACCCTGATTGATAAAAAGCGGTACCTGGACGACAAACCCCGTCTCCAGTGTGGCTGATTTGACGGCTCCTGTGGCGGTGTCGCCTTTGACTCCAGGCTCGGTATGGGTGACCTCAAGAGAGACAAAATTAGGCAGATCAACTCCGATAATCTCCTCGCGAGCGGTGAGTAGGAAAGCATTATTGCTCTCCTTCAGGAGCCCCGCTTGCTCGCCGATGACCTCTTTGGACACTGGAGTTTGATCGTAGGTGTCCAGATCCATAAAATGGTAGAGGTCGCCCTCGGAATAGAGGTACTGCATCTCGCGTTTCTCAAGGCGTACGTCCTCTACTTTGTCACCTGAGCGGAAAGTGCGGTCGAGAACTGCGCCGGTCTTCATATTCTTGAGTTTGGTGCGCACGAAGGCGCTCCCCTTGCCTGGCTTGACGTGCTGAAACTCGGCGATGGAGAAGATTTCACCGTCGATCAACATGGTAAAACCATTTCTGAAATCAGTCGTATCTGCCATAGGGTTCCCGTTTTATTGTCCGTCGTTGTTTTTTTCGAGTGAGTCTAGTTTGCTGCGGATGATGGTGTTGTCTGGATCCTGTGCGAGGAGTTCCCGATAGGTTTCGATTGCTTTTTTGGTCAAGCCCTGTATGGTATAGATCTCCGCCAGAGTCACAGTGGCGATGAGCTTATCTCCGGGGTGGTCCAATTTAGGTTCAGTTGGAGTGGATTGTTCGGGTTCGGGCTCGGGTTCGGGCTCTATCGGCTCTTCCTGTTCGATCTCCTGGAAGAGGCGGAGCAATTCGCTGTTACTTTTGCCGCTGATATCAGCGGGTACGTCCTCTTCTGCTTCGGACTCAGATGCCATGCTAGCGGCTGTCTCTGCAGGCGATTCGTTTAGAAGGGCGGTTTGGGCCTGGGCTGCTAAGTCAGTTGTCGAAGTCGATTCTGTCGACGTCTGTTCTATATCGCTCGATGTGCTGGGCGATATGGGGGGTATCGGTTTGGCAGTAGACTTTTGGTCCTGCAAGGGCGTGTCCGCAACGAAGGGTGTTTCGATAGCCGGTCCAGACTCAGATCCTGAGGAGTCTTCGCCCTGTGCGTTGGGTTTGTCTTCAAGCGGAGAAAAGAAAAAGGGGTTGTCGTTGCCTCCCGCAATATCGGGTGTTGCGGGAGCGTCCAACGCACTGTCTGCATCGCTTTCTTCTCCCAGTTCGGCGGTATCTGCGCCAGCGCCGAAGAGAAATGGCTCCGAGTTGACAGGTCCGGACCCGGCAATCAACTCTTCGGGGGTTGGGGCTTGAACTCTTTCTTCGCCTTCTGCAATCCCGGGATCAGTATCCTCGCGTGAAGGCTCTTTGGTTTGGTTTGTGGTCGCAGCTTCGGATTCAGATGTCGACTCCTGCAGAGGCAATTCTGGGAGGGGCGTCTTAGTTGCCGGTGGCTCTGTCCCGGGGGGATCGGCGGAGTCTGTCGATCCCTGTGGTTTGAAGACTTCGGAGTCTGCAGGAAGAATATCCGGGGAGAAGATAGAGATCTCGTCCGAGGTCGAATCCTTGGCGTCTGTGCCTCCAGCGGGGAAGCGAATCCGATCTTCGCGTTGCGCAGTGGTTGCTGTCTGTGGTTTCTCCGCCTCGTTTCCACTGGGTTTGGTGGCGGGAGGCTGGACGGATCCGGTCGGTGTATCAACTGGGGCATCGGTGCTGTCGGCGGCACTGGGGATTTGTCCGCCGAAGATCTCCATGCCCAGAGCGGCGACCGCATCGTCATGGTCCCGTTCGCCCGGAGAGGCGGCCGGTGAAGTAGCATCGGGACTCTCGGTCGGGCCGAGTTCGGGCTGGGCCGCTGGTTCAGTGGCCTCCATTTCTTTTTCAACGGGCGCATCGGGCGTTTGCTCAAAGTCTTTGAGTGCCTCATCTACACCGGGTGAGGATTCCCATTCGGGCTGGGTTTGGACTTGAGCGAACGGTTCGTTGACTTCGCTATCCGGGTCGTTTTGGGGCTTGTCGATTAGGAGTGTTTCGGTGGGGCTTGTCTCCTGCGCAGATTGGGGCTCGACTTCGGCCCTTTGGTTTTCGTCGCTCGCGCTTTTTCGGGCTTCATAGCTAAGCTGGTCGAGTCGCTCTTCCAATTCCTCGTCAAAGGGATCGAGATAGGCTGCTTGTTGTAGACTTTGTAATGCCAGGGGTGCTACACCGAGTTGTTGGAAAAGGTGCGATAGGCGTTTGTAGCCACCGGGGTTTTCGGGATCGAGGCGCAGGGCATGGCCCATGGCCTCACGCGCCCTTTCTATATCATCCTGCTGCTCATAGCATTTGCTGAGAATAATGAAGCCAGTGGAGTACTTGGGGAAGTGAGCACAGCCTTCTTCACAGATAGCCAACGCGCGTTGGCTCTGACCGCGATCGAGGTAAAGGTCGGCCAGACGGGCGAAGAGCGGCGAATCCGGATTGCGCCTGAAAGCCTTTTCGAGTCTGGCTATGGAATTGGCCATGGTTAGGTGTGTTATTACAGGTAGA
>MDTE01178895.1_pt1 | contig 12010 bp, 22 predicted proteins | sample 811231 | NCBI WGS metagenome assembly MDTE01 (sample SAMN05326651, study PRJNA326480) | marine metagenome | isolation source: seawater | place: Indian Ocean: Red Sea | collected 2010
AACAACATGTGACTTCTTAGGATGCTTAGGTGTACGTTTAGGTTTGTTAACACCTTTAAGTCCATGTTTTTTAAGTAGAGCTTTTTTACGATTTGCGTGTGACATCAATCATCTCCTGCCCAATTAGGATTTCCTGCATAAATTCTTTTAGGCTTATCATTTTTTTTTAATTTTTTTAATTTTTCCATTTTTAGTTCTTGCAAACTTATGAGTCTTTGTTTCTCTAATAAGAGTACCGTAGTATCTCTTACCTTTCCACATCCAACTAACTTTAGCCATTAGCTCATCTTTGGTTTTCTTTTACCGTTTTGACGTAGCTTTTTAAAATCAGCTCCTGTAATTTTGTCATACGGTGGTGCAACACTTGCAATTTTTTTTTGTGCTGCAGAATACTGTCCGTTACTTTTTGGCATTATTTACCTACCTTCTTCTGTGCGTTTACATGTGATTTAGAAAAACTAGAACCACGTTTCATAGAGTTTACCATATATTGTATATGCTTTTTAGTATGGTGCTTAGAATGTTTTTTTAAAGCAGTCTGTTGTCTTTTAGTCAACTTACTTGCATCAACACCTTTAATTTTCATTTACGCCTCCTTTTACGTGTAGCTCTTGATTTCTGTACAGCTTTCAAATCTATATACCGTCCTTCTTTATAAGCCTTAGCTGTACTTCGAATCTCACGTGCCACAGACGACTTAGAATTTTTTTTATTTTGTAAATACTTAGAAGGTACACCTTTCTCATATTTAACTTTTCTTTTACTTTTTTTTCTTGGCACGTTTTTTACCTTTTTTCTTTATATCATTATCTTGAGAATGACCACCCCTAATAAAAGAATTAACTCTACCCATAGCCCAAGCTGCCATAGAAGCTGATTTACTTCCTGAAGAAAGGTATGCTCCTTGTCCTCTCCTATAGACCTGAGCAAGTTGCCCATATGTATATTTGCTCTTTGCAGCTTTAGCTTGTAAAGCTTTTTTAGTTTTAGCATTAATAGGTTTTCTACTAGGCTTTTTCTTCGGTGGCATTTACTTTCTCCATATTTTCATTATAGTCTTGTACAAATTTTTCTACTAAGGTATCTATCTTTGATACATTAGGTTTTTTATTTATCAGAACACTTCCACATGCTTCTGACAAATCAATAGCCCACTCTTTTAAAGTAACTGGGCTACTAAAAATATTTACTCCTTTTTTTATTTTACCCATGAGATATTTAGTATCCCATAGATTTACTCTTCCTCTTGGATGAGTATCTCTTTTTTTTGCCTTTTTTTCCTACTGACATTATTGCTCCTTCGAATTATTTTATTATATTGCGTACAACCAAGATTACCACATTTCTTAATAGTCCTACGTAAAATCAATTTTTTATTGCATACTTTGCAAATTTTGATTTCTCTCATTTTATAATAATAGCAGGAGGTTAGCTAGGTTTTCCTCCTTTACCTAGCTAGTCCTCCTAAGCCACTTCATCAAGCAAATTAAAACTTACGTTAATAGTACGTACTATGTTCGTAGCGAGAAGGTCCTCAATAGGCACTATCAAAGAGCGTGAAAAAAAATTTTTATTTTCAGCATCTACAATCCTGTATTTGTCGTCTATAAGCCAGTCAATAATGTATGGCACTAACTCTTCTGGATTCCAGTAAAGAAGTTGGTTGGTTGGGTAAATCCAGTAGAAAAGAAAATCAGGGAATGTTTTTAACGCACATCCAATAGTTTTTGTATCCCCATACACTATTTGTACTTCTAGTGCTACATTCCCTGTATCCTCCGCCCTGGTGTCAGTTTTTACTTCTATGTATCTAGAACCTAATTCATTATTTATTATAAAGAAATCAGCACCTTTCTTTTGTTCTTCTTCACGTGCATCTCTTACAATAAATTTAGATTTACCATCTGCTCCTTGAGATTCGTAATATGATTTAACTAGCTGCTCACCTTTCTTACCGATAGCTAGTTGTTCTTCAAAATCAAACATTTATCCTCCTGTAACTTGTAATAAGAATATCATAGCACTATAGTGACTTTAACAAATAGTTTTTTACAACTAATAGGTTACAGGTAAGAGCTATCAGACGGCAAAAAGCTGACTGCATCTTATCATAAGATGGACTGGGATTACCACAAAGTCAGTACCCAAGGACCTACGAAAGTGAAAAATTCAAAAATTTTTTATATGCGTAGCATATATGTCCGCTATGTCCGAAAATCCCCCACTTGAACGTACTATAAAAAAGGAGTATTTTACTTCTTTTTTACCAGTAAGTGTGCTAATATACTACACAAGGGAAGTTGATTGTTACAACTTTGGTAATGCCTGTAACAGCCTGTAACTTACTCTAGCAATAGAGTTTCATACCAAAATAATTAGCTTCCCTTAGTTTTTTTTGTAGACAAAATTACCAGTAATTTCTTGATTACTTACGTATATACCACACCCCTACCCCACATTAAAACCTCCCTATGCATACGCACTCACACAGTGCATACCTACAGGCACTATCACATTATCTATATATTGTATGCCTCTATATGTACACTATATATAGTATGTCGTAGCTATATGGTAGTGTTTTGTAAAATAATAACTATCCTTGTATTGAATACCATACATAATATAATCTATATACAATTCATCTATTCTCTTATTCAACAGCATGTTAGTTTCAATGTTTCTCTTATCCAATGTAGAGACAAGTTCTATTTCCCTTCTAGCACATTAGTAAATTTCCTTTATAACAAAATACTGCTACGCAGTTAAAAGATATAAACTCACTTGACAAACGTGCTTATGTATCAATTAATGGAACTTGTCAGTAGATAAGTTTCATAAGTATTCAAGCTATATAGAAAGGAAAAAACAATGGCTAAGAATAACTACAATAAAGTAGATAAAGTATACAACATAATGGGCTTAGGTAATACTAAGCTAGTTGGTTTTAAACTTACAGGAGCTAACTCCATACATAAAGATAAGAACTCTTATCACATATGTTTAAGAAAAGATAAGTTTGACTTCAAAGAAGTAGGAGTTATCAGGAGTTATCCAGCATATGAACAGTTCAAAGACATATGTGAAAACGCAAGTTCTACTTTAACCAAAGGTAAATACAAGCTTAAAGCAGATGGTACTATACCAAAAGCCTTGCTTGATATCTTAGGTACTAATGACGTTGCAGAAGAAATCAAAGGAGTACGAACTCTAGCGGAAGTAGACGCAACAATGAAGAGTTGGTCGACTGATAAATAGTCCACCTACAAACTCTATATAATCTAGGTACTACTTATTTAATTATAGGTAGTACTTAGATTTTTTTTATGCCTGATTAAAGCAATGCTATAAATACCATAGTCTATTCTGTGTGTGTGGTTTTGTTCTACTATATATTATCTCTCTCATTATTTATGCAAAGTAAACAAGAAACATAGCTAAAATTTTTTTTTCTATAGCATATGCGAACAAGAGCATTCCCCATTAAGCGCGTATATTGTAGCTTGTCAAGTCATTTTAGTATATAAAGACATGTTGCAATTTTTTTTGCCGAAACTAACTTTGCCTTAGCGATTTTGTTTTCGTATTTATTTATATTCTTATGTTGCATATTGTATGAAAGGAGTATGTCATGTCAAAGAAATATAGAAAATCTATTACACCTACTACTAAGAAAGCCTTTGTAGGTGTTGATGAGAACAATGGTAATCTTATCTATACAGATACAGGTCTACCTCTTATCAAAGGTACTAATGAGTATCAACGTAATGTTGAGGGTATTGATTATCCAACTCATGAGTGTGTGTTATGTTCTAAAAGAACTGATGTTATAAGCCCTCGTTGCTACGAGTGTAGAGAGCAGGACAAAGAACTAGAACAAAAGATGAAACGACTTAGCAGATTAACGAGAGAAGGTATTGTTCCAGAGGACACTGATAATATCTTTGGGGTTATTGATGCTGAGTGGAAACCCAATAGCTTTGATACCGAAGTTGTTGAGGAAGCTAACAAGCTATGTACCAATTGTTCCATAGTCTTACCAAAAACATTTGGTCGTAAAAGATTATGTGAACATTGCAGAGCTGATTGATTGTTAGTATAGAGTGCTTACGCTGTGGATAGGTAAGCACTCAATAGTAATTATCACTACTGCGTAGGTGTGTTTCCTTTCTATATACAGTACGTATGCAACTAACTAATCTATGCAGTAGTGATAACTACTTGATGGAATATTGAAATAGTATATCTCCCCATAATTTCAAGTAGTGCTTAAAGCTATCTATTAGTAAGAGTTAAGTTAATTCCCTGTTGTCTTAACAACTGAACGTAGGTAGCTTGTAGTACATACGCTTTCTGCAGAAAGTAAACAACAGTACTCAGTGAGCTGAGCTAATGTGTGTGCTACAAGCTATCTATGTGTGTTCTAGCAATAAATAAATATCTACAACTACAACACATAGATACAATCACACGCAGATAAACCATAGACTAGCGATAGTTTGTGGTTTTTCTGCTTTAACAAAGGAGAGTAATGGAGTGTGATAACTGTAGACAAGGAAAGATGTCTGTAATTGGACAACTAGCCAATGTCAAATCAACTGTAATGAACATGGTGAGGTGTTCCCTGTGTGGTTATGGGAGTGTAAGAAAAGCGAACACAAAGAGAGGGTTGTAATGGCGGGAGAAAGTACTAGCGATAGAGAAGAGTACGATAAGCAATTTGATGAATTCAAAGAAAATGGATTTGATGATTATCGTTCTTACAAAATCGCTGATATGGAAGTGCCTTATGGCGTAAATGTTCTACATGTAAGTGGTGGTGATGAACAAAATGACATGGCTAAGATGATTGTTCGAGCTACTAATCCTATTGTTGCTATGACAGAAACATGGGAGGCACATATACAAAATGGTATAGCAGCAGGTATCAGTGCATTGATTGATGTGCTACAAAAAGAAAGTACAAATGGTAATGCAGAACGTGCTATACAAACTTTGTATGAACATAACAAAGATGATGGGTTTGCAAAGATATTCATTACACAGATTATGGAGGCTCAACCAGATATTATATCTGTTGGTAATCCCCATATCTTAGCTAATGTAGTTGCAAAACAAATGCCTGACTTGAGTGTGGAAGTAGAGAACTTCCTGAAACAAGTCGTTGAAAAAGAGGAGGAGGAATAAATTGGATAATGAAGAAATTATTCAACAACTGTGGGTTTGTTTAGAGAGAGGCTATACATATGCTGAAGCAAAGTTGCATATGCAAGCGTACTCTGCTGGTAAAGACACAGTAAAGAAAGTAGTAATAGAGGAGGTTAAATGAGTAAGCCTAAAGAAAAAGAAGGCGAAGCCATTGATGAGGTTATTGATGTAATGGTAAAACTGATGAGTAATAACAATTACTTAAAAAATCAGCTTGACCAATTAGTACAAAGAATAGATAACTTATCTATGAAACTTGCTGAGGTAGGTAAAATGCTAACGATTATTTTAGTACATGGTGATTTACCTGACAAAGCAACGCAGTTGTTAACACTAGAAATGTTATCAAACAAGGAATTTGTGCAAGACACAGTTCCTCTAATACATAGTATGTCAAGTGATGACTTGTTAGAATAATTACAAAGCAATCCTATGTTTGACATGCCTGATGAACTAACTGATGAAGAAAGAAAATCATTTGAAAAGTCATATGAAACGATTAAAGAAATGTTTTCTATGGCGGACTTAGGTCATCAGCTAGAGGAGGAGTAATGCTGTGAGTGATGTATATGAGTTCATTGACTACGGCAACAGAACAGATGAAAACTGTTTGGTTGTAGACTTTAACTTCGGTAGTGAAGTTAGTAAAGAAGAAGCAATAGAAACAATTAGCTTGATGTCCAAGTTATTAACAGCACACAAAGTTGGAACTAAAGATTATATCTTTAGTGTAAGTTCTGATGCAAAGAGAAATGCAAAAGAATTTACTTACAAGCCGACAATGTTTGCTGTATCACAATTCAAGGAGGTAAATGATGAGTGATAAGTTTGAAATAAAGATGATAGGAACAGAGTTTCCTGAATATACAAAGAGAAGAAATAGAGGCAGAGAAAAAAAGTACTTTACTAATTCAACAATTAGTTTACTAATGGCGAATATGGGTAAGGTATTTCTTATACACGAGGAACATAATGCAGGTGGTGGTAAGAGAACTACTAACAGAGCTAACTCTATTAGAACTTCCTGTGTGTATTACACTACTCAGTTTGACAAGCAATATCCTGAGTGTGAATTGAAGTATGCAGTAAGACAAGATGTCAATGAAAAAGGTGGCACTGTTAGATTGTATGCAAAAATAGTTAGGAGAAAAGATGCCTAGTGGAACAGAAGGAGATAGCAAAGACATTATTGAGTTTAGTGAAAAGCTCAAGAACGTTGCTATAACAGTAGAGATACTGAAGTATCTCAATGGTCTAGCCATAGACTTAGGATACAACAGACAAATTCTGCCTGAGTTCTTAGATATAAATGTTGAGAACAAAGAGAATATAGATGTTGTAGTAGATGATAGGTTTCCTGTCATACTGTACATGGCTATGCCTCACTATCATAGAGCAGGAGAAAAAGTAGATACTCATGTTCGTATGTTCTTTGAAGTAATTGTAAAGAACAGAGATGGTAGTAAACCAGATAAGGAATATACACAGGTTGCTGTAGATGTTCCTATTGAAGCAATCAACATACTTCCAAACATACCTGAAGTTCGTTGGATAGATGAAAAGCTAAACCGAAATGATGGCTATGAACATTGGAGAGATAATGTTGATAAAGATAAATTAAGTAAAGATGTCATCTCTAAGTTTGAGGAGATGCTAAAGAGAGAGGATAATGATGAGTGATAATTTAGCTGATATGAGCAGTTGGGATAAACTCAAAGCTGTTATCTCTGTATCAGACAGAATACTTCTGTATGGTAGAGCAGGTACAGGTAAAACATATCAAGCCAATAGATATGGTTTGAAGGAAGGACAAAGCACATACAACATTACACTTACAGCAGACAGTACGGCTACCGAGCTAATGGGGCATTATATTGCTACTGCTGATGGTGGTTTTCGTTGGAAAGATGGTAATGGTGTTCGTGCTTTCAAAGAGGGTAGCAGACTTGTTATCAACGAGATAGACCATGCAGGTGCAGATGTGCAGACATTTTTACATGCACTATTAGATGACAAAGAGTTTGCAGGTTTCAACTTGCCTAATGATGAGGCAGAGTTTGTAAAACCAATGCCTAACTTTCAATGTGTTGCAACTATGAACGGAGTACCAGAGGACTTACCAGAGCCTCTAGCAGATAGGTTTCCTGTCAAGTTGCACATAGATGAGGTACACAAAGAGGCATTGAACTCTTTGCAACCAAGACTAAAAGCTATTTACTTAGATACAGACCAAGCTAATACATCTGTACGTAGATGGATTGAGCTACAAAAACTAATGGATAGTGGTATCAAAACAGAAGTAGCTGTAGATGTTTTGTTCCAAGATGAAGATGAACAGTTCGCTGTACTAAATGCACTTGGTATACAAAATGACAGCAGTACTACAACTGATGATGATGAGTAGTTTATTCAAAGTACATAGATTAAAGTCAATTAACAAATTGCCTTTTTCTTTGCCTAATATGTCATTGATTGCTAATGAAGTAAGGAATTACAAAGTTGTTTATAGTAGTAAACCTTACATACAAAAGAACAAAAATGACATCAATATACCAAAATATGTTGCTACTAGAGATGAGGTAGATAGGCAACTACTTGTTCAAGCAGGTATCTTTGTAAAGATACTATTTGGAAATATGAAGTTCCAAAGAAAAGACTTACGCTTTTTGTATATTGCAAAGATGTTGTTAGGTCTAAAGTTTGCAAGGATAAGAATAAGCAAAACTTGTAGTAAGTTGGGTGGTCGTGCTAAATACGACAAACTTACTAACAAAATAAAAACTTACCAAAAAGCACATGACGAGGATTTTGATGAAGCTATGAAAGAAGCACTCGATACTAATGAGATGTTCTTCTATAGACTCTATCAACTTACTTATGCAGGTGTTGTTGGTATTGAAGCAAATGATACTGACATTGAACTTAAAATATACAGAGCAGTAAAAAACTTATACGAACACAAAGATGTAGAAAAATTCTATTTTGATATGTTGTATGAGATGGCTTTGTATAGAGGTTGGAATTACAATAGTATCACAGATACAGCGATAGGAAACATTGTAAGAAGTATGTTGCCTTTCAATGTACCTGTTGAAGTAGGACACCAAGATGTATCATATATTAGAAACATACTTAGTAAAGTTTCTCAAACTATCAGAGAAGCACAATACTATGCATGGAGAACTGATAATGAAAACTACAGGTGGGTTTATGATGAAGAAATTGGTCGTAGTAGAACTGAAAGATATAGACTAAGTTCTAAGCAAATTAGATACAGACTTAACAAGCTGTATAGAATATTGATTGGTAAAGATGGTTGGTGGAGTAAACAAAGAGTAGAAAACTTACGCAATGAAATGTTGCCTAGTGATGAATACTCTCCTGTTGATACTACTAAATTAGATAAGAACATATCTAATGAAGAAGGACTTACTCTACCTAAAGAACTTGATGATAAACTTAAGAAAGAAATTATGGAAGATGCCGACAGAAATTACAGAAGGCATTTTGTAGACCATACTTATGCAGAAGATGGTAATCATGGTAAAGCAAGATTACACAAGTTCAAACCAAACAAGTCTATACATAAAGCTATTCGTGAACTAAGAAAAAGAAATCACGATAGTGGTGTAGTTCCAAAGAACATGCACAGACTTACAACAGATAGGAAAGTTTTTCAAACTAGAAAGACAGTAGCTGGTGGAAGTATGATGATTGATTGTTCTGGAAGTATGGGCATGAGCCAAAGGGATATTGAGGAAGTAGTAGAGTTATTACCTGCTAGTTGGATTGCAGGATATGTCGGTTATAGAGAGCGTAATAGTGATGGGTATGATGGAGATATTCGTATTATTGCTGACAATGGTAGAACAGATACATACTCTATTGGAGAACTTACAGTTTATGGAAACAACAACATAGACTTTGAAGCACTTCAATTACTTGCTACAAAACCTGAGCCAAGAATTTGGGTAAGCGACCAACAAGTTATTGGTGTAAATGAACAGGGTATGATAAGCAACTTAACTCATGAGAAACGTAAAGAGATTGAACGTTTCGTATTGTTGAACAATATTATTCCTATTGAGAATAGGGATATGGTTATTAAGGTAGCAAAACAGCTATCGGTAAAGCGATAGAATAGCTCTCAATTCTATCTGCCGTACAAATAGGCGTGTGTTTTCTTTATTCGACACACGCCTATTTTTTTTATTTTTTTCTATGCATATGCATATGCGTAAGCATTTCTATTTAATACTTGCAATCTAATCACAATCACATTACACTAAGCACATGAGTAATACAGACAATACCAAAAATGTTTCATCTCTTATTGATGAGGCAACTAAAAACATAAAAGGTGGTAGTAAACATTGGTATGAAAGAATACCTTCTAAGGCAATTCCTTTCATAGAAACATTATCACGCAGGGTTGCACAAGAAGGCACTAAAGCTAACGCTAGAGTAGTTAGTGAAATATTGGAACGAGAATTTAATTTTGAAGTTTCTCGTAGTCGTGTTCGATTGTGGTTAGCAGACTTAGAGAAACAGTATGCCGAAAAATCCTAACGAAAAAGAGTTAGCCTCTTTAATTGCAGATGCCGAGAGCGACAGAGTTAAAGAGCTAAAGAACACTAACGAAAGATTGTTAAAACAAATCGACAAACTTAAAGACAAAAAAGCTGATATGATTGAGGCAGTTTATCGTGGTGCTAAAGACGGCATGTCTACTCTTACACTTCCAAAAATATCCAAACCAACCCCATCTAAAAAACGCACAAAACAAGAGGAGATTTGTGTGCCGTTGCTTAGTGATATACAACTTGCGAAGAGAACCCCAGACTACGACACTTTAATAGCTGAGGAGAGAGTAATAAGATATGCACATAAGATTGTAAAGCTTGCAGAAATACAACGAGCTACCCATAAAATAAAAAAATGTGCGGTGTTATGCCTAGGAGATATTGTAGAAGGAGAACTTATTTTTCCAGGGCAGTCACATTTAATTGATAGTTCTTTATATAGGCAAGTTACTGTAGATGGACCACGCATGATGCATGGGTTTTTATCTATATTGCTAGAGAACTTTGAAGAAGTAGATGTATACTGGGTTATAGGTAATCACGGTGCACTAGGGGGTAGGTCACGAAGAGATTACAATCCAGAAACGAATGCTGATAGAATGTTAGGCAAAATCTTACAGACTATGTTTGCGGGTGAGAAACGCATTAAGTTTATTATCCCTGAAGGTGTAGACAATCATTGGTACACAGTAGCTAACCTAGGAAAAAAAGCTAAATTCTTTTGTTTTCATGGAGATAATATCCGTGGCTCAATGGGTGTACCATTTTATGGATACAATAAAAAAATACTAGGTTGGAAAGCTCTTGCAGCAAATGGTTTGATGGAAGACTTTACACACGCAGTTGCAGGACATTATCACACACCAACATCACTATACATTAATGATGTTCGTGTATGGGTAAATGGTTCAACTGAAAGTTACAACAGTTACGCACAGGAACAATTAGCTAGTATGGGTAGACCATCACAGTTTTGTTTGTTTGTGAAACCTGACAAAGGTGTAACTGCAGAATATCTAGTTAACTTAGAGGAATAGTATATGGCAAAAACAAATGTAAAAGCTGTTGAGTTTGCAGGAGTAGGTACAATACCTAAACTTCTTGTAGAACAAGATGGTAAGTATGAACAAGTAATTCTTAAAGTTGGTGTTACTCGTTTAGACGACATTGAAACAATAGATAGTTAAAAGAATACAAAGGAGGCGTGGTGGCTTTTAATTTAAAAGACTATGAAATGGTCGAAGATAGGCTCAAAAAGTTTTGGGCTGACAATCCTAGTGGTAGGATTGAAACAAACGTGGTTCATATAACAGATGATGGTACTTGTGTGACTATCAAAGCTGAAATATTTACTGATTCAAAAGTGGCTTTACCTGTAGCAACAGGTATTGCACAAGAAACTAAAGGACAAGGTGGGTTTGCTAATGCAGATGCATGGATGGAAAACTGTGAAACATCTGCTATTGGTCGTGCATTAGGTAATTGGAAATACCAAGGCTCTAATAAAAAAAGACCTACAGTACAAGAGATGTCAAAGGTATCCACAACGCCAAAACCAAAGGAGAAAAAACCAGTAGTAAAAGAAAATGAGTCAGGAACTTCTACTACTGGTTCTCCTACTAAAGAAATATTAGATGCAGGTTTTGGTGATAGAAAGCAGGATAAACATTTAAATGGTAAACCTTCAATGGATGCAAAAGGTTTGTTATGTCCTTGTGACAAACAATGTAGTGTAAATTATATACCTGAATCAGAAAAAAGAAGTCCTAAAAGTCCTGACTTTAGATGTTCTATGATGGGTCAATGTGTAGGTGGAGATACAGTAGATGGTAAAGTATTTGCTAAGTCTTGGTGGATGGATAATAAAACAACACCTAATGGTTGGAAAGATTACGCTGCTGTACAAAATGGATTGACATTACCTAAAGCAAAATCATTAGATGATATTAAACCAGGAGAAGCTCCCTTCTAATTAAAAGCAAGCAAGAGCCGAGGTAGAAAGGATAACACCCTCGGCTTTGCTATATAGTTATTTTGTAATTTGTTTTTTAGCGTATGTCTTAATGACTGCTAGTGCAGCACCACCACCAGCTAATGCAGCTAACTGAATTGTTTCAGCTTCTACACCAACCAGACGCGCTACTGTTAATGCACCAATGAACGCTTCAATGAAGGTCCAGGCAGTTCGTTCAAGCATATCTTTCAAGTCATCACTCATC
>MDTE01128527.1_pt1 | contig 12007 bp, 12 predicted proteins | sample 811231 | NCBI WGS metagenome assembly MDTE01 (sample SAMN05326651, study PRJNA326480) | marine metagenome | isolation source: seawater | place: Indian Ocean: Red Sea | collected 2010
ACCTTTATCCTGCTTGGGGGATTAATACTCTGGTTCGTAATAGGAACTAAAGGGTACTGGTCGCTTAAAATGATTCTCATCACCATGACGGTGTGTTTTAGCCTATTCCTGTCCCAGACCATGGAAGACGTGAGAGGGTGGCCTACGGACGATGAGCTTCCAAATAAGTTCAGAGTGCATTGGATAGTTATCAAGGAGCCAAGCAAAACGGATCATAGTGATAAGGGCGGGATATATCTGTGGGTAACGGACTTGGCCGGGGACGGGAAACAGCCGCGAGCCTACAGGTCCGAATATAGCCGTGAGAAGCACGAGGATGCCCAGAAAGCCATCGGAATGATTATGGAGGGGAAGCCTGTCGCTGGTAGTCGCGGGGGTTCTGAGGGTGAAGGAGAGGGCGAGGGAGAGGGAGATGGCGAAGGGGACCAAAAGGGACAAGGACAAGGAAATGGAACTGGCGACGGTAGCCTCAGTGATAGTCCTGAGATTATCTTTCATGAGCTACCACCGTCTAAATTACCGGAGAAAAATTAATGAAAAAGAAAGCAGTCGTATTTGGCATTACGGGTCAGGACGGTTCGTACTTGGCCGAATTGCTTCTAGACAAAAACTACGACGTGGTAGGGGTAACTCGCCGCGTTAGCACCGGCAATACGGGACGAATTGCACACCTCATGGATTGTCCTCGTTTAAGCCTAGTAGAAGGGGATCTAACTGATTACAGCAGCATACTGCGTATTATCGAAGAATATCAACCGCAGGAGGTGTATAATCTTGCAGCGATGAGCCATGTTGGAACCTCATTTGATCAACCTTTGCTTTCATTTGATGTCACTGGAAAAGGTTGCCTTAACATCCTAGAAGTATTAAGGGAGCACAGTCCGTTCACAAGATTTTATCAAGCTTCTTCCAGTGAAATGTTCGGAGATGCGTTAACACAAAGAGGTGGTGACAAGTTTCAAGATGAAAACACTTTGTTTCGACCTCAGTCTCCGTATGCCATAGCAAAACTTGCCGCTCATCATGCCACTAGACTGTATAGACAATCTTACAACCTACACGCAAGTTGTGGAATTTTGTTTAATCACGAGAGTGAAAGAAGGGGCGGTAGGTTTGTTACTAAAAAGATTACAAAATATATCGCCCAGCTTTATACACATTTCGAAAAAGGGGGAGATCAAGAGTCGGCCCCTTTGCTGTATTTAGGAAATTTAGACGCGAAAAGAGATTGGGGTCACGCGGAAGATTATGTGCGCGCTATGTGGCTGATGCTTCAAGAAGACAAGCCAGACGATTACGTTATAGCGACCGGAGAAACGCATTCTGTAAGAGACTTTTTGAAAGCCTCTTTTGAAACCATTGGTATAGACGATTACACGACTTTTGTCAGACAAGATCCCAGATTTATGAGACCGTCCGAAGTTCCTTATTTAAAAGGGAATTATTCTAAAGCTAAGGTAGTTTTGGGTTGGAATCCACAGGTCAGTTTTAGTGATCTGGTTTCTAGGATGGTGGATTACGATATTAAGCAGATCAAGGAACGGGAGACAGTAGGATGAGCAAAAAAACTACGTTTTTAGCTATAATGGGAGTACTCACGTTAGCAGTGTTGGTTTATCATACTTCTCTGCTTCGTAGTGAGATTCTCTCTTTGAGAGAGGAAGCTAACGGACACGCTGAGGATATTTATTTTCTTATGAAGAGTGACAGTTCGAGACTGTACACGATCATGGATACGGAGGTTAGGATTTTACATTACGCCAAACCTCACAAGCACGATATGTGGGCTTGCCCAGAGTGTGCTGAACAAAAAGATCGGGAAAAGCTCGATGAAAAAAAACTACAAAATCAAAGTAGACATAAGCACAGCGCTATTGGATCTGAAAAAACTAGGACTGAATGAAACTAGAAAATCTTTTTGGATTACTGCTAAAGCTGAAGATCCCGATGACGCATGCGCAAAAGCCTATTTAAAAGTTTATAGAATTATTACCAAACGGCGCGATAACGAGCGTTTTAAAGAAGCTGCTGAAATTGTTAAAGAAAAAATGAAGATTGTTAAGATAAAACAGGTGTAGCATGCGTAAAAGAAATTTTAGCGATCCTCTATATAAAGAATGGAGGAAGCGTATAAAAAAGAGAGATAATCATTGCTGCCAGATGCCCGGCTGTTCTAGAGCAGGAAAATATACGCAAGTGCATCATATTAAGAGATGGTCAGACTACCCTTCTCTCAGGTATGAAGACTCTAACGGCATAACTCTTTGCAACTTTTGTCATAGAATGGTTACAGACAATGAACTATATTATGAACCTCTTTTTAACAATATAATAAGTGCTATGAATGATAATAATTCAGGACACTAGAGAACAAAGCCCATTCAGTTTTGCTTTTTACGATTGCGAAACTACGGTGGCCACACTCAAGACTGGAGATTATACGCTTCAGGGATACGAAGAAGTTATAGCTATAGAGAGAAAGAAAAGCACTTCTGAGTTAGCTACCAACCTTGGAAAGTATAAAGACAGATTTGAAAGAGAAATGCAGCGTTTGTCTGAGTTTGAACACAAGTATATTGTCTGTGAATTTACAGAGGCAGACCTCTTGCAGTTTCCGAAGAATTCTTCTATTCCCAAACGGATTATAAAATATATTAGGATGAACGGAAAGTTTATGAGAAAACAGTTGTATAAATATGAAGATGAATATGGAGTTCAAATTATATTTTGCGATGGTAAGGAAGAGGCTGAGAGAAAAGTTATAGAAATATTCGGAGAGATAATACAAGAGAATGAATGATTCTATAGCGGTACAAGATGCGTGGCTTAATATAGATGTCGATGAAGACAGTCTTTTCAACCCTTTGTCGATGCTGTCGTCCGAAGACATTGATGATTTCCAACTACGATTAGCTTGGTTTCTGAGTAATCCCGAGTATTTTACTTTTATTGTAAAGAATATTTTTAATATCGATCTTTTGCCTGTCCAAGCCTTGATGTTAAAAGAATTGTGGAGCCGTAAGTTTCCAATGCTTATAGCTTCTCGTGGTTTTGGAAAAAGTTTTATGTTGTCTCTATACGCTATGATGAGGGCTGTTTTGTTGCCCCCTCGTAAAATTGTTATCGTCGGCGCTGCTTTTCGGCAGTCTAAGGTACTATTTGAATACATGGAAACTATTTACAAGAACGCCCCCTTGTTGAGAGACATGGTTTCGTGTACTCCAAGGAGAGACGTAGATAGATGCCAAATGACGATAGGGGATAGCACGGTCGTGTGCTTGCCACTTGGCGATGGGTCAAAAATCAGAGGTCAGCGAGCCAACGATATTATTGCTGATGAATTTGCTTCTATCCCACGAGAGATCTTTGAAAATGTTGTTGCCGGTTTTGCCGCTGTTAGTTCTTCCCCTATAGAGAACGTTAAAAGGATAGCGGCCAAAAAGAAGGCTATTGAGCTAGGAGATGAGCTTGAGGAAGAGGAAGAGATTTTGACTAATATTTCAAACCAAATTATCCTCTCTGGTACTGCTTACTATGACTTTAATCACTTCTCAGAGTATTGGAAGAAGTGGAAGTCTATAATTAAAAGCAAGGGCAGGAAAAAACATCTTCAAGAAATCTTTGGAGATGAAGAAATTCCTAGCGGTTTTGATTGGCGACAATACAGCATAATCAGAATTCCTTTTGAGCTTGTCCCAGAGGGGTTTATGGATGATGCTCAAGTGGCCCGGTCCAGAGCCACCGTCCATTCTGGTATCTACGAAATGGAATTCGGAGCCTGTTTTAGCACAGACAGTCAAGGGTTTTTTAAGAGATCTCTTATAGAGTCCTGCGTTGCGTCATATCAAAACAGCATCTCATTGCCGAGTGGAGAAATCTCATTTGAATCGGTTCTTAGAGGAGATCCTAATCGTAGATATATCTATGGAGTAGACCCGGCTTCCGAAGTGGATAATTTTAGTATTGTAGTTATAGAATTGCATGAAGATCACAGACGTGTTGTGTATTGTTGGACCACCACCAGAGCAGATCACAAACTTAAGGTAAAAACGGGGATCGTTAAGGAGACTGATTTTTATTCGTATTGTGCTCGTCAAATTCGAGACTTGATGAAAACTTTCCCCTGCGAAAGAATCTCTATGGACGCTCAAGGTGGCGGTATCGCAGTTATGGAAGCTTTACACGATAAAGACAAGATAGAAGAGGGCGAGCTTCCTATATGGGAAATTATAGATGATAATAAAGAAAAAGATACTGATGGGAATCCGGGGCTACACATCTTGGAAATGTGCCAGTTTGCAAAAGCCGATTGGCTTGGAGAGGCGAACCATGGCATGAGAAAGGACTTTGAAGACAAGGTTCTTTTATTCCCATTCTTTGATGCAGTGTCTTTGGGTATAGCAGCTTCTGAAGATAAGATAGAGAAGAGGATGTATGACACTCTAGAAGACTGTGTTATGGAGATTGAGGAACTCAAAGACGAATTATCTATGATTATTATGAGTCAAACTACATCTGGTAGAGACAAGTGGGATACTCCAGAAGTCAAACTTCCGGGCGGCAGAAAAAATAGGCTAAGAAAAGATAGATATAGCGCTTTGTTGATGGCTAATATGGCTGGGAGAACTATGCAGAGAACCCCAACTCCTCCAGACCACGAGTTTACTGGTGGCTTTGCTGCGAGGGGGAAAACCCAAGAAGGTCCAGATTACATAGGACCGGCATGGTTTACAGAAGGCATGAAGAATATTTATTAAAATATATGGTGTATAATACTTTGAATAGGTATTCAATACCATTACAATTCTATTACAGGTGTCATAATGGCAAAATCTGAGAACCAAGACAACCCAATTAAAGACTACACGCCAGAGCCAGCGTTTGTAACGTGGGACACAGAAGAACAAAAATTGTCCGCTTTATCTACTGCTGCTGGAGCAGTAGATTCTTACGACGGTATTGGCAGCGCCACGGCATCGCATAGGTCTTTTTTAGATGTTGAAAGCAATATTTCTGTTAGAACGGGATACCAGAGAGACGATTATAACAGATTTAGATCTAGGGAAGCTGTTCCTAGACAACAAAAGAAAATTATGTCCAGTTGTATGGATGCATATGACAGAGTCGGCATTATAAGAAATGTTATTGATCTAATGGGTGATTTTGCTACTCAGGGTATTACCATTATCCACCCAAACAAAAAGATTGAAAAATTCTTTAAGAAATGGTTCGAAAAGGTTTCAGGTAAAGAGCGCTCGGAGAGATTCTTAAACAATCTTTACAGATGTGGAAATGTTGTAGTTAAAAGAAAGACCGCGAAACTTTCCAAGAAGATGGAAAGACAACTAACAAAGGGCTTGGATGATATAGAAATCGTCACCCCAAAGGTAACCAAAAGAGAAATTCCTTGGAGATATGTTTTTCTAAACCCACTAACAGTAGAAGTTCTAGGTGGACAACTAGCTGTATTTGCTGGTGATCCAAGATTGGGCCTTAAAGTTTCGGCCACAATTAAGAAAATGATTACAAGCGGTCATGAGTATCCAGAAATTGTATCGAAACTTCCAAAAGATTTAGTCAAAGCGGTTAAAGATGGAAAAAGCGTTATTCCTCTAGATCCTGAAAAGACATCAATTTACTACTACAAGAAAGATGATTGGCAGGTGTGGGCAAACCCCATGATACTTTCCGTGCTGGATGATGTCATCATGCTTGAAAAAATGAAGCTAGCCGACATGTCTGCTCTGGATGGCGCCATTTCTAACATCAGACTTTGGAAGCTAGGCGATCTAGATAACAAGATTCTGCCAACTAAAACTGGTGTTAACAAGCTAAGAAATATCTTGGCTAGCAATGTTGGCGGCGGAACCATGGATTTGGTATGGGGTCCAGAACTTGACTTTAAAGAGTCTGCTACCGAAGTGCATAGATTTTTGGGTGCTGAAAAGTACCAACCTGTTTTAACAAGTATTTATGCCGGTCTGGGAATTCCACCCACTCTTACCGGAGCAGCTAATTCTTCTGGAGGCGGATTTACTAATAACTTTGTTTCTCTAAAAACTCTCATTGAAAGATTAGAGTACGGCAGAGATTTGTTAGTGGAATTTTGGAATGAAGAGATAGAAACAGTTCAAAAAGCTATGGGCTTTAGATTTCCTGCTCGGATTCATTTTGAACAAATGATACTGTCTGATGAGGCAGCCGAAAAGAATTTATTGATTCAGCTTGTTGATCGCGATCTTATTAGCGCCGAAACAGTGCAATCTCGCTTTGGTGAAGTTCCAGAGATCGAAAAGATCAGAATCAAGAGAGAGGTTAAGGATAGAGATAACGAAAATATGCCTCAAAAATCTGGACCTTATCATAATCCTCAACATAGGAATGATTTAGAGAAAATTGCTTTGACCAAGGATTTGATTGATCCTCAAGATTTAGGTTTGGTTCCTTCTGAAGATACCGGATCACATCCATTTACCAAGCCCGACGATAGAAGAGACACTGTTAATATTGAAGAAAAGAAAGAGGAGAAGCAGGATAAGCAAGACGAGAGAGATATGAAAAAAATGGAGAAGAAACGGGATTCTCAACCCCCTCAAGGAAAAGATTTTGAACCTGTTGGTAGACCAGAGGATGGTAGACCAAAGAACGCTAAAGATAAACAAAAGCGAAAGCAGAAGCGCGTACTTCCCCGCAATGCAGCTAGCGATTTTACAAATTTGTTTTTGTGGGCTAACGATACTCAAAAACAGATAGCAGAGATTGTTCAGCCAGCCTTGCTAGCCCATTATGATAAGAAGAATGTTAGAAGTCTAACAAAAAGTCAAATGGACGAACTTGAATATATTAAGTTCTGTTTATTGTGCGATGTTAGCCCTTATATGGAGGTGGACGTTGACATGATTCAACAATTGCTTGAGCAGTCAGCTTCACTTAAGTGTTCCGAACTTTTGGATGCAAGAAAAGAGATTATTGCTGAATTTTCTACTCAAAACAGTAGGCAGCCAACCGTTGAAGAGATGCGAAATATACAGTCTTCTGCTTACGCTATGAGAGCTTTGGCAGATCTCTAAATCTAATTTTTGATTTGCATAGGGCTTTTGGTGTATAATTCTTATGAGGTAAGACAATGAATATATCTATCTTCCAATCTGAAATAGACGCTGGCCTTTCAGACCTTATTAAGTCTAATGCCAGCATAGCATATTCCTCTTTAGCCGCACCGCGTACCCCCAGCGAGCTTGAAGAGGAAAAAGAAAAGCTTTTTGTTTTTAATACTAAAGCTTTAAGCAATCCTGACCAGATTGACTTATACTATTTGAACTCTGTTCTTGTTTCTACCGGGTGGAATAAAAACGACGATGTTTTCGATTCAAAAGAAGTTTGGGCAGCTAAAGACACCCCAGAAGACAAGCAGTTTAATTTTATGCACGATGAAAACGATATCATCGGTCATATCACAGGAAACTGTGTTTTGAATTCCAGTGGAAAAGTTATTGCCGACGATCAAGAAATGCCGGATATCTTTGATATTGTGACCAGTGCTGTAATTTACAAAAGCTGGTCAGATCCAGAAAAGAGATCCAGAATTGATCAGGTCATTGCAGAAATAGAAGACGGCAAATGGTTTGTTTCTATGGAATGTTTGTTCAAAGGGTTTGACTACGCAGTAGTTACTCCTGATGGAACACACAACATTGTTACTAGAAATGAAACATCTGCTTTCCTAACCAAGCACTTAAGAGCATATGGAGGACAAGGAGAGTATGAGGGACACAAAGTAGGAAGGCTTCTAAGAAATATTTCATTTTCTGGCAAGGGTTTGGTTAATAACCCAGCTAACCCCAACAGCGTAATTCTTAAAGAGAACGATCCCTTTAAGTCTACTCAAGCATGCGTAATAGAAGAAACCACTCTAAGGGAGACAAATAAAATGTCTAATGACACTGTCATGCAACAGCAGCTAGACGCTCTTAAGACTGACTTGGCCGAAGCCAAGCAGCGTGAAGAGGCTCTAGAAGCACGACTAAAGGAACTGGATGAAAAGGCTTTCACCGAGAAGGTCGAGGCTCTAGAGGCCGAAATCCAGACCAAAGATGAAACTATCGCTTCTATGTCAGAGGCTGCATCAGCTTTTGATGCTGAGAAAGCCGAGCTAACAGAAACTTTGACGAAGGCTCAAGAAGAGCTTGCTACCCTTCAGTCAGAGATCGACACCATCAAGGCAGAATCTCACAAGGCTGCTAGATTAGCCGCTCTTGTTCAGGCCGGTCTTGATGAAGAAGCTGCCGCAGAAAAGCTAGAGAAGTTTGCTGATGCAAGCGACGAAATCTTTGCTGAAATCGTTGAGTTGCTTTCAGCGGCTGACAAAGCTGGGTATCCGCCCAACTGCAAAGAAGGTTTTGTAGCCAAAGATGGAAAATGTGTTCCTGAAGAGGCTGACGCAGAAGTTGAAGAATCTGCTGATGCTGATGAAGATATTGCATCAGATGAAGCCGCAGAAGAGGCTGATGCTGATGTATTGGATGAAGTGGAAGAAGAAGCAGAAGCTAGTCTAGCCGACGCTGGAGAGACTGATTCTGTTAAGAGTGCTCGTGCTGTCGCCAGCGAATGGCTTAAGTCAAGCATTCTTAAAACCACAGCAGATTCGCAAGAGTAAATTAATTTAAAAGTCTCAATTAGGAGAATATACAATGGCACTTAAAGCTGATCGTCATGAACTGCAAACCGACATCTCCTTCTTCATGAATGAAGTAGCGTCTAGAGGCGGTATTGCTGTGTTTTCAACCGCTGGCTCAGGCGCAGCGATGGATAGTAACAAGGCGCTTGTAACCTACAAGGCAATGCCTTCAGGTTCAGTTCCCGCTGGTCTACTTCTTAATGATATGGTCAACATTGACCAGACTCGCCAGCATATTAACTGGCATAAGGATGAGGTTCAGAAGGGTGGCAAGGTTACTCTGCTTACGCAGGGTTGGGTTGTCACTGATAGAATTTATCCCGGCGACACGCCCGCTGTAGGTAACGTAGCTTATGTACACCACAGTGGTTACATTTCAAGCGTTATTACTGCCGCCAAGGGTCAGTTCGACAGAAGCATGCCAACCAACCTCGCCGTTGGTCGTTTCCTCTCCAAGAAGGACGAGGACGGCTATGCTAAAGTTTCAATTAACCTTCCTAACCAAACGCACCAGTAGCCTTTAAATAGGAGATATATAAACATGGCTAATACTTTCCAAAGACCGGACGAGCAGTTTCTTTCACTGCTAAAACAGTCTGGTAGTTCCGACAAGGCTGTCGCTCTAGAAGCGCAGCATGAAATTGCCAAGGCTCTACAAGAGCCGCTTCGTCAGGGTGTTCTCGTTGGCGATATTCTTGGCAATATTTTCGAAAGCGTAGTGATGGAGCCGGGTACGACTTCTGAGTTCCCGCTTGATCTACTTGCTCCGGGCGAAGAAGACGAATTCGTCGCCTATACCAACCCCGGCCACGGTCGTATTCCCGAGCGTCAAGTCGAAGGTGATTACGTAATGGTCCCGACCTACAGCGTAACGGCTTCAATCGACTGGCTACTACGATACGCCCGCGAAGCTCGCTGGGATATTGTTGGTCGTGCTATGCAAGTACTAGAAGCTTCATTCGTTAAGAAGATTAACGATGATGGCTGGCATACCGTCCTCGCCGCTGGCGTTGACCGTAACATCATGGTTTACGATGCTGATGCAACTGCTGGTCAGTTCACCAAGCGTCTAGTTTCCTTGATGAAGACCGTTATGAGACGTAACGGTGGCGGCAACTCAGCTTCTTTGGTACGTAGCAGACTGAGCGATCTTTATCTCAGTCCAGAAGCCCTAGAAGATATTCGTAACTGGCAGGTGGATCAGATTGATGAGATCACCCGCCGCGAGATCTTCATGGCTGCTGATGGTGGTATTACTCGTCTATTCCAAGTAAACCTCCATGACATTGATGAGCTTGGAGAAAGCCAAGAGTATCAAAACTTCTTCACCAACCAGCTTAGTGGTAGCCTTCAGGGCAGTGACCTTGAGTTGGTCGTGGGTCTTGATCTAAGTAATAGAGATTCCTTTATTATGCCGGTCAAGCAAGAAGTTCAGATCTTCGAAGACGATAACCTTCATCGTCACCAGAAGGCTGGCCTCTACGGCTGGGCAGAGCTTGGCTTCGCGGTTCTAGACAACCGCCGAGTCCTTCTAGGCTCCTTCTAGTCGTCAGTTGTCCTACGGCTTAAGAAAGCCGCCTCTCACTCTAACGGGTGCGGGGCGGTTTTTTTATTGGAATATGGTGTATAATATATTGAATAGACGATGTATAGGAGCGCAATATGTCTAGTATGTCTGACTACTTAGAATCGGGCATAATTAATTTTATATTCCGAGGTAATAGTAATAGCTTTGCCAGCCCCGGCAATTTAGCCATAGCTTTATGTTCAGGGGTTCCCCAAGACCACCAGACGGGTTCCACTATACCAGAAATAGCTAGTGGCGTTGCTGGTGTGTCAAATGGATATAAAAGGTTTAATTTAGGATCTCCAGCAGATGGTACATGGAGATACGTTAATAGCAGCGGCTTTACCAATAATTTGAGCAAACTAAGCTTTCCAACCTGCTCTAACACTGCTTGGGGGCTTATATCTGGTGTGGCTATTTGTAATAAATCTGGAATAGGCACAGGTCAAGTTTTGATGCACGGCACATTGGCCAATCCGGTTAATATTAGAACTGGCGAGACATTTTCGATTAATATAGGTGATTTGGATATTAATCTCTTTTAGGCAATCGGCAGATGACTCTTATATTAGCTGACAGAGTAAAGGAGACCACTACAACTACCGGTACAGGTACTATAAGTTTAGCCGGTGCTTCTAGTGGTTTTCGAACTTTTGTCGCCGCCATTGGCAGTGGCAACACTACCTATTATGCAGTCACAGATGCTAATGGTACTGCGTGGGAAGCTGGTCTAGGCACAGTCACCGATGCTTCCCCAGACACCCTAACCAGAACTACAGTTCTATCCAGCAGCACCGGAAGCAAAATTAGTCTCAGTAGTGGAACACACGTTGTATTTGCTACGTATCCCGCTGGAAAAGCAGTAATTCTAGACGCAAACGGAAAGACTGATTTAACTTTTTCTAAAGCTCCCGCAATTCCCTATACCACCATTACTGATGACACCACACTAACAGACGCCAATGTGGTTGTTTTTGCTGATGCAACCAGCGGGGCAATAGATGTGACAATGTACACAGCCGACTCAAATGGGGGAAGAAGCTTGACGGTTAAAAAAACTGACAGCAGTGCTAATGCTGTAAGTATTTTAAGGGCAGGTAGTGATACGATAGATGGAGCTACTTCTGTAATTTTGTATCATCAAAACGAGTCAATTACCTTAATTTCTGATAATAGCAATTGGTTTATAATTTAGTGTATAATATATTAATACGCTTGAAAATAAAGGGGAGATTATAAATGACTTACTCACCACACGCCTTTGAAATTAACACTCTAGGCACATCTGAAGCTTCAAAGTTTGTTACGACAGATAGCAATGGCGATTTTTTGATGCCAGACAGCGACAAGGTTGAGCTTGGCGCTGGAAGTGATATGCAGCTATATCACGATGGAACTGATTCTTATATTGCAAACAAAACTGGAGCTTTAAAAGTAGCAACCGAAACTAGTGGAATAGCTGTATCAATTGGGCATACCACCTCTGAAGTAACGGTTAACGACAATCTTACAGTTACCGGAGATCTCACGGTCAACGGAACAACCACATCTGTAAACCAGACCTACATAGACGTAACAAACGCTTTCGTGTTTGAGGGATCTTCGGCTAACGCTCACGAAACTACTTTAGGTATTGTTGACCCAACTGCTGACGCGACAATCAATCTACCTGCGATGGCGAATGCTGGAAGCCCGTATTACTTACCAGTATTGGCCGCTGCTAGCACCACGGCGATTACTGCAACCCCCGAGGAACTTAATAT
>MDTE01135987.1_pt1 | contig 12005 bp, 12 predicted proteins | sample 811231 | NCBI WGS metagenome assembly MDTE01 (sample SAMN05326651, study PRJNA326480) | marine metagenome | isolation source: seawater | place: Indian Ocean: Red Sea | collected 2010
CACGTTTTGGTGCCGGCCGAGGATCCTCGGTCGTTATGTACAGCAATGTAGGCAGCGGAATTGGTGGAGCGCTGGTAATCGATGGCCAATCTTTTGTCGGTGGTTCTGGGGGTGCTATGGAAATTGGCCACCTGCGACCAGGGCCGAGTGCAACCTCCAACCAGGACTCGGTCGAGGCCATAGCAAGCGGCTGGGTCATGGCTGAGATTGCACGCGATCGCATGAAGACGCATGCAGATAAGGAAGCAGAAGCGATTGCTGACCTGACGGCTCGCTGTCAGGGTGATCCCGGCCAATTGAACACCAAGATCCTGGCGGACGCGATGGCAGCCGGAAATCCATTGGCAATGGATATCTTTCAACAAGGCATACGTGTCTATGGCTGGGCATTGGCACAAACAATCACGTTGATCGGGCCCAATACGGTTGTCATTGGCGGTGGAGTTGCACTGGTCCGCGAATCTCTCTTTCTCGATCCATTGCGCCAAGAAATTGATCGATATGTGTTCCCTCCACGGAAGGACACCTATCAAATTAAAGCAGCCGAACTTGGCGAAGAAGTTGTTTTGCACGGTGCGTTGGCGCTTGCCGCCCAGTCCTCGCTGTGAGGCTGTGAGAAAGAACTGCCAGGCTGCAAGGTTGACAATTTCAATTTGCTCCGGTAGGTTCGAGTCAATCAGTTAAGTTGGTGGTTGGCCTTTTTTGTGAAACGGCCAACGAACAGGGAACTCCGGTGTGAATCCGGGACGGCCCCGCCCGCTGTAACCAGTCATTTTGGATGGCTTTAGATCTGTAGTGTTCTGCGTTGCCATTGTCGATTTCGGACACCAACGAATTCGATGAGAAGGCATAAAGCTTTTCCAGCCTGGAAGTCAGAAGACCTACCAGCTTTACACTGAAAAATGTTGCGAACTGAGCCTTTCGTGGCTGTTGATTGACCAGGGTAACGTCATTCCTGTCCTGGGTGGTCAAAACAGCTCGAAAGAACGTCGGCGTGGGACGACGAATGCAACGTCAATAATTGGACTGAGCGCCAGCTCACTTCATCGACCTCGCCAGAAACAGTTGTTCATCGAGTAAAAGTTTGGCGACGATGCGCAGAGATCTATCTATTCATTTGCATAGGGACAGCGTTCCCCAGAAGGCTTGCCGGTGGTGCCGCAATGCGCCAGAGAAAAGAGTCGGCTTTAGTCTTGTCGAACTGCTCGTAGCGATTGCCATCATCAGCATTCTGATGGCGCTGTTGCTGCCAGCTGTGCAAAGTGCTCGCGAGGCAGCTCGCCGCCAAACCTGTGGGAACCATCTGAGACAATTGGGTTTGGCCCTGCAGCATTACGAAAACGCCTTGGGGTTCTTCCCCACCGGTTGTTTGGAATGTTCTTTTATTCCTGGACAAAGGTCTACAACGAAAAAACGGATCGCATGGAATCTGGCCACGCTGCCGTACCTCGAACAGACGGTTCTCTGGCAACAGTTCGACTATCGTTTTGCAGCAAAGAGTTCCCAGAACCGAGTCGCCGTGAGCACGGTCATACCAACCTTCCTTTGTCCAACCACCGCTCGTGCTGAGCTCACTTCGGGAGACGTAAATGGCAACGGCAACTGGGACCCTGGGGACAACATGGGCTACACCGACTATGGCGGGATCTATGGTGTTGAAGGGACCGGTCGAAATGCATTGCCGGATGCCGATCACCTGTTGGAACCGGGTTCATTGGGAGTGATGTTGTACGAATGGCCAACCCGAACCGGTGACATCCGTGATGGGCTTTCACGCACAATCGCGCTGGGAGAAAGTGCCGGAAGAAATTATCAACAACAAGCGGAATGGGCCAACGGTCACAATTGTTTTGCGCAAGACCAAAACACTCCTGTGAATGAAAGCGCAGACAACGAGCTACACAGTGACCATCCCGGATTAGTAGGGGTCGTATTCTGCGATGGACATGTGCTCCATTTGGACGAATCCATTTCACAAGATGTATTGTTGGCCCTGTTAACGCGGGCTGGACATGAAACTCATCATGAACACTAGATACCGGCTTTCAACGACATGCTCTGGTGGTAGAGCGAGTTTACGGACTGGTCGTTGGCACCATTTGTGGATTGGGACGGGCTTGGAGAGCCACCCTACATGGCTGTTTGCGTGCTTCATGATTTGTGCGACGAACTCATGTTTTGGGCAACAGTTTTTCTCCATGAACAACATTACGCTCTGGACCGGCAATGGAGCGCACGCTTCCGCACTTGCGATCGACTGGAATGGCGCAGGTTCATCGGACGAATCGCTAGTTTGGGGATATCTCTGGGACACACCCGGAACCACCACTGAAGACATGCTGCATGCTGTGCTACAAGCCGACAATCGCTTGTATGCCAAGTTAAGTGGGCCGCAGCCATGGGGAATCAGTGTCTTCGGCCTGGGTCACGATACGAACCAAGATGGCCGATTTGCGATTTCGGATGGCACCTCATTCGACGCCGATGGAATCGCCATCACAGGAACGGGAGCTGCGGACGGTGCAACTCCGATACCACCAGACCAGTATGCCGAAGGTTGGTTTGACGCCTATTGGCATTTGGGGGTTGCTGACACCAACCCGTTCGCACCTGGAAATGGCTGGGCAACCGCCAAATCGGGAATCTCCACTCGTCTATTGCAGCCTGGCTCCTGGGATAGTCTGGCCATCGACGTCAACTTTTCCTTAGACGATTTTGCCAACAACCCCATTCCTGCTCCACATCTACTTCGCTGCGACCTCGACGCGAACGCAATGTGCAATACGGATGATATTCAGGCGCTTTATGACCACCCGTGGGGATCACCTCCCAGTAACCCCATGTTTGATCTTACGAGGGACATGATTGTCGATGGCAATGATTTGAACGAATGGCTCATTGTAGCAGGGGCGGCCCACGGCCATGCTTCTATCTATTTGCGCGGAGACCACAATTTGGATCGAAGCGTCGATATTTCAGATTTCAATGTGCTATCAGCTCATTTTGCCCCTTGGGGGTCTGCAGGCGTGAAACCACGCTGGGAAGACGGCAACTTTGACGGGAATGGCCAGATCGACATAACCGACTTTAACTGGCTGTCTAGTAATTTCTCACCTTCAGGCTATGCCACGCCGGTCGACCTGTCTTTCCTCACCGCAAACGGTCCTCATTCGAGAGCTCATGTGGTACCGGAACCTCATTCCGCCGTTTGGTGGTTGATATCCATCACCGTCGTCGGTTGGGGATTGCGTCCGCAGGGTCGACGTGGAACTCCACAAATGACATAGAGCCCTTTTCGAAACGTTGTACCGGCACGGCGCAGTCATCCTGTTCTAAAACCACGGCGTACGCCGAAAAGCGAGGTTTTTGCGACCGCTTCTAACCATGCCTGGGTCGTAAAAGTCCGGTAATCATCATCGCCCCGATCACTAACAACCAAATGGAAGGCTCCGGAACAGGGCTAACGTCGGACATCGCATCAATCTCGGGCGTTACCCCAGAGCCGATTGGATTAGAAATACGTACATATGAGATTTGGCTCAGTCCAGTGACTGACAAGTCGATTCCTACTCCACCTCCCGAACCTCCGTAACCCGCCACAATCGCCGAGAAACTCTTTCCCGTCGGATCGAACGATGGATCGACTGGGCGTGTAAAGTCCGTGGGCACCGTTCCAGCACTGGATTGAAAGGGATCCGTCACGTCGGTATGGCCTAATGTCGGATAGATACCGTCCGGGATAATACTAGGCACCGTGAAAAAATTCACGCCGTTGGCACTCACTTCGACCACACCAGCTTCGGTGCCCGAAGCACCGGCCACTCCGCTGGGAAAATCATCATCAAAATAAAACGCGTTTCCAAACAACAGCAGATCAATCCCGAAGGGGTTCTGCGGGTCGTTTTCAACGGGTTCGTCGAACTGTAAGAGCAACATACCGCCTTCACCAATGGTGACGACTTCACTGGATCGAAATGGTGATTGAAAAGGCGTCACCGCACCTCCAAAGTCGTTGGGATCGCTCGTATATCTGGTGGGCGCGCCCAGCGATGTGTCAGCATTATTAAACGGTGAACCATCAATGAAGTCATTGGGAACGCCGGTGCCTACGACGTACTGCACAACGTGGTCCGCCCAGGGATCAGCAGCGAATAATGGAAGCACAACTTCCATGTGGACCAGGGAAAAACACAACACTACGGAACCAATCAAACGAGAATGAATCATCAATACATTTCCTCCACATCACGGCAGCAGACTGGCGTGGACACCTTGAGCGGGGTACCTGGCACGGAGATTGCGCGCACAACGGTCATGGCGCCGTTTCATCCGTACGGGAAAAAGTCCAAACTACCGAGAAAAAACTAGCGACTCCCTGCGAACAGGAAAAATCGTGCGGCCTCTGTCCCTCGCAAAGTATCCGCTCAACGGAATGCTGGTAGGTCTTCTGACTTCCAAGTTCGAAAATCTTAGCCTTCTTGTCGCCATCGGCCATTCATGAGCCGAAAACCACAATGGCAAAAAGAGTTAGATTTCCTGTGGCACTTGGTTACAGCGGCGGGGCCGTCCCGGAATTACACCGGAGTTCCCTGTTCATTGGCTGCCAGAATATCGACAGACCAACCACCAACACACACAAACGATGTGTTAAATTAACACTCATCGGGCGGTGCGCCAAGTCATTGAGTGCGCTCTAAGTTCCCACATGGCGTTCGGGAACGAAAAATGATACAGATCCAAATGGGTACCTGTGATGGACGAATTATTTTCCTCCAATCCTGTCAGTGATCACAATCGGCAAGCTTGGGATGCGCGGGTTCGACAAGGGGATGTATTCACAAAACCTGCGGAAGAAGATGATTTTCGGGATCCACTAGCAGCCGTCGACGCTCCGGGATGGCTAGGTCCCGAGAAAGACCTGCGCGGAAAAGAACTGCTTTGCCTAGCCGCTGGTGGGGGAAGGCAGGCGCCCCTGTATGCTGCGGCTGGAGCCAACGTGACCGTTCTTGACATTAGCCCTGCGATGCTGGAACTAGATCGTCAAGTGGCACATCAACGCGGACTGCAGATACATACAGTGGAAGGCTCCATGGACAACCTTTCAATGTTCGACCAAAGTCGATTTGACGTTGTGATCCAACCTGTCAGCACCTGTTACGTGACAAATATTATCAAAGTTTACCAACAAATTGCCAATGTCACACGCAACGAAGGACTCTATATCAGCCAACACAAACAACCGGTCAGCCTGCAGGCAAGCACACAGCCGTCGGCCGATGGTTATCGACTCTCCGAACCTTACTACCGGCAAGGACCTTTGCCACCGGTACATGGCAGCCCACACCGGGAGTACGGCACCTTAGAGTTTCTTCACCGCTGGGAAGAATTACTCGGAGGCTTGTGTCGCGCCGGATTCGTCATCGAAGATTTACTGGAACCTCTCCACGCCACACCAGACGCTGCCAGCGGATCATTCGCACACCGCTGCCAGTACATCGCCCCCTACGTGCGCGTGAAAGCACGCCGCCATAGGGGCTCTACAGATACTCCGCCAGCCGAGAAACTAAAGATCGACTGACGACAAGATTTGTGAAACCGAACTTTTCATCATTGGTGATGTTGTGATTCTGAGGCAGCGTAGCGTCCGAGTGTTCTCGGTGCAAGCATGTCCCACAGAGACCCTTCACTGCGCTCAAGATAAAAATCAACACCGTTCATGTCGTGGCGCGATACATCGAAGCCGTTTCGGCAACCACCTGCGCGACCTCAGTCCAGACCCAGTGAAGAGTTCAGCTAGACCACTTCGACTTCATCTACTAACTTCAATACACCCGCGACGCGTTGGCAGCAATGATAGGCTAGCTGTTTTTCGTAGAAACTCTCCACGACACCCTTGATGGTGACGATACCGTTGTACGCATTAACGTCTAGATTCCGCAATGCCCAGTGACGGCGATCCGCAAGATAACAGGAAACACGAGCTTGCAAATCGGCATCCGCATTTTGATCAATCTGCGTCACCAAATCAGACCGCGATGGTTTCTTTGGCGGCGCCTGCATCATTATTTCCTCACGCATTCCTTCCTCCTTCGTTGACAAAATACAACCCTTGCCCAGTCCGGCTGATCATCGTCTTTTCATTGACCAGACTTGATCATCGATACGAGACAACCCACGATTCGGTTCGGCCCGCTAGCAGGAGAGTGTCCTCGGCCCAGGATTCTCACGACTGAAACATCCCGGACAACTCGAGAGGCCGGGGCGTCCTTTGACGCCACTCCGGAGACACTTATCCAAGCCACTTGTAAGTAGTTGCAGTCCAAGACTAGATTTGCTTTTTGCGACGTTGGTGAAAACCGCCTCGTGTCCGCGAGTAACGGTTGCTCACCTTGGACGATCGCCAAGTCTCTTTGCTTGCCCCGCGCGCCCGCTTGTGTCGAGCAACGGGCATTCTCGCACGTTCTCGATAACGAGGTTTCGCCGAACTCTCGTACAAAGCATCTTCGTCGGTCACATCAGTGTAACGCTGGTACATCCTGAATGGCCCTTTCATGAGTGCACGAACGATGGACGCGATCACTGCCGGCTATAGTTGCACTACGGCTATGGTTGCATTAGGGGTGTGGCTTTCAGACCGCGCAACCTTAACGATTGACGTGAATGGGCTGTGATGGGGAAGTCCACGTCCGTGGACAATAAGAACACATAAGGCAGCACCCGATGGGAATCCGCACGACTCATGACTCCATTCACAACTGACACAACTGCGCCATACCATCGGTACCCAGCGTCTAGCATGATTCACGCCAGCAGCGGGCAGAATCAGTCTCGGTCGCCTCTCCTCGTGCATTCTGTCCGTGGCGTGAATTATACGCGTCGCTAGCTTAGATTCAATGTGGGCCAGGGCTATATAAGGCTTTGTGACTAAGGAGTTTATGTAGAAAAAAACACCCCAGCAGATTGAAGGACACTTGGTCAACTCGGACAGCTCAAGGTATCAGGTCAAACAGCATTCAACTCTTAGATGATCCGGGGCTTTGTGCACGAGTGCTTTGTAGGTCTGGCAGAAAATAGTGGCTTTGAGCGCCACGCAGAAGTTCCCAAGGTGTTTGTCGTAGTTCTGTACCCTGTCCTTCACATCACCAGGAAGGTCACCACAAAGAGTATCAAATAGGAGAAGCGCCTGTGGATGGAATCAGCCGGGCAACTGGTACCCATCGCTATTCCCTTGGATATCCGAGAATCTGAAACCGCAGGCATTAGACCGGAGGTTCGAAAAAGGAATGAAATTCCGGCACAAGCAACTAGCCTCCACCAACGGGAGGGATCACCGATAACTCGTCGCCATCTTGAAGTTGCCGAGTCCGATCGCGTTCGAAGGAACCATTAACGGTGAAGGCCTGTGCTTTTCCGGCTGGGATATCGAGTTCGACCAGTGCTTGTTCAATCGTAGCATCAGCCTCCAGCTGCAGACATCCGTCGGCCGGAGTTTTTTCTTTCAAAAGTCCCATCAATTTGACGCTTATCTGCATGGAATCATGACTCCTCTGTTTTGGCTATCGGGCGCTAAAGGTTCCTTTTGGTGCATTGCAACGTGGAGCGCACCAGGCACGAGAAGGTACCCGCGTTTTTATCGTGAGATTGGGTTGCTGTCGCCGCTCCGCGGTGGTGTCGATCCTCCGACCGGTGACAGCGGGTCATGCCCGCCGCTACGTGCTTTTGCAGCTTCGCCGCTGAATGTCCGGCAGTAGGACCCTTTCCATATCCAGGGTCAGTCAGCCTTAGTACTGACAAATGCCGTATGAGCTGGGCCGACACTAGCTGCTGGCTTGTTGCCACCAAAGTGGAATTGTCTTGGGCGTGCAGGCCGTCCGGTGAGTGTGGTTCCTACCAGCTTTTGTGCGACTCCAGCACCAATGTAAGCTCGCCGCACATCAAAAGGATTGTCTCGCAGGTACTCTTTCCAATTCCCCAGCGAAGTCTGCGTTTGCAGGATGCCCTTAATCATTCCGATATCGGTGAGCATGCCAACATCCTTAGCATCGCCGGTAAAGATGGCGCCTGTCAACTGATCTTCAGTCCACAAAAATTTGCGATAAATATGTTGTCTGGTATTGTTAACCGTCATCACTTCGGCTTGAGGGTCGTTCCAGTTTCCAAAACTAGCACACTGCAACCCACAGACGTCAGCTATGTTCATCAATAAGCTGCCTGGATAACGTACGTCTTGGCCCGCCATATTAGCACCTGCCACGCGACCATGGTCCACGGCAGTCGTCTGGATCGCATGAATTGCATTTTGGTCACCATACAGGTCAGGGCCCTGAGCAATGTCGCCCGCCGCATAGACATTCTCAAAGTTAGATTGCATACGGTCGTTGACCAAGATCCCCTGATCGGTGGTGATACCGCTACCGTCGATCAATTCCAGGTTCGTTTTAATTCCGGTGGCCAGAATGACGATGTCGGCGGGCAACGAAGTACCATTTTCCAACTGGACTAATTTAGCACCACCATCGTCCTTGATCTCAGTCACGCTAGTGCCGGTATGGATGCCGACACCTTGTGATGTCAGATAATCGGCAACACCCGCTGCTGCATCCGCGTCCAACATTCGCGGTAGCACCTGTGACTCCCGTTCCACAACTGACAATTCCCATTGTCGTTTGAACATCGCATTCAACACGATGAAGCCAATAAATCCTGCACCGACCAGGACGACACGTGGTTTTTCCATGCCAGCGGTCGCATCGAGGACCGATTGGGTGTGCGCCAGGGACCACATCGGCTGGACTCCTGGCAAATCTTTGCCGGGAATGGGTGGCGACACAGGCGACGAACCTGTGGCAATCAGCAGGTTGTCAAAATTCAATGTATCGCCGCCGGCCAGCATCACAGAGTTTTTGACCGGATCGACCCGATCCACCCGCTCACCAATGCGCACGGTAACATTTAACTTTTGGAAATACGCATCATCACCCGTATGCGTGTGCTTCTCTGGGATCTTTCCTGCCAGCCAATAGGGCAGTGCCATCCTTGAATGGGTGGGCTCGTCACATATCAGCGTGATTGCGGCGTCCGCATCGAACTCCCGAATCGTTTCCAAAGCATTGGTAGCTGCTGGGCCGCCTCCGATAATTAGATTATGTTTTGCCATGATATATTCGAGGCCTGTTTTCAGGAGATGCAAAAATCAGGAAAACCGCAGTCAAGTACCTGCCAAGAGGATATGATTCTCATGCCATGGAGACACCATCAATTGGCGCTTCGCGTGCCGTCCATAGCCGACAAATGATTCCCTTCCACTTTTTCTGCCCAGAGGCCAAACCAATCACCAGCATTGTCTCCTTCCGTCACAACGATGGCATCGGTTGGACATGTGGTGGCACAGGCTGGGTCGCCTCCACACAGGTTGCATTTGGTGGCGGTATCGGTGTGCGGTGTCGTGAATACCGTGCCGAATGGGCAAGCAATAGTACAGAGATGGCAACCGACACACAGAGATTCACTGACCACCTTGCACCCGGTCGCATCGTCGATCCCGATGGCGTTTACCGGACAAGCAGTCATGCACCATGCTTCGTCACACTGTAAACAGGTGTAGGGTGCGTAGCTGGCTTCCTCATCAAAAACGTTCACTCTAATCAAGCTACGCGACGGTTGAAATGTACCAGTTTGCACCCAAGAACAGGCGAGTTCGCACTGCATACACCCAGTACACTTCTCCGGCACAATATTCAGCATTTTGGCCATCTGGTTGTCTCCGGCGTTCACACACACGAACAGGCGCATATCTGGAGAGTTCTACTATAGCAAAACTTTCCGCTCTGGATAGTAGCCTCCGCCATCTAGCCTTGCATACGGCAATCCTCACGCCTGCCCTGGCGGTGTACAGAGTTCTACGAAATGCCCATCCGGATCGGGTATGAAAACCTGATAAGCACCATCGGGACGAATACGGAGAGGTTGGTGAGGGGTGTTCGTCGCGATGAGATGTTGCTCCCAAGCCTGGATATCATCAACCAACAAGGCAAAATGATTCCCTCGGCTGGCAGATACCGTATCCTGCTCACGACCCCCAATCAGATGCAGTTCCTGATCCACTCCCAAACGAAACCATGCACCTGGAAAATCGAATGCTGGGCGTGGAATGGGTTCCAAAAGGAGAATTTCGTGGTAAAACGCACTGCTTCGCTCTACGTCGGCGACATGCAAAGCTACATGATTCAATTGTTGATTCTTCACAATTCAAGGCTCCAAAAAGGATCCGTACTCCTGGTGATGACAATTCTGCGATCCGTTGCCGACTTGGCGGTGCCACAATGACCCACCGCCCTACGATCGTACCTAGTGCAACGGGGCACCGCCAAGTAGTCCCGGCTGCGCAACCCATGGGTATCTACTCGGTTTCGCTGGTGATCCTGACCGCCATGCTTTGGGGCGCTACTTCGGTTGCTGCCAAATTCAGCCTGGAGACACTACCTCCGATCGCCATCGCAGCCATCCGTTTTAGCTTGGCGAGTCTCTGCATGTTGATTTGGTGTTGGATCACCGGAATATCGCTGATGCCACGTCGCCACGAATGGGTCATGGCCACCTGCGCAGGCCTGCTAATGGCTGCACAGATTTTGTTTTTTTACTGGGGTGTTCAATACTCGAATGCCTCTCACGGAACGATTCTGATCCAAACATCGATCTTTTTCGTGCTGATTATTGAACATTTTGTGACCCGGTCCGATCGGTTGACCTCGCTGAAAATCTGTGGCTTGATCATAGCCGCACTCAGCGTACTGGCCGCCTTGGCGACAGCCTATCCAGATGAGATGGTCACCACCCTGGAAGACCCCGATCAACCTCGACTGCTTGGTGACACCCTGATGCTTATCAGTGCGTTGTTGTTGAGTATCAAGATCATCGTGGTTAAGTATTCTGTGGAACGAATGGACTCAGCCAAATTAATTCTCTGGCACAACGTCGTGGGAGTGGTCTGTTTCTTTGCTTGCAGTTTCATTCTGGAAGGGACCGCACCCTGGTCGCCCGAGCATTTCAGCGTGACTACGATTCTCAGTCTCTTGTACCAAGGTATCCTGGTAGCCGGTTTTTGTTTTGCCATGCACGCCTGGCTATTACAATTCCATTCTGCGACCCAGCTAGCCGTCTTTGGGTTTACCACACCCTTATTCGGTCTAGTGGTCGCTATGTCATTGCGTCATGACCCGGTGTCTCCGTGGCTCGTCGTCGCCGGATTGGGAGTGGCTGTTGGCATTTACTTAGTGAATCGAAGATGAATGTTTTACTAGTGACTCCTTCGGTACCTGGTTCCCGTTCCGGCAACCAAATGACAACCCTTCGCTGGTGCAAATTACTGCGACGGCTCGGATTGCGAGTCACCGTGGAAAACAAATTTGACGGGCAAAAATGTGATCTGCTCATTGCCCTACATGCTCGGCGAAGCTTCTCCTCGATACGACGATTTCATCGAGTTTACCCCGATCGTCGGATGGTGGTGGCACTCACTGGAACGGACCTGTACTACGATCTACCGCGCAGGCCTCATCTACACCAAGCACTGGAGTGGGCGACGCGGCTAGTCGTCCTGCAACACGACGCCACACGACATTTGCCAAACCGATTGAAAAGCAAAGCTCGTGTGATTTACCAGTCTGCCTCGCCCTACGGGGACAAGGTGGCGCCGCTGAAAGACGTCTTTGAAGTGTGTGTCCTGGGGCACTTGCGATCGGTAAAGGACCCCTTTCGAGCCGCCATGGCTGCTCGACGGCTGCCTCGTGAATCGCGCATCTGCATCGAACACTTTGGAGCCGCACTGACTCCAGCTATGGAACGCCGAGCATTGCGCGAAACCCAAAGAAACCATCGCTACCATTGGCACGGAGACATTGTGCACCGTCGCACCCAACGACGGTTAGCCCGCAGTCGCTTGCTGGTGGTGAGCTCAAAACTGGAAGGTGGAGCCAACGTTGTTTCAGAAGCGATCGCCGCCAATG
>MDTE01000888.1_pt1 | contig 12004 bp, 18 predicted proteins | sample 811231 | NCBI WGS metagenome assembly MDTE01 (sample SAMN05326651, study PRJNA326480) | marine metagenome | isolation source: seawater | place: Indian Ocean: Red Sea | collected 2010
ACGTCATCAAACCACGAAGATGTGAAGCAATCCGTGGAGAACTTGTGGATAACCCAACGGGTCGCTGGCGTATATTCAACGAACCCGATGAGCACTCGGTGCTTGTCGCATTCATGGACCCCAGCTACGGCACAGGGTCAGCGAACGCCTGCTGCGTGATGATGGATGCAAACAGTCGGGAAGTGGTTGCCACGTTTGTCGATCCGGCAATCCCACCGTATGACCTTGCCCGTGAGGTAGTCGGTGCTGCGAGGTCATGGGCCAGAGGCAGATCAGATGTTCTCATTGGGTGGGAAGTCAACGGGCCTGGTGCTTCGATGCAACATGACTTTGAGAGGCTCAGATATTACAACGTGTTTCACCACAAACGGCTGGGACAGCGGGTTGAGACCCGTACTAAACGCGTCGGATGGACTTCTACGCGGGTTACAAAGCGTGTTTTGTTTGGTGACCTTGCCCGAGCGATTGCTGACGACACAGTCATATGCCCTGACGGGGAGATACTGGATGAGATGGAATCTACGGTGATCTACAAGGACGGGGGCATCGGACCAGCTCGGCTGGAGATCGACGTGTCCTCGGGAGCCCGTGACGCTCACGGTGACCGGGTCATCGCTTTTGGTGGCGCCGTAATGCTGCTAGGTGAAGCGAACCCAGACAGCGAACGCCCCGTATCCGATTACGGCAAACCTGACTTCTCTTGGCGATCCATGCTCAACATGGACGACGACATCTGGCTCGGCGAGTAACGCATGCGTAACGCAACCGTCACGCTTAAACCGAACCTAGAGGAGAGGAGAGGAGAGGAGAACAGAGGAGAGGAAAAAACAGTATGGTGAGATCGTGTTAATTCGAGTCATGAATGTGTATCTACCGATAAGCAGCATTGCAGCTGTTGAGGTAAAGCCACAGCATGTAATCGTCCATCTCCAGATTGATTGCTCAGAGATGCTGGGCCGGAAGACGATCCTTGTGCCTGAAGATGACTGTCACGAATTGCTCACCCACCTGGAGATTGCCAGCGAACCACCGTTGCTCTTGAGTCGATCAGATATGGAAGAGGATCTGGTCCCTGTGGAGCCTACGTCGTATAACCCACCGAAGAAGGCTACGCCAAAGAAACCAAGGAGCAAACGTGCTTCGGATCAATGAAGAGAACTTAAGAGACGAAATCCGGTCGGCCAGAGACTGGAGAGACAAGCACCTGCGTCAATGGCGAGGCATGAAGGAGCGGTTTGCCGGCTTGGCTTATCGGTCTGATGTCAGCTATGACCATCAGCATGACATCGAAAACATCATCGGCCAGTATGTGTCGCTCGTCTTGCCTCGTATGGCCTACGACGTGCCACGCATCCATGTGACCGCTGATGACCCTGCAAACAACAAACGAGCCTCAGCCCTTGAGCTTGGGATGAACCAGTGGGCCAAGCGGTCTGCTCTGCGTCCTACGCTCCAACAACTGGCCACAGACATGACCATGTGCTGGGGTGTCGCACTTGTGACCCCAGAGCCAGTCAAGCACCTGAGACGTATCGACATGGGTGGCGCCGGTCTGATGCCCAGGGTATACCGAATAGCCCCCGAGAAATTCTTCATCGACCCAGCAGCTGAGACTGCCCGAGAAGCACGATATTTTGGTCATGAATACAACATGGATCTAGATGATCTGTTGGTTCAAGCAGAGTCTGACGACGCTTTTGACCTCGATGTGATTCGCGATCTCAAGGCGTCATACGACCGTCAGAGAGAAGAGTACGCACGGGGTGCTGTCAGTGTGCCAGACAGGAACGAAGTCACCATCATTGAGATGTGGGTTCCTGAGCTGGAGGTAGAAGGCGCCAAGGACGGTGTACACCACGGTGGGCTCGTCCGGCTCGTAGAGGATGCAGAGGGCTCGGCACAGCTTGCAGGCGAGCCACAGCCCTACTACGGCCCCGCATGCGGCCCCTACACGGTGTTCGGAGCCTACACAGTGCCGTCTGATGTGTACCCACTGGGTCCAATGACTATGGCTTTGCCTCTGATTGAGGAGACAAATGACCATGCGAAGACCATGTCGTACTCGGCAGCGGCCTACCGACGACTGGTCATGGTGGACTCACGGGGCTCCAAAATGGCCCAAGATGTGGCCTCCACGCCCGATATGTTCGTGGTTCCTGCCGAAAACATGGACCGCGACCGGGTTGTACCGCTGGAAATCGGTGGTGTGACCCAGCAGCAGATGGCTTACCAGAACATCATGTCGGCTCGACTCGACCGATTGACTGGTATGTCGGAGGTTATCCGTGGCTCGGTCAGCGGTGATGCTACCGCAACTGAAGTGTCCACCGCTTCCGCGTCCAGTGGTCTGCGTCTTGGCTACATCCAACGCCAGTTTGCAGACGCCGTCAACTCAGCTATGTACAAGTGTGCTTGGTACATCGTCAATGATGACACCGAGATCCCACTTGGACCCCAAGCCTCCAGCTTTGGCTTGCCGGCACGGGCCAAGGGTAGCGAGATGGGTATTGATCTCGCCGAGATGACCCTGGATGTGCAGGCATATTCCATGGAACGCACCAGCGAAGCTCTCCAACAGCGACGTGCGGTTGAGCTTTTGCAGATTGTCGGCAATGTTGGTCAACAAGTCGCAGCCATGCCGTTCATCAACTGGGAAAGACTCACGGCCATCGTCGGAGATGCCTTGAACATTCCAGATATGGGCGACATTCTCAACGTTGAAGAGATGAAAAAGGCGGTTGAGCAGGCTCAGCAGGCCCAACAGGCCAAGATGCAAGAGCAAGAAGCCCAAGCTGCGTCCCAACAGGCGGCTGCTCGAAGCAGAATGCAGACTGGGCCGGCAGATGCAGCGCAAGAATTGCGCAATCAAGAGCGATCAGCACGCGGCAGAGGTGGTTTCTGATGCCGATGTACGAGTTCAGCCGAGAATCAGACGGAAAGATCGTGGAGTTTCACTTCCGCATGGCTGATGCACCGCCGATTGGGTCAGTCATCGAGCGTGATGGCGAACGATTCACAAGATTAGTTAGTGACGCACAAGTATCTGCTGAAGTAGAGACTGTGACTCATAAGTATCCGTATGTCAGCCGGTCAATGCCTAAGAATTTGCCTGGCTGTGAGACAAATAAGCAAGGCCAGCCCATTATTTCTTCTCGTAGACATGAGAGAGAGATCATGGGACGCTATGGATTGGAGCGAGATTGATGTCGGAAGACACAAAACCAGAGTTCTCAGACGAAGAAGATGCAATCCTTGACAGGATTATTGAGCAAAAGGCTGCTCGACATGAGCAACTTATGGCTCGCACCCAACAAGAACCAAAAAAGATGGAAGATTCTGGGGAACAATCGCCAGAACCCGTCGTACAAGACGAACAACCGAAGGATCTCACACTGACTCCTGAGCGAGAGCGTGCTCTCAAACGGGCGAAAGTACCCGAGGCGGTGCTCAACAAGCTGGCCGACAACCCAGAGCAGCTTGCAGAATGGGCCGATACCCTCATGGAGATGCAAGGTAATGTTGATGGCTATTCCGAAAGGATGCGTCATCTTGAAGAGCAGGTCGCTGCTCAGGGCAACCAACCCGAAAGCGACGAAACGCGGACTGCGGAACCAAGCAGCGCACCTGACGACCCCGAACCAACGGAAGTCGCCGAGACTGAAGCAGTGGAGACCAAAGAGCCGGAGGCCAACCCGCCTGTTGCTCCAGAAGATCCTCAGCAGAAGTTACTTGTGGAGACGTTGATAGGCGAAATCGCCAAGCTGCGAATTGATCAGGCTCTCATGAATTACGACCAAGTGTCGGATCGTGAGAAAGCGACGATTGCAGATCGGATGACAGAGCTCTATACATCTTCTCCAGGTGAATTCGATGGCATTGAGGCTTTAGCCAACCGTGCCGTCACAGAGGTTATGGGAGTTCCAAGGTCTGAAGCAGCAGACAGGGGGACGTCAGTAGATCCAGCTAAGGTTTCCACCCCGCCGCGAGGCACAACGGTACGAGCTGAAAGACCACTGACCCCTGAAGAAGCAGATGATCTTGCACTTGACATCATCCTCAATGGCGGTTCAAAGGAAGACGCACGGCGAGCCACAATGCGATAAATCCCGCCCCGCAAGGGGCTAGTCCCTTTCAAGGAGTTTTATCGTGGCAGGAACCCACATTAAGAACTTCCTCGATTTCATGGAGGCGACTGGCCCGGTTTATCTCACCGGACCTGACGTTCTCATCAACGAAGCAGTTAAGCGTAACTACCTCTTCGGTGATTTGATTCGAGAGAAGAACCAAGCCATCCAAGGTGGCAACGAGATCCGTGACGTCCTCATGTTGGATGACGCACGGTCTTTCCAATTCTATCAACCAAACGAGACCTTCTCCTACAGCAATCCGCAGGTGATGGACACTCTCAAAGCCAACTGGCGTTTCTCGATGGACCACATGACCTTCACCGATGCAGAAATCGAACTGCAAGGTGGAGCTGGTCTCACCGGAGAAGCTACCAAGGCCATGTACAAGAACCTGAAGCGTTCCAAGGAACAGCGAATGGTGACCTCCATGGTCAACGGTATGGAAGAGGCTCTGTTCAAGCCAACTCAAGGCAACTTTGTCTCTGAGATGGAAGCTGAAGCTGGTAAGCAACCGTACTCTTTGCCCGCTCTGATTACCGAAAATGGTATCGCAACCAATCTTGATGGTGGTGGTGCTAAGGGTATTCGCGGTGGTGCTCCAGTCGATGCCAGCACCAGCACTGTTCTTGGGATCACCCCAGCTAACAGTGGACCAGGTGCTCGATGGACCAACGAAATCGTGTTCTACGATTCAACCTCCACGTTCGCCATCGACACTGATGGTAACAACGACGGTTCTGGTGGTGATCGCAGCTTCAATGGCGTCAAGAAGGACATTGCTCTCGGCGGACGAACCATGCCGATCAACAATCACCCCAACATTGATGTCTTCAGCTTCTTGGGATCTTTTGACGAGATGTATCTTCGTCTTCAGTTCCGACCACCCCCGACCTTCGAGGCTTACTTCGAGAACATCGTGTTCAACCGTCAGAAGATTCTTTGCTCGCGTGAAGGTATCAACCTTTACAAGGCAGCTCTTCGGGCCGAGAACGACCGCACTGTCACCGCTCAAGATGCAGCTTACAACCAGCCAACCTACGCTGGCGTGCCGCTGACCTACATTGCTGAGCTCGACACTGCTGCTATCCACCCTGCTGGTGGCACTAGCACATCTGAAAAGCAGAAGCTCAGTGAAATCGACGGTGGATCTCTGAGCAACACTGCTGGTGGTACTGAACTTGGATCAACCACGTTCATGCAAGGTCCACGTTTCTTCTTCGTCAACGGTGACTACCTCACTCCTGTGATCCACTCCAACCGATACATGGAGAAGCACGAGGTCATGCGTCACCCAAATCAACCGTTTACCTACGTCCAAATCACGGACAGCTGGTACAACATCATTGCAAATTCGCGGCAGCGTCACGGCATCATCGCCCCACACGTCACCGCCTAATCGAGAGGATTTGTTCCCATGAAAATTGCAACTCAAGGTGGCGACGGAAAAGTCGCATTCGCAAGCGAATCAGCTGTCGTGACCCTTACCCCAGCGGTAACCAAGGGACAGCTTTTGAAGCTCACTCTTTCTAGTGGTGGTTATTCGGCAGCAGTTATCGCTGGCGGCACAGCATCCGCTAACGATGACAAAGCCGGAACCGTTTTTGCCATCGCTCTCGACGATTACGCAGCAGGCACTAAAGGCCGTGTTGGTCTTCGTGGTGTGTTCAATGCTGTCTGTAATGCCAATGTCGATGTCGGTGATCTTTTGACCGCCAGTGACGATGGTTCTGGTGGCTTGTTCATCGAAATCTCAGCAACTCCAAACACGACCGAGTACCGACGTGTTCTCGGTGTGGCTGTTACTGATGGCGCTGGTGGAACTTGTGATGTTCAATTCGACGGTGTCGGTTTGAACTTCGTGTCCTCAGCCGCTCAATGATCTAACGATCACACGGGAGAGGGGGGCTACCGCCCCCTTCTCCTCTTCCCATGTCGATTACCCTACAGCGTTCAAAAGCTGCCGTGCTACTTGCATGTGGTGGCGACCCCTCATCGGCCACTGGCCTTACGGTGGACGAGCGGATTGCCGAGATCATCAACTCGGCTGGTCAACAGTTGTATCACCACAACTGGACGTGGCGTGAGAGAGCTTCCACTTTAACTCTTGATTTCACTGAAGGTTCTAAAGATGTCCCATTGCCAGCGGAGGCCGTTCTTGGCGGGAACAGGGCTGGAAACATAATCAAAATTTTCCCGATCAATAACAATTTTCGAGAGTACATCTTTGTACCGCCGGCCACATTTGCAGAGTTTGAATCCAGAAATCTGAACGTCACAGAAGGCTTGTTTTACGTTACGTTGACCCGGCCTCAAGCTGGATTTGGAACCAACAGCCCCGATGCCAAGTTGCAGTTTTATCCAACACCACAAGCCACTGAGGAAGACGTAGTAGGTGTGAAATTTAGACGAAACTGGCCGAACATCAGAGGATCTGATGTGGCCTCCAACTCGGCTAATTTGACCGAGGAACTGCCGATGGACGAGAGCGCCATACCTTTGTTCCTCGAATACATTCGTGCTTTTGCTGAAGGCGGAGAGAACGGCGACACCAACCAGCGTGTGGCCGTAGTCGAGGCCGGACCAATTTACGATCAAGCGTTGAGACGTGACGGAACACTGATTCCTAACTACGGGCCGTTGCCGTTGGCGGTTCGTGGAAGATCGTCATATGCAAACTTACAATTCTTTCCCAACGGCAATATCCCTAACCCCTAATGGCTAAGCGAAAGACTGGCATGAAAGGCATGAGTGTCCGTAGCGGTCATAAAAGACCCACGGCCAAGGGTGCGGGTATGACCAAGAAGGGAGTTGCGGAATACCGTCGTCGTAACCCTGGGTCGAAACTCAAGACTGCCGTAACCGAACGTAAGCCCACTGGAGCCCGTGCAAAGCGACGTAAGTCGTACTGCTCGCGTTCCGCTGGTCAAATGAAGATGCACGGCATCAACTGCTCCAAGACTCCGAAGAAGAGAATCTGTGCAGCTCGACGGAGATGGAGATGTTGAAATGGGCCATGAGGTTGCGAAAATTGCTGCTATTTCTTGCACCCACTCCCCACACACCCCAAGTGAGACGCATCAATGGATACTGGAAACGATAACAAATACTCCGGGTCTGACTCACTTCGTGCATTGTGGCGACGTGTTCGACGCCGCCGCAGCCTCCGTGCATCCCGACGAAAGCGATCATACTTTGATGGACGAGTATCGGCATGCCGCAGCCTTCTTGAAGAGTATTCGAGAGGCTCTGCCAACGGGTTGCCGACTGATCATCTGCGAGGGGAACCACGACGACAACATCAAGAGAGCGGACCCGAGGCGTATACCCATGGGTTTGAGGGAGGCGTGCGACTGGATGAACACGGAGTTCGCCAGCGAGTTCAGGCAGTGGCACTGGCGTCCCTACATCAAGTCATCGAAGGGTTGCTACAAGGTGGGCCAGATCGTGTTCTACCACGGGTTCGATTGCGGATTGACATCGGACGAACTCGAAGGCTTGCAGATGAACAACTCGACGGGATGCCACCCGTACCGCCTTTTTGTGAGGGGTCACACACATCGACCGGTCCCACCCACCCAGATGATGAGAACCCGAAAGGTTTCCCTGCCTTGGTGGTATATGAATGTTGGGACGTGTGGACCCCTGAAACCGGACTACATGACTCGGAAGGACACGAACAACTGGGGGACGGGCATGGCGATTATCGAAGCGAGGATGGAGACAGCTTCGCGGTTAAATGCGAAGGAATGGGAGGCCGAGTTGAGGACAATGAAATGTTGAATGCAGCGCAACATCTCAAGCAAACTTTGGAGCGTCAGGTTGAGAACTACGCGATTGAGTTTGACATGAACAAATGGGTGGTTGCAGGTGTGCTGCAAGAAATGGCAATCGACTACCTTTTCAAAGACGACGAGTTTCCCAAAGACGAGGATGACGACGAATGAAAGTACATGGTCTATTAAACGCTACTAGCAGTGACGATGTCACTCCAAGTGCCGTAAAACTACAAGACAAATACAGCCAAGGTGACGGCCCTGGTATCACCGGGGTTGCAGTGTTCAAGATTGCTACCAGCACCGCGACACTCACAGTGTTCGGCAGCGCCGATGGCACGAACTTCTACACCATCAAATCTGTGACCGATGCAGACATGACAAACGACATGGCCGCATTCACGATTGCCTTGGCTCCTCACATGAAGGCCACGGCCACCAGTGTTGGTACGAGCACGGTCATGAAGGTTGACATCATCTCGGACTAATCATGGCTCTGTGGAACCCCTCTGTTTACGGCAACGACCTCCAAGGCTGGTATCAACCCCAGCCAGGGTCAAACTCTGGCTTCAGGTCAGACGATGTCGGTAGTGGAGCCACACCCTTGACGTCAGCCAACGCCGGCGCTGATATTGATGATTGGATTGACAGCTCTGGCAAGGGTCGCAACTTTTCAAGCACTGGAGCAAACGAACCCACAGTTGCTACAAACGCAAGTCTCGCCAACTCTTTGGCCTGCAATTATACCGTCATTGGTAGTTCAACCTGCCAGATGTCAACAAGCACATCATTTGACACGGATGGGCAGGACTATTTACTAGCCGCAATTATCGACGATGCACAAAATTTAATTGCTGGAGAGACAGTAATTGATATCGGGTCTGCATCTCAAAATGGGATGGCAATTCACTACAGCAACATCCCAGTATTTAATTTTCAATCAATAGGTACAAGAATAGCAGGTGGGTTTGCTTTATCAAACAATGGGGGCGCTACCGGAGCCGTTACAGCAACCCAAGCATCTAATTGGAATGCAAAAAAAGCTCTTATAGATGATCCCGGTTCTTCAGCCGTGCTTATCCGACAAGGATTGTCTTCAGGTAATTGCAGTCTGTTTTGGTGTGGCTTAGACGTGTTTACGGCAACACATACACAAGACACCACAAGTGCGGTTTCTTTGGTCATAGGCAAAGGAAACTCTGGGGTCAACCAGAGCAATGGCAAGATAACTGAAGTTATTGTTGCCTACTTCCCGTCGGGTACGTTGAAAGAAATTGAGGCTCAGAAAGTAACCGGATACCTGCACCACAAGTTTGGGATCGAATCACAACTTGGAAGTACACACCCTTACAAATCAGTGCCGCCTCTGCATGGCGTTCACGGAGTTCATGGCACGCTCGTTGAAAGCCCACTGACTGGTGACCTCAACGGGTTCATTGAGACAGGTGATCTGTCGGGTTCACTATGACAACTGCTCAGTTCAATCTTGAGAACGTCACCAAAGAGATCCAGAACTGGGTCTTGAACTATCTCGACGTACCCAATGACCACTACAGCGGTATGAAGCCATGCCCGTTTGCCGCTGAGGCTTGGGCCAAAGACAAGAGCAAGGTTGTCCTGGGGGGTGAAGCAGAGCTGATTGACATCGTCAACTCATGGGACGACGAGCACGAAGTTGTCTTGTTCGTCGTGCGTGAGGACGAGACCGATGGCTTAGAGGAGTGGTGCAACCATATCAACAAAGAACTGCTGGAGGACAAACGGGATTTGGTCCTGATGCCTTTCATCGCTGGCGACGAAGACCCAGACGACCCAGACCTAGAACCCGACCACTGGGGAAAATTACTCGACGAGGCGTACTCGTTGGTGTTTGTACAACGGCTGACCCATGTCAATCGGGTCTCCGAAGTGCTTGAAAGAACAGGCTACTACGACAAGCTAGGGCCTGAATTTTTGCAATACGTCAAAGAAAGACGAGGTTTGTAATGCGTGGTAAGAAGAAAGCAATGGGCAAGAAAGTCGGAGCCAAGAAAGCTGGAGCCAAGAAGTTCGGCAACACCGCTTTCGGCAAGAAGATTCTCGCCAAGAAGAAGAAGAAGTAATGGCCAAGAAGAAGTCCAAAAAGAAGTCGGGGCCGAAGCCCACTAACCCAGCTTTGTACAGCCGGGTGAAGGCGGAGGCCAAGCGTAAGTTTGATGTGTACCCATCTGCGTATGCAAATGCGTGGCTGGTTCGCACATACAAGAAGCGTGGTGGCGGATACCGAGCATGACTTGTCCAGCGTGCGAAAAGCGACAGGCTGAAGAATTGCAGAAGCTCTCTGATTGTGAGGGCCGATGCAAAGAGATCAGCGCCAAGAACCAGCGTTTGACGTTGGCTCTTACTGTCGTTTCTACGCTCGCTGGCAAGGAGTCATTAGACTTTGCACTGGGCCTTTCAACAACAATTGGCTCCGTCGCAGCAGCTACAGGTGTCGGAGTGCCGGATAGCGTCGTCGGGCTTGAGGTCGTTGATGAGGATGGGAGTCTTGACCCCACAGCCGAGGCCAGCGATGTTGAAACTGAAGAACTCGAACGCGCATTCCCAACAGATGTCGTCTCTCGTCATGAGTATGTCAAGTATTTTCCTGACGCTGTAGGTAGCTACCTGCCCGATGCCGCCATTCTGCTCTCCGATCCCGATCAAAGCATCTTCCAGGCCATCCAGCAGAATGACCTCTTCCTCGATCCAGTCGTTGCTTTCGGTGAGAGTGGACAAGAGATGCTCCTTTTTGATTGGGGTTTGTGGGGAGATGAGTATACGTCGATACCCGAGGCAGGGGTCTTGCCACTTGTTGGGATTGTCGGATTATTTCGTAGAGGGAGGCGCTCGTAATGGCTAAGCCCCAAGGCGGATTGACAAAGTGGTTCAAGGAAGATTGGCGGGATATTAAGACCGGCAAGAAGTGCGGACGTTCGGGCAAAGAAAAGGGCAAGCGTCCTTACCCAGCGTGCCGGCCAGCCAAGGTCGCGGCCAAGATGACGGCAGCTGAGAAGCGTTCAGCTGCTGCTCGCAAGACCGGACCCTCTCGTGTGGAGTACGCCGTCACTGCTAGTGGCCGGCGGAGAAAGAAAAAGAAATGAAGTATCAAGATAGAAACCCATATGAAAAAACGGTGAGACGTTCCACTCCTCACAAGGTGGGTGGGCGAAGGGTTTATATCAACCAGCACGGCGAATATGAGACAAGAAGGGGCATCACAGTTCGTTCTGGAAAGAAGTTCGTCAACGTCCCCTCATTTAACACTAAGACTGGTGAAGACTTCAAATCTGAGAAACAGGCAAAGCGTGTTGCTCGCAGGCGGGGTGAAATGAGCAGGAAGTTCAGAACCGTGGAGCAGGCAGTAAAGGCTTCTAAAAAGAAGTCTGCTAAAATTGGCAGAAAATTGGATCGCAAAATCAATCGTGCGAACACAAAAGCAAAGAAGAAGAAGTGATGGAATTCTTTGACGCATGGGCTACACCAGCCTCCATTCTGATTGGCATCATCTTTGGTGCGGCCCAAGTCAAGGCTGCTATCGAATCTTTGCGACATGCCGTTGATCGACTCGATCAGGCTGTAAGATTGCTTGAAACACGAACCCAAAGCGTAGAGCAGCGTATTGCACGGTTAGAAGGAAAGACAGAGAAATGAGCCGCTACTGGTGGACATTCTTGCTTCTCGGTTGCCAGACCACTGGTGGTGGTGGCTTGGGTTTTACTTTGCCCCAACTGGGGCCGAGCCCAGAAGCAGCCACCGACCCAGCGATAGCGGCTCTAGAACCGTTCCGCTGGGCGGGGGGTTTGTGTTTGATGAGTGGGGCGGTCCTGCTCTTCATCAGCCGGGGAGTGAAGGGATGGATACCTCTGCTGACTGGTGTTGGACTTATTGTCCTGAATGTATTGCTTGCGGAAGCCTTGACCTACTTGTGGACCCTGGTGCTGATCATCGGGACAGTGGGAGTGGCAACGCTGGTCTTTGGAATCAACCTGAAGGATTTGAAATTATGCCGTATTCGTTCTCTGATGTTCTTGCCTCCCTGCTCGTCGTGTCCGGGGCCTTCATCGCCGGAATGTGGGTTGGGCG
>MDTE01017065.1_pt1 | contig 12004 bp, 9 predicted proteins | sample 811231 | NCBI WGS metagenome assembly MDTE01 (sample SAMN05326651, study PRJNA326480) | marine metagenome | isolation source: seawater | place: Indian Ocean: Red Sea | collected 2010
ATAGCAGCTTGTTCTGCTGGAGTGTATGTGACAGGTGCAGATAATCCCAAACTTTCTTCTTTGGTATTATATATCGTAGCATGAGGAGTGGATACATGTTGAGCACCAACCATCTTCACTCCTGTTTCTGGGTGAACATGGAAATCACCATAGTAAGGATTACCATTGACCCAACCGACTTGTCTCTTACCTAAACTATAGACACAATCAACAACATTTACCACAAGCATACCAGTGCTAGGTCTTTCTCCTATATCAGAAACAAAGTCAGGGCTGTATGCTATGACTGGTTTTAGATCTGCATTTAAACCAGTTTTTGTATTTATTATGACATCAGGGATTACAGCGTGTTTATCTTGACAATTTATATTCTGGACTCCTACGATAGAACCAGCTGGGGTTAACAAGAAATCAAAGGTACACTGCCCCACTCTTCCAGAATCGCCAGGCGTGTATCCCAATCCAGGCTTAACTGGTATTAGATTAGTAACAATACCAACTGGCTGACTACCGATTCCCGAAACACCTCTAGTAGTAAAGTTGTAAGTATCTGTTCTTGCTATACCAGCAAAGGCATTATCGTTGTAGTCTTTGAATGACCCCTCTGACATTGATATGAAATATTCGGTATTAGGCCTTAAATCAACATCTGGGTCAACCTGTATGATTCTATCTGATAAGTAAGTTATTCTTCTATCATTTACATTTATTCTCTCATGAACAATATTATTGATTGACTCTGTTATGACTACCTCACCCTCGCCCTTTCTAATGGGTTCATTAAATGTAATTGATAATTTGATGGAAGTCTGAACACCTACTGCATCATCAGCTGGAGTTGTAAAAGTGATGAATGGAGCAATACTATCTAAATTAGTTCCATCATCGCCATATCCACCTGTAATTCCAATACCAGGCCCTTCTGTGACAGGATATTTTGGTGGAACTACGTTAGTTGCTGGGCAGTATCCTCCACCAGCAGATAACATATAGATATCAACAATAGATCCATTTTCATCTAAGATTGCTTCTGCTATTGCACCACCACCATGTCTGGTTTTATCAATAACAGTTATCTGTGGAGGAACACTATATCCAAATCCTTTCTCTAATATTTCCAAAGTTAGAATACTTCCATCTATAGATGAAACTATGGGTAGTAGAGCGGCAGTCTTTGTTCCATCTCCAAGAACTTCTACCTTTGGAGGTATACAATCGCCCCATATGAATCCAGCGGGAACTCCTCTACCCAAATCATCTTGATTTTTTGGATTTCTAACTTTTTCATTACAATCAAAGAAATCAGCCACATCATTACCTAAGATACTGAGTAGAGAGAACCTGTCGCCATAGTTCATATCATCTTCATCAGCTAATTCGTTAAGTGTAACAAAAATATTATTGAGTCTCCAATTCTTTTTCCTATCCTTATCTTGTTGTTTAACATAACCTGTCAGTTGAGTTTTGAGTTCTTTTGTCACTGTAACTCCACCACCAGCAGCAGATACCTGTCCTGTTTCAGTTTCTAAAATACTATTAATTTGTCCATCTGAGAAAGTATCAAACACAGCTTTATTTGAGTCAGTAACCTTGATTGGCTTATTCATCTTCTCTGTCGCATTTAAAACATTCAGCCAACTTCTAGGTGGTTTCTTAAATCCTCCTTCTCCTTGAAGATAATCTTCGTATTCCTTACATTGTAAAGAATCACATGCTAGGAAAGATAATAACATATCAACATAACTACTCACTGATGATAATAAACTACCAATACCACCTAAGGCACCTGTCAACCAATCTATACCACCCATTATTGGGGATAGAAAACTTTGTATTTTATCATTAACTTCTCCCATGATAGCACCAACAGTCTGTTCAATGGCACATACAGTTGGGTTTAGGGCTTTACCGATCATATCTTTGAAAAGACCTTTTAACATGCCCAAGAGATCAGTTCCAAGTTTATCGAAAATACAGAAAACTATATCCATTATTCTCTTAAATGCCTTAACAATGGGACTTTGTTGTGGCTCTGGAGTAAGAAATGCAATAAAGTCTTGGAACCTCTTACCCAAAAACTTTATAACCTTGTCTCTAATTAATTTTATAACTTTTTTTATCGCACCATTTACTATTCTAGTAACTTTGTTAAGTAATTTGTTAATATCTACTAAGGTGTTTCTTGCTGTATCAATATACTCACCAGCAAACTCTGTTAGGCCATTTACTGTTGTAAGGAAACTGCCGATTGCATGAGTTATATCGCTGATTGCATCGTTCTCACATGCATTATTAAACGTATGAGGGCCAAGTCCTTTAGGAGCATGTTGATCTACATTACTTCCACTACTAAAAACTCCCTCAAAGTCATTTGGATTAAATTCTTTAGTTATTCCAACTGAATTATCTGAATTACCTGATGGATTATTATTAGTGTTAGTATCACTTACTTTTCTAGTGGTTTCACCAGTAACATCCCTAGCAGTAAATATGCCCAATTCAGACATATCGTTATTTTTAGGGCCATGTGGTTCAGTTGGTTTAATAGACCTAGCTAAGGCACCAAAAATTACTGGCTGTTGTCCTTCCTCTCCATCTAAGAAAAATCCAAAAACAGTTTCACCACCAAGCATCATAGAACTGGAACCAAGACAACCTTGGCCAGCTCCTTTCGATGCATCTAACAAGACATGAGCCCAAGGCAGATCGTCATCTGGGAGATCCTTTTTTTCAAAAGTATGATACCCAATTATTCTTACTTTACATCTAAACGCCCAACCGTCTTCGTCATCTACGGCTCCATCTCGCCAAGATTCTTTAGGAGCAACCTGTCCTATCCACCAGACAAATCCGTCCCTTCCAACAAAGTTGGTCTTTAGCAGTGAACTGTCTAACATTAATCGTCATACACTAAGCATTCTGGTTCGTCAGGATGCATATCGCAAAATAGTTCTAAAGCGTTAGGATCATGATGATCTCCTGCCTCGATCTCTTCTTTGTGATGTTCTGCATAAACTTCTAATTCATGCAATTCTTCCTTAGCATGTCTGCGTGCTGCAGGGTTTGCTAGAGGATCTTCTGCGATCTTTCGATCTAACTCTATGTGTTTTTCTATACTTTCCATAAATTTTCTCCTAGTTTAGTCCATAAGAATCTCTTACGAGATTTAAAGATGTAACGTTTCTACCGTCACCCAATTCAAAATGATGTCTCAAGGCTCGAACTAAGTAAATACCACTTATTTCGAGGTCTGCACTTTTGTCATCCGCTCCTCCGTCACCTGACTCGGAAGGGCCAACATCAGGAATAACCACGTTTATGACTTGTCCGACTCTGATGCCGTTATTGCATGCTATAGTTATATTTAGCGACTGTTGGAAGAGTAATGAATACCTAGAGAATGATTTTGCCATGTCTCGTTCATCCCTTCCAGAACCCCTGGCATTGCCATCATCATCTGGTTCAAGATTTTTTTCAATCATACCACTGTCCATGATCCTAACTAAACGTCTTGACGGATTATCCGCAAAAAGGTCGTTTTGGGGTATAGGAACATCAGGCCCAGCAGTAGTTTGGCCATCTTTACCATTTACATTATCTTTGAGTTTATATGGGGTAGACTTCATCTTCCAGTTTACAGGATCAAACGTAATTGTCAAGTTACTGTAAAGTCCAACTCTTAAATTTTTCTGTATATCTACTGCCTTATCAATAAAGTAGTCCAAAATTTTATTTTGATCTTCACCTTCCTCAGCTCTACCAATACCAGTAGTATATGTAAATGTGTCAACCTTGCTTAGTTCATCGTCATCACCAAGTTTTTGCACTTCATCGTTTGCTTTGTCTAATAAACTATCAATAGATCTAAACTTATACCCTTCATAATCTTCATAAAAGACAAATCCAGATGTTCCCTGCTCTCCTTCCTTTACTGGTTGTGTCTTTGGTGCCAAACCAGTTATCACAAAGAATGGTTTTCTCATATTGCCTTGGAAATCATATTCAGTTGCACAAGGATCAACCTTGAGTCTCTCATCATCTATTTTTAATTTTTCTTTAAGTATACTTCTCACATGTTCACTTATTGGGGCTTTCTTATATCTTTTCTCACATCTTGTAATTTCATTTCTTAAATTTCCAACCGTGCTCATACATATGACAAAAGTTTCTTGACTCTCTGTTCTCTGTATGTTTTCAATACTTTGAACAAAGAGGGGGGTGTTATCATTATTGAAAGAAAACGATTGATTCTCCGCTAGTGATACCTTAAGATCAACTCTTTCATATCCTCGTATGGGTAATTTAGCAAGTAAGTTAGTTGTATCAGATACATGAACGTAACATGATACTGCTGGGGAAAGAATATCCTCAAAATAATCAATAGCAGTTATTGATTTTGATTTGGCTAAATCAGGAAATTTATCACTAACATCTTTCTCATCTTCTAGGTCAGGTTTATCTACACCTGACTCAGCACCACCTATACCGTCAGGATTATTCTTCAAATAATATTCAACATCATTTGGAGTTATCATACATTGTGTAAATTCTACTTTGTTAAGTGTTGACATTATGAACCTCCTAAAGCTTGTACTGTAAGCATAGCAAAGGCCTGGTGTACACTAACGCCTTGACTACCAGCCATTGATGATGGATCTGAGTTACTACCACCACCGCTGCCTCCTGATGGTGCTGGTGATGGTAAGTTTTTAGGGCCTGAAGGTACTTTCATCGAGAGAATTACAACTGGATTTTCTTCTTCTCTATCAGTTGATGTGTAATCTTCAATGTCTTCTATTTCATCTTTCATCATTAAATTTCTCATAGATGACATCAACAGCGATCCTCCCTTTTTAACTTTTTCGATAAGTGGCTCATTTTCAGACAATATTCTAATTAACTTATCAGCATATACTGGTTTGCCCGTTACGTCTTTATCTGTTGCAAATCCTTCTTTCTCTAAGTTTCTTGCTACGTCTTCAGCAGATTCAGCATTTGTTTCTACACCAATATACCCTTTATAATCTTTATACCATACTTTTACCAAATAGTCAACTGCCTCCTGAGCATTTTGAAAATTAATAAACTTAGACTTCTCATAATATTTCTCTCCATCTTTCTCATATTCATGAACTACTTTCTCAGTATAATCTTGACCTTCTACTGCTTTTAAATTAAAGAAATTATTTGTTCCAATATTACTCTCACCAGCGCCAGTCTCTAACTGAAACTGTGCTACAACTGCTTCTGGATATTTGGCTCCAGCATTCACAGCCATCTGATATATAATTTTCTTCCTCTCTTCTATTGGAAGATCCTGATCATACTCCAAAGGTTTCTCCACTGCTTGCCCCATGATATTTTCTTGTGGTCGTATTCCACTTACGTTATCACCAATATCCTCATCATCAAATGCACTTGCTTCTAGATTACTTGTATCGTCAGTTAATGTTACTGTTTTAACTCCACCCAAACTAAATGTTTGAGACATATCCGCAGCTTTTGCTGGTGGCGAAAATGCATTAAGCAGACCAGCACTTAAAACACCAACTATACCACCCCTACTGACATCAACACCAAACAATTTTTGTGATGCTTTTTTACCAACACCAGCCATAGGAGTTCCAGACTCCACTAATTTAGTGAATCTTTCTATCAACTCCGCCAATCTGTCTATTCCCATGGCCTTAGGTTTTTTCTTTTTATTTTCTTTTTTCTTTTCCTCCTCCTCTCTTTTTTCTTTATCTTCTGTCTTTTCGCCTTCCTCTAATTCTTTAGCATCCAGATTATCTTTCTCCGCCTCTACCTTTGACTTCTTTTTATCTGTTTCTTGTTGATCTTGTTCTGGTTCTTTTATCTTGTCAACCTCAACTTTCTTATCTGCACTAACTTTATTGTCTTCCTTTACCTGTTCATCAATTAGCTTTTTACCCTCATCTCTTTGTTTCTTCTCCTCAGTTAATTTTTCTTTCATCAACTCATCATCACCACCATAATTCTGCCTTAGTTCTGTCTCAGGATCTACCTCATTGGTTTTAGATCCTCTACCAAGGAGAAATGGCAACATGAAAAGAGTACTAAACAGGCCTGGCAAGGCTGGATTCTGTTTACCTTTTCCAACTCTCTTATCAACGAAATTTTTTGCCTTCTCAATCGTAGATTCTGATGGGACTTTATTCTTATCCATCATTCGACCAAGAAGTCTTGTAAACTTCTCAACCTTATACTCAGTCCCATCAATAGTTTTGGTGAGTTTATCTCGAACCTTTATTGTGGATACATCAAGTCCACCTCTACCAGTAGTTATTTTAGCCATCAGTTAGCATCCACAATATTATACACAGCCCTTGAGTATGGTATATGTATGTTCTTAGTATTAATAGCAAAGAGTATTGGTATCTTATTACCTGTTTTAGACATTGTAGGAACGGTAGGCGCCTGTTGTCCACTCATATCACCACCATCACCTGTTTTGCCTCCACCCATGTCCATAAATTTAGGGCTCATCTCTGTTCCACCAGCTGACTTCAAACCTGATGGTTTCGTAGATATCTCCTTAGCAGTGTCATGCATGAAATTCTTATCAACATTATCCACTATAGACTCTTTGAACTCTTCTTTATTCTGTTCTGCCTTTATTTCTTCTGAAAGTTTTTCTTCCTTTGGTTTTCCTAATCCTAAGAATTCTTTAACATTGTTAACTACGTTCTTAATCTGCATCATCGGATTGAAAGCAAATTCTTGGGATTTATCGTTTATATTTCTAGATGAGGATTCTAAATTAGATCCAGGCAAACCTAGGCGGCCTCTAACACCTTTTTCACCATCCCTTCCATCTTTTCCATCTTTAACTTTTGCATTAATTCTTAAGGCTTTTAAACCCTGTTCCTCCATTAATGCAATTACCTTTTCATAATATTCGATATACCTCTGTGTTCCCGCCATTCTTTTATTGTCACCAGCCTCTTCATACTTTTTGTATTGCTCCTTCTTTTTTTCTAAAAGGTTTTCATAATCTTCTTTTGTTCTGATGATTGTTTTACGTTTGCTATCGTCTGTTGATGATGAACTTTTTCTTTCTATAACTAACTTGCCATCATCAGTAACAGATATTTTGGCATCAGAAAGAGTTGCACCACCCATCACATTTTCCTGTGAATCAACAGCGGATGCTTCTAACTTCTGTTCCTCTTCTTGAAGTATTTGTTTCTTTGCTGCTGCAGCTGCAATGGTATCAAGGTTCTTCTCAAGAAGGGCATTTATCTTTGCAAACTTATCTTCCTCTTTCTTTTTCTTTTCTTTTTCTTTTCTGTTTTTAAATAAACCCTTTCCAGTAACAAAGTCATAAATTCCCTTGCCAGCAAGAACAAGTCCACCAGCAACCGCAGCAACTGGGGCGAGGACAGGTAGTACTGCGCCAACTAATGGCACTGCCAATGCAGCCACACCAATACCAGCTGCAATCTTCAATATATTACCTACTACTCTCATAAATCCTCCACCACCTTTACCACTGGCTAACTTATCTACAAAATCAGTAGCTAATCCAAGTGCGGTTCCAAGAAACTGCATCTGGCCTGAGTTGGCCATTTTCTCAACCATACTTCCAAAATCACTTAACCTCTGTAGTCCTCCTTCAAATACTTTTCCTAAGAATTTATTTGGATCAAATGATTCTACGTTTTGTTCTATCCTATCTGCTGCATTAGATATGAATGATTTTACTTCATTCCTAGCTATCCTTGCAATAGATGGCTTTTTGATAGCTGTGTCCGCATTTAACGGCAGTTCTAACTGTTTAGGAACACCTAATAAATTATTCTTTCCTCTTGCTGTTGTCTTATTGAGATTTCCAAACTGCTTTGCTATAGTCCTTCCCTTTCTACCAATCTTTCTTCCTATAAAGGCATTAGTTCTTCTAACAAGACTATTACCTTTTTTAGCAATTTTGCCTGTTTTTAGTAGTCCAGATGTTATCTTAGCCATTGTTTGCTTGTGCTTCTCTAGCCTTTTGTTTTAGGTTTTCTTCTTCAATGTGTAATTTAAGTAGTCCAACATAAATGTCTCTCTCCCAAGGAGGCATATTCTCAATTTCTGTTAGAGAATATTTATGATACTGCATGAGAGCGAAATTGATTCGGAAGTATGTCTCAAGATCAACATGAGACATACTTAGGCGAAAAAATCCGTTAGCCCCTCTAGTTCTATAGTATTTTCTTTGTTGGTCTTGGGATTTGTTACCTTTAAAGTATGTTTCAATTTGGGCATAGTATCAAAGAATTTTTCAATCTTCTGAAACTGTTCCGATGTCAATGATTCGACCCATTCTTTAAGTTCTTTTTTAGTACACTCAGATGCTGAGAACATCTCTTCATCATTATAAACCATGTCAATGGATTGTGCTACAATGTTAAATGATTTTTCAACTTGATTTTTTTCATCATCTTGGAAGTTAGTTTCTACAAACTGGCTCAATGATGGGTATTTCATTTTAACAGTGTATCCATCAGCTAATTCTATATCTGGAGAATGATCATCAGATTTCACAACCTTAATATCATCAATACTCACAGTTACAGGAACTTCTGTAACTCCATCATCACCACATGTTACTATGAGTTCAATTGTTTCACCCACAGATTTGCCACGAATATTTAAGAATAAGTATTCTATGTCAAAGCTAGGTAGAGTGTCAATCTTTATTCCTTTGGTTAAAACACATTCTTTGAGAACTTGCTTAACAGCATTAGAAATTTGTTTTTGATCTTGAGATTCAAGCGAAAGTATGAGAATTTTTTCTTCTCTCACCAAAAATGGTCTGTATTTTACAGTTTTTCCATTTGATGGCAATTTCAATTCATACTCAGCCGTTGTAATTTTAGGTAAAGGCATAATAAGTAATTATTCGTTATTATTTAGAGGGTTATTCTAGGGTTATTTTGGAGGATGACCCTAATGGCACTTCAGCCATTGTGTCGAGATCATTAGTCTGTACAACATAATATCTATCATAAGAAAAGTCAACTTGTACCTGTAATATTTGACCGTTTCCATATGACAAAGGAATATCCTGTATTGCTATTGGAAATGCATTTATAAAGTTATAACTTATGACATCGGGTGTAGCTTTGTTTTCGGGCCCACCAAAATCGTATATGGTTGGTTCTTCACTCGGAGGAAATACTTTATTAAATCCTTCAAATACATCTCCACCACCAATACCTATATCTGTGTAAGAGGGCCCTAAATTTGAGGAGTATCTGTTTTTTACTACTTCATAAGGTTTTAGATGCATGTCTCTTTCAAATTTAGTAATTTGAATATCTCTCTTATATTGATTAGGATATCTAAATCTATGAAATCCATTTAATGCTCCTGATGTAGGATATCCGCCACGAGATCCTCTAGGAAAAGGTTGGCCATCATTGCCTGTGTAGAGAGGATTCATATAGTTAACCCACTCTTGAAATAGTCTAAGAGATGTATAATCGCTTGTTACATAAAATCCAATTGAAATATCAGTATATTGTCTCTGTGTCGCAAATCTTTCTCTAATACCTTGTCTACTACCTACTTCCTGTACAACAGACATACTGGTGCCAGGCAAAGTAGCCTCAGTTGCTAATAATTCAAATCTTCTCTGTTTATCGTTATCTCTAAAAACTCCACAACTTGTCAACCACTGATCCAAATTTTGAGCTACGAGTTGATTTTCAGAGTCTGCTTGGATTTGTGCCAAAGTTTTACCACCATCATCTATCGGAAACTGTGTTCTTGGGGTGGGATTAGATGGCGCTAAATCCATAGACACTTTAAAATAATTAGATAAGGATGGTGCTCCTAGTGCCTCTTGGAAGTTCTGTAAATGAGCAGGATTATTTGTATCAACAGATCCCAGATCCACACTAGCGCCTAGTGGCCCTACCTTATTGAAGTAATTTTTGATGTGGTTTATTTCTGCCATCTAAATATACATATGACTTACCATACTATGTATACGAGTTTTTATGGCTTATAAGGGGAAATTTAAACCAAAACATACTAAAAAGTATAAAGGCGATCCCACTCAGATCATTTATCGTTCTCTTTGGGAGAGAAAGTTTATGGAATACTGTGATCTTACAGAGAATATAAGTCAATGGCAGTCAGAGGAATTCTGGATACCTTATAAGAATCCCTTAGATAGAAAGATACACAGATACTTTCCTGACTTCTTTATCAAATACACTGACTCAAATGGAAAGAAAAGATCTGTTGTAATAGAAGTGAAACCCAAAAAACAATGCAAAGCTCCACCTAAAAATCCAAAAAAGAGATCTAAAGCTTGGGCTCAAAGTGTTCAAACATGGGTTATAAATGAAGCAAAGTGGAAAGCAGCAGAACAATACTGTGCTGACAGAAAGTATGAATTTAAAATAATGACAGAAGACGATTTAGGTATTTCACATGATCGCAGAAGATATTAGAGAACAAGCTGGTAGTGGTAGAAGAACTAGTGCATGGTACGCCAATGCTCTTGAAAATGCTTTGGCACAAGTTCAAGAACAAGATTCCGATACCATAGACACTGGTGGGATTACCATAGGATCTCTATTTTTCTTTTCATATGACGTTGCGTATCCAGAAAGATATCCATTTTGGGATATACAACCACTAGCAGTCGCTCTAAGATTTGACAGAGATGGTTTTCTGGGATGTAATTTACATTACATAAATCCTGATTATCGGGATGCAGTTGCAGAAAGCTTACTAAATAGCGGTGGCGGGTCTGTAGTACCCAAAAATAGTATACACAAATACCTATTTTCTGGAATGGGTACGCTATATAAAGTGCCTGATGATGAAGATTGGGGTAGTATTGCTTTACTCCCTACAGAAAGATTTATCAACCAATCAGGTAGAGCATACCCTAAGAACAGAGCATTTAACTGGAGAAAATAACTAACCATGAGTACTGCTAACATACCAACATTTCCCCCAATAGAGGAAGAGAGGTTAGGTCATGAAATTAATCCAGCGACCTATCAAACGATAGTGAAGGAAGAGAATGGTAAAGTTACAAATTATAGAATGTTTTATGATGCTAAGTCGAGCAAGGCTCAGATATTAGAAGTGGACTTAAATGGTCAAGTTGTTGAAGGAGCTAAACCTATATGGGAAGATGGCAAGTGGGACACAACTAGGATGCAAGCTATTATAGGAACAGATGGTCGTGGTAATGATAAAATTGGAACATTTCTAACTTTTGCAGAGAGAGATCAAATTAATAAAACTCTTGCTGAAGGTATAAGAGATCATATTAAATCCACTGGCGAGGGAAAAATTCCAGAGTGGGCAACGGAAGCATGGCAAGAATCAAATAATTCAATAGCACAATATAATGCTAATCTTGATAAGGTGTCAGGAGTAATAAAAAGCCAGAATGTTGAAGGATTTCAATTTTACGATCAAACAGAAAATAATAACAACTCAAAAACTAATACAGGGATAACAACAAACCCAGTTCCTATAAGTGGTTACACTCCAATAGGAACAAGAAATGAAAAAATTGGTTTTGGTGAAGCTCATACACTCTCTGATTATGATAGCGCAACAGATATTCTTTTCAAAAAAATTGTCAAATATCCAATAGATATGGCTGATAACATGGATCACATGTTCATACAGTGTTATGCTTATCAACCACCATATGCTGAGGCTTTAAATACTGACGATTTTGGTACTTGGGTATATGATGAAGAACTTGGTAAAAAAATCCAAGAAACTAGTCCTGGCTTTGGTATACCAAGATCAAGTCCGTTCAAAAAAAAATTAGGTGCTGGTATCAAACTTCCTATGCCTAACAATATGATGGATCAAAACCCAAGAAACTGGGATGATGGAGCAATGAATACTGGGTCTATGGGTGCAGTTCAAAATGCTGGTAAAAGAGCTCTCACCTCATTCTTCACATTTGATTTCTTAGGTCTTGGTGGGCCTATGAGAAGAAATGCTCTTGCAATGG
>MDTE01032752.1_pt1 | contig 12004 bp, 9 predicted proteins | sample 811231 | NCBI WGS metagenome assembly MDTE01 (sample SAMN05326651, study PRJNA326480) | marine metagenome | isolation source: seawater | place: Indian Ocean: Red Sea | collected 2010
AACCGAGCCTTTCCCGTCAGCTCCTCCTCCTCTTCGGACTCCTCCTCCTCTTCGGACTCCTGCTCGGGATTGTCGTCGTCCTCCTCGTCCTCGCCGTCTTCGTCAACCTCCTCCTCCCCGTCGTCCTCTTCGTCTTCGGGGTCCGAGCGATCGATGGAGTCGTCTACGAGCTCCGACGCCTCTGCGAACTCGGACATCGCGTCTCGGTCCTCGAGGGACCCACCGATCGACGCCATGTCGTCGGGCTAAGCGCCCCTGGGAATCTCCTAGAAACGGTCAACGGCTGTGACGAAAATTTCTTTCCCGAGTGCCGATTTTCTCGGCGGCGGCATTTTAGACCGCCGCCACTCCGCGAGGCGCGCCCCTGACGGCGCCTTACGGAATCGGCGAAGCCGCGACGTGAGAGATGGGTTCGTCGTTGAAGAAGAAGCGTCGCAAGCGCCCGTCCAGCTCCACCGTCAAGGTCGGCCGCGTCAAGAAGCAGAAGCAGACCGTGAAGGTCACCCCCGTGCTCTTCCCGGGGGCGGCGGACCAGACGGGTTGGGACGAGGACACCACCCACCAGCTCAACTACGAGAGCGTGGGCATCGCGTCCGACCCGAACAAGATCGGCAAGACCGGGCGCAACTCCGCCAGGCTGGACGAACCCAAGGCCGACAAGGGAGACGGGGCCGAAGGCGACGATGCCGGCGCCGACGGGAAGAAAAAGAAGAAGAGGCTGCCGTACACCCCGAACGACGGTACGGTGGCGGGAACGGCGACCGTGGGGGGCGATGAGGTCCGCGGCGCGCTGGGACAGATGCGTAGCACCGGCGCGGCGGCGCCAAAGAGGCTCACCACCAAGCAGCGGAGGATCGTGGGAGCGCTGGTCGCCAAGCACGGCCACGACATTGTCGCCATGAGCCGCGACATCAAGCTCAACAAGATGCAGCACACGGTGGCGCAGCTCAGGGAGCTCGTGGTGTCGTTTCTGGCGTACCCGGAGCTGCTTCAGGAGGGCGGCGGGCCGCTGGGGTTCAGGGCGCCGAAGAAGGGCAGCCTGAAGGGCAGGTTCTGAGTGCGGTCGGATCTTCGACGTCGCCGTTGTAATTTTTATTCCTATCGTCGTGAGCGCTCATCGTCCGCGCTCGTCGCTACCGCGCGTGATCGTGCGCCGCCTCGTCACCGCCGCCCGCCGTTCCCGCCCCCGCCCCTGCGAGAGGGTCCCCGCCTCGTGCCACCGCCGCCGTCCCCCGCGTCGTTGGCGTACGCCTCCAGCAACTGCGCCAACAAGGCGTCGTCAATCTCCGCGACGTTGTAATCGTCGAGAGCCTCCGCGACTCTCACCGCGAGCATGTGCTTGCATATCAGCTGCTCCCCTTTGGACAGGACGTCCCACTGAAAAGCTCTGCAGCTGCAGTAGTGCGTCGGGAACACCAGGTACTCCTCCTTCGCCCCGGACTTGCCCCGAACCTGCCAGCACGTTCGCCCGGACTTGACGGCGACGAGTTTTTTCACCGCGCGCTTCTGATACATCACGAGCGAGTTTTCCAGGTGTTTCGCGTCGAACACGAACGCCAGGAGCTCCAGCTGCCTGTCCGTGACTGCGAGAGGAGCGCGGGAGCGGGAGCGAGAGGACGTCAGCGAGTGGCGCGGGGTTCTGTCGACCGTCGGAACAGACGCTCGTCGTCGACGTCGTCGTCGCTTGGGTTTGGTTCCTTTGGTTTTGGTGTTGGATCTCGGCAGTTGCGGGTGGGGCGCGACGCCGTGCGGGCGCGTACTTTCGGGTTTCTTCACGTCCGTGCCGCTGTTGCGTATCTCGTCAAAGATTGCGTCGGCGATGGCCATGGCGGTGATCGGCGGCCCGGGTCCCATCGGTCTACCCTGCGGCGAGAAGCCCGGCGATCTGCCGTAGGGCGAGTGCGCCCCCGGACCGCCGTGCGCTCCCCCTCCCGCTCCCCCACCGCCGCGGTATCCATCGCCGCCCCGGGTCTCCGCGTGCCCGTCGCGCGCGCCCGGGCCGGCGCCTTTCCCCGGGGTGACCGCGCCGTCCCACCCACCGCCGCCCGGCATCATCGTCGCGCGACCGGTCGTGTGACGACTCCGACGGCTTCTCTCGTCGTTTTCATCTCACGGCGTCGAATCGGGGCGAGGCGACACCGTCGCCACACCGCGCGGCGCGGGGCCCGTGACGGAGGCATCATGTCCCGCGCGCACGCGAACGTCGTCGTGGGTGAGGGCGACGAGTCCGACAGCGACGACGAGGACTGGCTCGACGACGTCGACGTGCCCGAGCTCACCGCCGAGGACATCCGCGCGGCTGGTCTCGAGTCCCCGTTCGTCACCCCCCACGTCACGCCCAAGGCTGAAGCCTCCGACGGGACGTTCGGCGGGGCACCCGCCGAACGCGATGGCGCGGCCGGGACGGGAGTCGGCGCGGGGGCGGGAGTCGGCACTCGCGTCGTCCCCGGGGACGACGCCGCGAGGGACGCGGGGGCGAGGGACGCGGCCCAAATCGGCGAACCGTCGGTAAGCGCCCCGCGGGTTCGTCCCGCCGTCTCGGTCCCGAACACCGCGACGCAACGGAAACTGGCGACGCGCATCGCCGCCGGGAGAAAGGCGATGTACGTGAAGCACGCGTCGGGGCGGGAGCTCGCGTCGAGCTTCATGAGGGGCACCGAGGAGGCGCTGTCCGCGGCTGGCGCGCACTGCCACGACATCGACGACTCCGTCCGGCGCCTCACGGCGAACCTCGCCGAGCTGGCGTCCACGGGGCGGACGGAGTGGGCGCGGGTGCCGGAGAAGTCGAGGCCGCCGCCGGACATATACGACCGCGCCCTGCGAGGATGACGAGCGGGTTCATAGGGCTGCGGATCAGGGACGCTGGCGACGCTCTTAGATTCTACGAAGCGAAGTTGACGACGTTAGGGTAGCTACCAAACTCCACCGAGACTCAGCGCCCGCCTCGCGCTCAGTCGTACTGCTGGCGGAGCACCATCTCCGCCTCGCTCTTCCACTCCACGCTGTCTCGCCCGTTCTGTCCAGCCTGTCGCTTCCGCCGTTCGGCGTCCATCCGGTCGTTTCCGCCCCTCTTCCTCGGCGCGAGCACGCCCGGTCCCTTGGCGAGGAACTCTCCCACGTCCATCGCCCCCGACGCCGGCCGCCTCTGTCTCTCGCCAATCGTGGGCTTGGGTGCCGCGCCGAGCACCGCCATCGCGAGCGCGTCGCCGCCCCCGCGCGCGCCGTTCCTGAGCGCCCTCTCCGCGTCCCCCATCGACGCCTCGTTCATCCTCCGTTCCTTCGCGGCGATCTCGTCCGCCCTGTACCTCTTGGGCGCGGACGAGACCGTCGCGGACGCCCTGTGCTTCGCCGCGAGCTCGCGCGGCTCCTCCACGTCGTACGCGTCCGCCGCCGCCTGCTTCGTCGGCGCGTACGGCGTGTACCCCAGCTTGTCCATCGGGCGCGTCAGGAAGTCCGGGGGCTTGTCCACGCGGTCGAAAAGGTCGAGTGCCGACGGGAGCGGCTGCTTGCTCTTCTCGGGCGGTGGTTCGGGACCCAACGCGACGGGCGCGGCCGCGACGATCGCCGCGGCGGCATCCTCGGAGTCGGAGTCGGAGTCGCTGGAGTCGCTCAGAGACGGGCGCTTCTCGTCGTCGCTTCCGTACGCCTCCAGCCCGAAGAACGCCATTGTTGTGACGCGCTTGACGTGACTCGAGATCCTTTCCTACGTAAAATCCCGGGCGCGAGAGAACCGCGGACCATCCTCAGGCAGCACAGCTGTGTTCGCATCGAACGAGCCATGATGGACGAGTCCGTGCTCGGCGAGATACGCGCGGCCATGATGCAGTGCAAGACCCCGACCGCGTACGATAAGGTCTACAAGGTGAGGTCTCACGCCGGGCCCGCTCGCGGGATCGGTTCAAAAATGCACCCCGGATCTCGCTCGCGTCGTTAGGGCACCGCTGACCCCGCGTCCCCCTTCGATCCAACAGGACGAGTGCACGTTCAGCTTCGACACCCCGCTCTCCCCCGGCGGTCTCCTCACTAACCTCGCCACGCACAGGTCCGTCGGCGTCGACTTCATCGACATGGAGCGCCGCCTCTGCGCCAAGCACGGCGACCCTTCCTCGCTCTACCTGCTCCAGCGGTGGCGCAGGGTGAAGAAGCCGCAGGAGGAGCTGGACGCGAAGAGGGACCCCACGAAGCTCGCCATCGGCGTGGAGGGCGGGTTCAACGTCGACGACGACGCCGACTACGACGTCGTCAAGGCAAACTTCCTGAGGGTGTACCCAGCCGGAATCGACGTGGAGCTCCCGTGCGAAGATCTGCCGTTGACCGTCGCGCAGTGCGTCGACGCGATCCTCCAACACGCGGGTGTCCACGCGCAGGAGGAGGTCGCCACGTGGCAGGAGGAGCGCCGCGAGTCGCGGTACGCCGACGCGTTGGTGCAGGAGCCCAGCGAGGGGCGCAAGATCCCGCCCGATCCCAAAGCGTGGCGGTGCGCCGAGACTGGCGCGACGGAGAATCTGTGGCTCAACCTCTCCGACGGATTCATCGGCAGCGGCCGAAAAAACTGGGACGGCTCGGGGGGAAACGGCAGCGCCCTGCGCCACTACGACAAGTGTAAAGCGGAGGGTAAGGAGTACCCGCTCGCGGTCAAGCTCGGCACCATCACGCCCGCCGGCGCGGACGTGTACTCGTACGCCGCCGACGAGGACGACATGGTGACGGATGCCAAACTCGCGGAGCACCTCGCGCACTGGGGTATCGACGTCATGCGCATGGAGAAGACGGAGAAGTCCATGGCGGAGCTGCAGATTGACCTCAACAAGGGCTTCGAGTTCGATAAGATCACGGAGGCGGGCGCGGAGCTGGCGCAGGCGAGCGGCGCCAGGCGCGTCGGGCTCAAGAACCTGGGCAACACGTGCTACGTGAACTCCGTCCTCCAGTGCCTCAAGGAAGTTGCCGCGTACGAACGAAGGTACTGCGCGGGCGCCGACGCCATCTTCGAGTCGTCCCCGGCGGACCCCACCGGCGACTTTTGCACCCAGATGGCCAAGATCGCCGTCGGTTTGGTCACCGATCGGTACGCAAAGGGTTCGGGCCCCGGCGACGACGCGCCCGTCGCCGCCGTCCAGCCGAGAATGTTCAAGGCGATCGTCGGCAAGGGTCACCCCGAGTTTAGCACCGGCCGGCAGCAGGACGCGGTGGAGTACTTTCAGCACCTGCTCGAGGTGATGACGCGCGCGGAGCGAGCCGAGACGGGACGCGCGGGCGCGAGCGACGGTTCGAAGTTTACGGCGTCTCAGTTTGAGTTTGAGGTTGAGGAACGCGTCGCGTGCGTCGAGTCCGGCAAGGTTCGGTACGTGACCCGCCGCGAGAACGTGCTGCCCCTCGAGGTTCCGGTGGAGTTGGCCACGAACAAGGAGGACTTGGCACGCGAACGCGAGCTGAAACGGCAGAAGACGGAGAGCGGCGAGAGCGGCGAGCGCCAAGGTGACGATGACGCCGCGAGCGAGCCCACGAGGCCCATCGTCCCGTTTGACGCGTGCCTGTCCGCCTTCGCCGCGGATGAGACGGTGGATGATTTTTACTCCACCGCCCTGGGACGCAAGGGCGTCGCGGCGAAACGCGCGAGGCTCAAGACCATGCCGCCGATCCTCGCGGTCCAGGTCAGACGGTACTACGTCGCCGAGGACTGGACCCCGAAGAAGCTCGACGTCTTGGTGCCCATGCCGGAGACTGTCGACGTCGAGAGCGTTCGGGGGACGGGGCTCGCGCCGGGAGAGGAGGAGCTCCCCCCCGCGGATGCGGACGAAGGAGGAGGAGGTGGTGGAGGATCGGGGTCGGGCGCGGGAGGCGAGCCGCAGGCGCCCGTGGAGCCCGACGCGTCCATCGTGGCGCAGCTGGTGTCCATGGGTTTCAGCGAGAACGGGAGCAAGCGAGCGGCGCTCGCCACCGGAAACTCCTCCGCGGAGGGAGCCGCGGAGTGGGTCTTCGCCCACATGGAAGACCCGGACTTCAACGATCCCCCGACGATCCCGGCGATCCCGGGCGGCCAATCGGGAGCTGACGCGTCACCCGACCCCGCGAACGTCGCGATGCTCGCGTCGATGGGCTTTGCCGAAAATCACGCGACGGCGGCGCTCATCGCGTGCGACGGGAACATCGAGCGCGCGGCGGATTGGCTCTTCTCCCGCGCCGACGACCTCGACGCCGCGGTCGCCGAGGTTAACGCCGCGGCGGCGGGCCATCGATCCGCCACGTCGGCACCCGGGGGTGCCGAGTCCAACGGCGAGTGCGAGGACGGGCCGGGCAGATACGAGCTCTTCGGGGTTGTGTCGCACATGGGCGGCAACACCGCGTGCGGTCACTACGTCGCGCACGTCAAGATCGAGGGCCAGTGGCACATCTTCAACGATCGCAAGGTGGCGATCAGTCAGAAGCCGCCGCTCGAGCTGGGCTACCTCTACTTCTACAGGCGCAGCGCGTGATGAGATTGGGTCGCGGCGGGGTCGGCAACTCCCCGACTTCCCGTATAAAAAAGCGTTTCTGCCGTTTCGCCTGCCGAGTGAGTTTTCTCGGACGCGTCTCCCAACCCTCCGGCTTCACCACTTCGACAACCCGCGCCCGTACCCCGCGCCCCTCACAAGTCTCCGGCACCATAAGCGGTCACCAGTTCCTCAAGACCCCGCGCGCGTACCGCATCCCGCAGGTCTTAAAGCTCTGGCGCGACCCGGCCACGTTCACGTGCGGCCCAACCTCCCCCGCGACGTATCAGCGAACGCCCCTCATGGCGAAGAACGGCATCGGCATCCTCTCCGTGTCCCTCGAGCGACTCCGGATCGACACCTGGGACGGCTGGGACTGCGTGGACAGGCCTGAAAACGTTAAGGGCGGCAATAACGACGCGCCCACCGTCGCGGTCGCCGTCAACTTCGGCGCGCCGTGCGCGCTCGACGCCCTCGACGTCAAACTCCCCGACGGGCGCGTCGACGATCGCACCGCGAACATCGTGCATCAGTCGTGCCGATCGTGGCACGGCGTGCAGCTCAAGTCCCTCGCGGACATCCTCCACGTCGAGATTCGCGACAGGCGGCTGTTCGACGACTCCACCGACCCGCGCGCCATCGTCTCCCTGCCGATCGCGTCGTTCATCGAGTCCGCCTTTGTCAACGCCGACGCGGACGGCGCTAAACGGGACCTCAGCTTCGAGTCCCCCGACTGTAAGACGTCGGGTACCGTCACCGTTCGCCTCAAGTTCCACCTCCAAGCCGACGTCCTCGCCGCGCTCGCGAGGGGCGTCGGACTCGAGGACGCGTCCGGCGCGTCCGTCGTCGCCGCCGACACCCTCGCCGCGGTCAAGCTCGGCGTGCTCCCGCCGGACAAGGACGCCGAGCGCAAAAAAATGGAAGCCGACGAGGCCAAAACGTTCAAGCGGAGCAACAACAACGGCAAGGGCGCGGATGGCTCGTACAACTCCATGACCGCGGGGATCAAGCGGTTCCTGTCCGAGCCCAAGTCGCCCGCCAAGCAGCGCAACCAGTTCGTCAACATGCTCGCCAACTGCGAACTCCCGGCGGCGCAGCGCTCGCGCGGCAGAGCCAAATCCCGAGTCGTGGTGAAGGCGTGATCGACAGCCGTGCCCGACGCGAGACCCGCCGACGACAAACGCACTAAACTACATTCGAATTATACATCGATCGACGACGCATGCGACGCGACGCTCACGACGCCTTATCGCCGCCGCCCCTGCGCTTCCGCTTTTTCTTCGCTGCGACGCCGCCGTCGGTCCCGCTCCTCCGCGACGGCGGCGCCTTCGCTATTTTTTTCTTCACGCTGAGCGGGTTGGGCCCCCTCGCCTTCGGCTTCTTGTATCGCACGTTCGTCCGTACCCCTCTCGCACCCCGCACCACCTCCTCCTGCCCAAGCGCGTTCCGTTCCTCCTCCGTGAGACCCGCGCCGTGTTCCCTCTGCGACGCCACGCCACTACCCTCCGCGTCAGCCGGGGGCTCCATCTGCAAACCCGAGGTGTGGCAGAACACCACCGGCGTCGCGGGGGAGTCGGCGAGCAGGCGCTTGCGGAGCGTATCGTCCTGCGTGCACACGATGAACCGCTCGGAGTTGCCGCCGTCGACCGCGGCGACGATGCTGTCGAGCGCGGGCGCGGGCGGGTCCGGGCCGTCCTTGACCTCCTCGAGTTTGCGAGCGTAGAGCGACGCCTCCTTGAGATCTTTTCCCATCTGCCTGAGCTCCTCCTTGACGCATCGCGTGGTGAAGAGCTTCGCGGGCGCGCCGAGGTACTTGACGACGACGTCCTTCGCGTCACCGAGCTTCATCGACATCACCGCGTGGATGAAGTTGCCGTCCACGAGCACCTGGACCGGGGGAACGGGGGGACCGGGCGACGCGTGAGTGACGGTGTCCACCGCCGCCGCCGGGGGAGAATCTAGAATCTAATTTATGGGGAGCGGGGGCGCGGGCGGGTGGAGGCTGCGGGGGTGTACCTTGTAGGGCGCGCGGAATCCGTGGCACGTGCGGTAGTACCGGAGGTACTTGCGAACCTTACGGGCGCGTTTGACGCGCATGGCTCCGCGGACGGCCGTGCGACTGCGCGACGAGGCTTTCTGGGCTCGGGCCCTTCGTCAACTCCGTAACTTCGGTGCCAGCTGTGTGCCCGCGCTCCTCTAAAAGTTTGAACCTCCGAGACGACGGGTCGCAGCGTCGTCGCGCGCGCGCCCGATCGCCGCGCGACGCGATAGTCGGCATCGGCCGCCGCCGCGCCGCGCTGAACGGCGATGTTCGGGGACGTGTACAACAATCGCAGCCGTTCGCTGCCGGACAGCCCCGCGGGTGGCGAGCCCTCGCCTTTGCTGACTCGTCTCCTCATCCCCGGCGAGCAGGACGCCGAGGACGGTTCGGGTTTCGCCGCGAGGACGACGACGCGCGATGGGCACGGCGAGCCGCCGCCGTCGTCGGGAGCGGGTATCGACATCCGAAGGTCGCCGGCGGGCGTCGAGTCGGAGTCGTCGCGCCGTCCCCTGCTCGGAGGAGGCGACTCGCCTCGCGGCGTCGACCCCGCGTCGCGTCCCCTCCATCGCGACGCGCCCCTCCCGTCGACGTCATCCACGGACAGGATCTACGCGTTCGATCCGTGGACCAAGGTCCCCGTCATCCTCCGCAGGCGCCCATCCCACGACCACGACGACGACGACGACGACCGCGCCCGCCCGCCTCGCGTCCTCACCCTCAGGTGGTGCTGGCTACTGGACGATCCCAGCTGGTGGGTCGCGTTCTGCTACCTCGTCGGATCCGTCGGCTTCGCCGCGGGCGCGCTCGCCTCGTGCTTCGCGCGCGTCGTCGACGACCGCGACGCGTACCTCGCGCTCGAGGTGACGCCCTACGTCGTCGGGGGCGTGGCGTTTTTGGTGGCGTCGTGCCTGCTGGTGTTCACGTCGTACCACGCGAGATACGGCGAACCCGGAAGGGCGGCGCGGCGACGGGTGGCGCGGCGACACGCGTTCTTGGGGCACGTGGGACGCGAGTGGCAGCTCCGCGCGGCGGTCGGGGAGCGCGGGGTTGTCGGGGTGGACGCGGCGAGGGCGCCGGTGACGGACGCGGACAGGTCGGAGATGCACACGCTGACGCAGGCGATGGCGGAGGCGCGAGCGCTGTGGCTGGCCAACGACAGCTGGACGCGGCGGCGACGAGCGCTGGAGCTCGTCGGTTCGCTCGTCATGTTGCTCGGCGTCGTGTTGTACAAGGTGATGGTGTTCACCATGCTGGCGAGGGCGACGTTGGGGGACGAGCGCGTGGGATGGAGCGAGCGGAAGGAGGATTGGTTGATGTTTTACCCGTGCGTCGCGGGTTCGGCGGCTTTCGTGGCGAGCTCCTACGTCCTGTGGTGCGCCGCGAACCGTTCGTGGCGTCCCCCGTGGTTCCCCTCGTCCACGAGCACGTGGATCGCCTACCTCTCGCTCGTCGGCTCGTGGTGTTGGGTGCTCGGTTCGGCTCGCGCGTCGCGGGGGTTCGAGGCGCGGATGGCGTCGTTGATCCCGGGATCGGCTCCGGGTTGGCCGATTCCCTTTTTTGGTTTTTTCCTGGGCAGCCTCCTGTTCACGGCGCAGTCGCTGCTGATGGTGCACGAGATCGCCGAGAACGAGGAGGAGAACGCGCGAGGTGGTCGGGGCGCGGCGGACGCGGAGGTCGGAGACGTGCGCGCGGGAGGGAGAAACGTACGATGAATCGATCGAGTGAGTCGACGCCGTTTGTGGTCGTGAAAAGTTTCTAAAGTTGTTCGCTAAAAGTCGGCGCCGAGCGACGCCGCTCCGCGCGCGCGCCACCCTCCGTCCCCGCTAAGCCATCTCTCCTTTTACAACACGACGCGCCCATCGTCCCGTCGAGGCTCGCTCACGAGGCGCTGAGCGGCAGGTTGTACTCGTCCGAGGTGAACGCGTTGACCAGCTTCTGAATCTCAGCCTTCAACCCGTCCAGCACCGCTTTCCCCGACTGCCCCTCCAACCCGCTGGGCGCCACGTACGTCTGCGACGTCATCGAGCAGATCGGCAGGCCGTTCATCTTGGAGATGTTCGCCGCCAGGTCCGGCGCCATCTTCATCGCGGTGAAGTACCTGGAGCGGAACGCCTGGACCACGTTGCCATCCGCCCCGGGCGCGATCGAGTCGACGTCTTTGAACAGCACGCGGTACCTATCGTCGTGCATGCACGCGCTCCAAACCTGCTGCGCCATCGCGTCCATCTGCGCCATGACCGTGTTAGACGGCCTGAACGGCGAGTGGATGCCTCCCTGCGTCTCCGTCTCCTCGTTCTTGTTGCTGGACACCTTCGTGAACACGCACTTGGCGACCCTGGCCCTGAGCTGCGCCTTGGCGCGCATCGGGATCATGACGTCGGTGAAGAGGGAGTTGCCGGTGACGTCCTGGAACAGGCGATTGAAGTCGCCGTCGTCGAACGAGAGCGGGACGACGACGCTGTCGCAGGTGGCGAGCGCCATCTTGGTCAGCACGCACGCGGCGAGGTGGTCGGTGTCCACCATCACGGCTTCGAACTCGGCGGGTAGCGACGCCACCGCGGCGCGGAGTCGCTGCGCCGCGGGCCACCACTCGTCCCCCTTGCGCGTCCACAGCGGCTGGTGCCCGCTCTCCTCCGCCTGAGTGTCCGTCCACGAGACGCTGCCCGCGCTGGGGACGAGGTAGAGGTTACCGGGGATCGCCGCGTTGTGATCGGCGGGGCGGATGAGGTAGTTTTGCAAATCGACCGTCGCCGTCGACAGGTCCTTCTTCTTGGCGAAGAAGGCTCCGAAGATGCTGCCGCCCTTCTTCTCCGCGGCGGCGGCGTGCTCGTCGGTATCCATGGCGTGCTCGAGGTCGCGGATGAGCCCCTCGGCGCGAGTGTCCTCGGTGGTGTTCTCCACCGTCACCTGAAGACCCTTCATCGGGGCTCCAAATCCCTCGCGCGCGGAACCGCCGAGGAGCAGCGCGGTGATGTCGGAGTAGAGGGAGAAGTCCAGGACGAGCACCTTCTTGTCGGGTCTCGCCCTGGCGGTCTCGCAGGCGGTTTGAAAGGCCATGAAGGTCTTGCCGACGCCGCCGCGGTTGTTGCAGAACGCGATGGAGTGCGTGGGGGCCATCGTACTCGGTGCCGCGGGGGGGGGTGCGGCCTTTTTCTTTGTTGTTGTTTGTTGTTGCTTTTCCCCTCGACGAGGAGGGTGCGAGCGAAGCGGTTAGGGCGGTCTCGCGCGAACGAGAGAGCGGTGAGGGGGTCGGTGGTAGTCGCACGGGGCGAGGCGCGACGACGCGGGAACGCGGGTGGGTCGCGGTTTGCGCTGAGGCGTGCCGCGAGGAATGAGAGGATCGGGGCGTTTTCGAACCGCGTATAATAAAATGCGGCATCACGCGGTCACAAAAAGTCCAGGCTGGCGCATTTCTAAAAGTGATGAAAAAGCTCGTCAAATCCCGTGAGCCACGGCCGGAATTGGATTGCCGTGCCGTGCCGTCCGTCAGTGA
>MDTE01019111.1_pt1 | contig 12003 bp, 9 predicted proteins | sample 811231 | NCBI WGS metagenome assembly MDTE01 (sample SAMN05326651, study PRJNA326480) | marine metagenome | isolation source: seawater | place: Indian Ocean: Red Sea | collected 2010
ATTCGGCTCCGCGTTCGTCCACGAGTGAGCCCCCGCGTCTGCCTCGACACGGACTTCAGTACCTGCCGGGTTCCGCCCGACCCCTTCCTGAATGCCCTGACCCATCCGGGTCGCTTCTGTCTTCATAAGCACTTCACGAGAACTCACCGCCTACTGGCGGCCAACCATGTTCAGTCCTTCAGTACGCGGTGACGCACCTACTATGACCTCGGCTGAGTTCTGGCTCCCCATCCCCACCCCTCGCGGGGTAAGTAGCACAAAGGCAGAGAACCAGACTTCCCAGGGTAAGACGCGTGACCTTCACACTTATGCCCGCCGCATTTACGTCCACACCTTCCGTGCAAGTATCGGGCTTTGACGATATTGGCCGCCTTGCCCGGTGTGACCGCCTCGTATGCGATTCCTGTTCGTCGGGCCAGTGCTTTGCCTGCGGCTTCCTTCAGATTCCACCTCGCGGTGGACACCCTTGCCGTCCGGCTAGTGGTTCCCCTTGCCGGGCCCACAGGGGACTTGCACCCCCAAGTCATCCGGCCAGCACCACCTGTACCGGAACAGCACCCTTCAAGGCGCTACGCGCCATGCCTGGCGCACCACCAGAAAAGCCCCGCCAGCGCGGGGCTTCCGGTTACTGGCAGTGATTGAAGGTATCAGGCGCCTTTCACCAGAGCCGGGATACCACTGGTGCGGTTTGCTTCTTTTGCCAGTACCTTTTCTTCTTCACTGGCGTATTTCTTATCCCACTCCAGCACTTTGGGTGTCATCAGCTTGTGCCACAAGGGTGGAATCAGGGCAATTACGATAGTCGTCAGATAGCCGTTAATCATGGTCGGGGCTTCCGGATACGGACGCAGATTCTGATAAGGTACCTCACCGTGCGCATGGTGATGCGAGTGACGTGTCAGGTTGAACATGGACCATGAGCTGAAACGCTTGTTGGTATTCCATGAATGACGTGGTTGCACAGGAAGTTCCGGGTTACGGACCATGCCGTAGTGTTCCATGTAATTTACAATTTCAAGCAATGCTTTACCAAACAGGCCCGCAGCGATGAACAGCAGCGTGGCTTCAAAACCACCGACCATATAGACCAGTGCCACAATACATGCGCTCATAGCATAACCACGCAGGACGGAATTACGGATAGACAGGGGGCTGAAACCCATTTTACGCAGACGTTCCGCTTCCAGTTTCAGTGCACTGATATTGCCTTTAAGGGTGGACGCAATAATATGGAAGTAGACGTTACGGCCGCGCGGCGCAGTCGCCGGGTCTTTGGTGGTGCTGACATAACGGTGATGACCGTATACGTGTTCAACAGCGAATGCCACATCAAAACTGAATGCCAGCAACCAGCGCCCGACAAACATGGATACCGGGTCCCAGGTGCGGTGGGTCAGTTCGTGTCCGGTAATGGTACCTATCATACCGATCATCAGGCCGGTAATCAGGACGGCGCTGACATTCGACAGAACCGAGGCTTCCGCTTTGGATGCCAGCAGGTCGTAACCCGTCACCGATGTCAGGAACTCGCCAACACCAAGGACATCGCCCGGACTGACCTGCCAGACAAACGCGAAAACAATCAACGACAGCAGAGGCAGAGCCAGCCACAACTGAGCGGTCAGAATACCGGGGTGCTTGAAACGCGGTGTCGAGGTATCGTCACCCAGGATTGCATCCAACAGTATATAGCCGCCAAAAATCCCCGTCAGGCCGTAAACAATCCAGTCACTGCCCATGAATAACGACACAGCAGCCAGAAGGCCGATGATGTGGAACAAAAAGTACTTCAGATAATGGAACATAGGTTCGCCCTCGTTATGCTCAACAACTACTTGTTGTTATATGAGCGGTTGGTAAAACGATCACAGAAAATCCCATCGTTGCTCAGGTTATGCTCTTTCAGGCAGGCCTCAGCAGCATCAAGCATGGGCGGTGGCCCACACATATAGGTTTGCGTTACAGCAGCGGCTTTTTCAGGAATGAAATCAGTGACCAGGCCACGTAAACCTTCCCAGTCGCTGTCTTCCGGTTCTTCAGACAGCACAGGAATAAACCGGAAAGCCCCGGACCAGTTGCTGGCAATCTGTGCGATGTCTTCCTGACAAGACAGGTCAGCCTGCGTGCGCGCACCGTAGATAAAGATCACGTCGCGGTCGATTTTGTGCGCCATCGCATCCTCAAGAATGGCGAGTACCGGCGCAAGGCCACTGCCGCCCGCCAGCATCAGCATTTCGCCGCTACCCGGGCGCAGATAGAAATCACCATAAGGACCATCGATGGTGATGTTTTCTCCCGCTTTGGCCGACTGGTTAGCCCAGACTGACATTTCTCCACCCGGTACCTCACGGATAAAGAAATCAACGGTGTCTCCCTTTGGCGCCGTGGAAAAAGGAATAACTACGAGGGCCGGATGTGATCGACGGTACCGATACCAGTGCGTATTGCCCGGGCAGGTAATTCAGTGGCTCCGGCAGCTTGACTGACACTCTGACCATGTCCTGTGTCAGGCGCTCAACCGCCGCAATCTCACCGCTGAGGGACTTCACTTCAGAGCTGCCATCCGACAGTCCGCCTACGTACACAGTCACATCAGACTTCAGCTGCGACTGGCAACCCAGAATAAATTGATTATCGAGGTCTTCCGCGCTGAGAATAAATGCCGACGATGTCAGCTCTTTTACCTTGCCGCCTTTCAGCTGACACTTGCAGGTCGCACAGCCACCGACCTTACAACTATAGGGAAAACGAACCCCCTGTCGCAGGGCCGCACTGAGAATGGTTTCTTTCGGGTTAACTGTAAATTCACCTACCCCTTCTATCGTCAGGGTGTGTGGTTTTGCTGACTTGAAAAGACCGAACATCTCTTGCCTCTTGCCTTTGTTATTATCACTGACCGATTGTAAGACAATCTTGCATGTAATGTAGGCAAAGGCAATATGCTATTTGGTTACCGTTAAAGCAACATCGTGATGAAAAAGGGACTGGCAGGATGGAACAGAGGCAGGTGACTGAGAATGAAATACCGCTCAACGCCTGTAACCATGCGCCTTGCAGTCAGAAATGAAAAAAGACGTATCCCTGTCAACGCAAGGATCTTCACGTTCAAAATAACCGACCTTTTTATTGATACAGGTCAAATGCAGCGCCCCGTTTTCAGGCACTACCCAACAGTGCCTTCCCGCCGATGCCCAGGCCGCCATGATTGATTTCAGCCCACAGGTTATTCTGTTCTCCAGGCTGAATTTTACGCACTTCGACGGTTTCAGTGGTCTGAAAAAGAAACTCGCAACGCCTGGTTGTAGATAACTCAAACGCCGTTAAGCTATCCTGTTCTCCCGGATCGGATTGGCTTGCCCTGTTTCAGCAAAGAAGGTGCTATTGCCCTGTGTGCAGCCCACCATAAGCATTAGCTGTTGCTCGCCGAAGAACAAATGAACTCGGACTGCCCGCCACCGGACAAGACCATGCGGTTTACCACGCCCACTCCCGGTACCCGGGAAAACTGAACTTGGGGGGGGGAGGGAAAGATGGCCTGCCATCAGAGAACTGTCACTTTTCAGGAGAAGGCTCATGGGACACTCAGAACACCATAAAACACACCGAACCGGTTGGTTGAGAGCCGCCGTACTGGGTGCGAACGATGGTATTGTCTCCACTGCAAGCCTTATTCTTGGAGTGGCTGCCACGGGAGCAAGTGCCGAGGGCATTCTGGTTGCCGGGGTGGCGGGGCTGGTTGCAGGTGCCATGTCGATGGCCGCCGGCGAGTATGTTTCAGTGAGCTCTCAGGCCGACACCGAACGTGCCGATTTACATCGGGAGCGGGCAGAACTGGAAGATAATCCGGAGCATGAACATGCGGAACTGGCAGCCATTTATGCGGAGCGCGGCCTGGACGAACAATTGGCCTCTGCTGTCGCCAGCCAGTTGATGGCGCATGATGCCCTCGGTGCCCATGCCCGTGACGAACTGGGCATTTCCGAAGCATTGGCCGCCCGACCGGTGCAAGCGGCCCTGGCATCAGCCGGCACATTTGCCATAGGTGCTGCACTCCCCCTGCTGACCGTGCTGCTATCTCCGCTCTCACAGCTGGTGTGGACGGTTTCGGGCGCTTCACTGGCATTTCTTGCCCTGCTTGGCGCTCTGTCTGCAAAGGCCGGGGGCGCACCCGCGTTGCTGAGCGCGACGCGGGTGACCTTCTGGGGGGCCCTGGCGATGGCACTGACCGCCGGAGCAGGGGCACTATTCGGAGTGGTTGTCGGTTGATCCCCCGGCCTGCCCCCCACTTTTACCGGACCCCGGGGCCGGGAGGGTTCTCGATGATGATTTCCACCCGCCGATTCTGCTGGCGTCCGGCTGCAGTGCCATTATTCGCAACCGGCCGCTCCATGCCCAGTCCTGCAGTGGCGAGTCGCCTTGAGGCGATTCCCTGCTGTCTCAGGTAACCTCTTACCGATTCGGCACGACGTTCAGATAACCCACGGTTGAATTCCACACTGCCCACATCGTCCGTATGCCCCTCGATCAGCACCTGGCGGTCCGGATACTGATTCAGAAAGCTGACCAGCTTATTCAGACTGTTGTTGGCATCCTTCTGCAGGTCAGAACTACCAGTGGCAAACAAGACGTCACCCAAAGTCAGAACCACACCGCGGTCGGTAATTTCAGCCTCGAGAGCTTCGATCTGGCGCTGGTAGTCCTTACTTTGCTGCATGGCGGCTGCAGCTGCATCGGCCTGCAAGCTCTGTGCTGCCAGTTCCGCAGTGCGGGCTCTGGAGGCTTCATCGCGGGCCCTGTCCACTTCCTGCGTACGAGCCTGCAGGCGGGCAGCATCACGATCTTCGCCAAGCCGGAGTCGCTGGTCCTCAGCATATTTCGTCGCCGCCCTGGCTTCAGCAATCTCTACCGCCCGGTCCGCCATATAAACCCGGTGCTTGCCCAGCTCCGCCTCTCTGTCGCTGACCGGTTGTTCGGCAATGCGCACAGCCACCTCTGCCGCCCGGATCTCGATCCTCGCCCGTTCTGAAAGGTCAGGATTCTGCTGTAGTGCAGTCAGTTTGCCACGTACCTGTTCAGCGCCGGGGGGTGCCGACGGCGACATGGCACAAGAGGTCACCAGCAGCGACGAGGTCAGCACAGCCGCCAGCAGCGACCCACGCGTGACATATTGCATTGTTGACGTAATCATTGCTGATCTCCTGTGCGCTGCATTTCTTCGGTCAGGGCATCAGCCCCACGGCCCATTTCCCTGTTGATGGCTACTGCCTTCGCGGACGCTGTGCGTGCGGCGGCAAGTTTCGCGACAATGGCTGCTTCCCGGGCATACCTTTCTGCCTCACCCATTCGTTCTTTGCGTAAGGATTGCTCGGCCTGCTCCAGTTTCTGCCGGGCTTCATCCAGTTCGGCTCCGGCATGCTGCCGTGCACCGTCCTGTTCCGCACTGGCAATCGCTTCGCGGGCTTCAGTCAGTGCGCCCGTGGGTGCCTGGGATGCGGCTGCGCAGGCGGTAAGCAGCAAAGCTGCCAGAGCCATACACAAGGCCCCGCGCAGGTGGCTCAAGCGCTCTTTATAGATTGGCTGATACATATCGTTTCTCCCCTTGAAGTCTAATGTTTCATATCGACTATAGGAGCATGTGGCGCAGGCATCTGTATGCTACCGCACCCACCGGCAGATTTTTTCCGGATGGGCGCACTAAAAAACCTGCGGTGGTAAACCGCAGGCAAAGTGCAGAACACCTGAAATAAGGGAAGGTCAGTGCTTCTGGGCTTCTTCGAAGTCCTTGATCTGCTTTTCAGCTTCATCCCTGGTAACACCATAAGCCTGCTGGATCTCTCCAGCCAGCTCTTCCCGCTTGCCGGAGATCACATCAAGCCGGTCATCCGTGAGCTTGCCCCACTGCTGCTTTACCTTACCCTTGAACTCTTTCCAGTTGCCTTCAATGGTGTCTCTGTTCATTAGTCTTCTCCTTGTATTCAGAAGGGAAACGATCGGCAAAAACGCCGGTAACAGACCCTGCTCCGACTGCCAGCAGGCTATGCTTGTGCATTTACACGGCTGAAGTCTGTGCGCTATCACACCCAGGGCTGGCAACACCGGACAGAGGCGTCGGAAGATTGGCACCCAGGGCGCCCATACCGATGACACCTGCCTTGTCATCGGCTTTCCACCGTAATGAGGCAGCGGTGAGCAGGTGGCTCAACCCCATGCCAGTCGTATCTATTGATGCATCACTTTTCGACCCGGATTCTGGTACGCTGTGGCTTGTGCGACAGATACAACCGTATCGACCACAAGGTAGTATCTGCCCATTGACCAACACAGGCCCACGGCATGACCATCAGCCAACCTGCAAAGACGCTGGCCGCCATCATCGACTCCAGCCAGCCAAAGACACTGCTTTGCTGTGGCGAGACCGCCGGTAAGGTTGGCCAGGTCTGGCGGGGCCAAAAACCGGAACACCGGCAGCTGACTCTCGACAGCTCCGACCCGAATGCCGGATTGCCGCCGGAGGTGGTGCCGGATCTGGCTATTATCACTGAGACCCTGGAGCATCTGAGCCACGCACAGGGCACACTGCTGCTGGGGCAGCTCAGGAACTTCGGCACCCAGCGGATCGCAGTACTGATTCCGGAAAACAGCGAATGGCACTTCAACGATTTTATCGGCCTCGGGTTTCAGCGCCATGGTGAGACCCAACAGGATGAACAAATCCTCACCCTGTTCACCTACAACCTGGACAGCTACAACCACAAGCGCACCTGGAACAATCCGGACTACTGGGCCAACCCGGAAATGTGGGGCAATGCCTGGTGGTGATGCGCTCGTCGGCGCCGTCCCAGAAAGGCCAAAGCCAGTGGACGATAGCTGATTCATGGCAACACACCTGATTACCCCGGCTATCTGCAACAAAGGCCCGGGCATTTGCAGGTACCAGGTACACACTAGCAGGCGATTCCCGGCACAATACAGACGGTCACCATCTGCAATCGATTCTGTTATCCTGACAGCCAGCCGGACTTAAGGCTAATCTACTGCGCCGTTTGCCCACCCTGGTCGCGACGACTCCTTAAGCCCGACAGGCTGCCAGGAACATTCTGAACACACCGGTTAACTGAGGCTCACCGAACCATGACAGACGTTTATCTTTGCCATCCCCGCCGCTCTCCCATTGGCCGCTTTGGCGGCAGTCTCGCGCCGGTGCGTCCGGACGACCTCGCCGCCCACGTGGTGCGCGCGGTGCTGGATCAGGCCCCTGCGCTGGATCCGGCCGCCATTGACGAAGTCATGCTGGGGGCTGCCAACCAGGCTGGCGAAGACAACCGTAATGTAGCCCGCATGGCTGTTCTGCTGTCGGGCCTGCCCACCTCAGTACCAGGGGTAACCCTGAACCGGCTTTGCGGCTCCGGCATGGATGCGGTGGGCACCGCGTTCCGGGCCATCCGGGCCGGGGAACTTGAGCTGGCGCTGGCTGGCGGGGTTGAATCCATGTCCCGGGCACCCTATGTAATGGGCAAGGCGGATTCACCCTTCTCCCGCGGCCAGAAAATCGAAGACACCACCATTGGCTGGCGGTTTGTCAATCCGCTGATCAAGGAGCAGTATGGCATCGATTCGATGCCGGAAACGGCGGAGAATGTCGCCGAACAGTTTGGCATCTCCCGGGAAGATCAGGATCTTTTTGCACTTCGTTCCCAGCAAAAAGCCGCCGATGCACAACAGAATGGCGTTTTTGCGGAAGAAATCGCACCTGTCAGCATACCTCGCCGTAAGCAGGAGCCACTGGTGGTGGATTGTAGATTGACAAAAAACTATCATACTTTGATCAAAGTAACTCTTTGATTTTATTGCAGCACAATTTTCATCAAGTAGTAAAAGTATCATACTTTAAGAAATCATCTCTTGGTTTTTCTCAAAAAATTAAACAAAAAAGTATCATACTTTATGTATTATCAGACTCATAAAGTCCAAATTTATGCGCTGCCAACTATCTAGGCGGTAGTTTTCTTCTGTCGTCCAATAGTCTAAATCCCTCGGGCACAGGTTTAAATTTGTCGCCTTCTTCAGGCCAGCGTTTTGCCCTGCTCTGAAATGCTCGAAGTGCAGCAATATCCAAGGTCGCAGCAACCACGAAGTCATTGTCCCCACCCCTAAGTCTAGCAATATCCCGGAGGAAGCTTTCTTTGGCTGGTGATCGAACGCGGCTATCGCCATATTTCCGGTTGTTTACTAATATGGTGTAAGCATGAACATCCAGTGCAGCGGATTCGATCAGGGATGCGAAAGTATCCAGATCCCTGTTCCAACTGAGCACCATAAGAGCATCAACTGCACCCTGGAAACGAATTCTTGCCTTGCTGTTTTGCAGTTCTGAGCAAACCATGACACCAAAGTTAACGCCGTTATGAATATAAATTGGCTTCGGTGATTTTTTAGAAAGATCCCACTCCTTGCCAAATTTCACCGTTAGGTCTTTGTCTTCACCAACGGCTGGCTCAAGCTTGGGTTGCCATATTTTTACAAAGGTTGGATAGCCGAGTCGATTATCTGACAAAACCAGCGCGGCCTCACTCAGAATCTTGTTTCCTTCGCTATGCCGATACTCAGTTCCTGCAATTAAACTAATACCCGCCGCACTCAATCTGGCGGCAATACTATTCAGCCAGCGCAACGGGATTGAAAGCTCTGGGAAAAGGGCGTAATCCGGCCTCGGATTTAGCTTTAATACATCGTTAACCAATTTGGATATTTTCTGGTAACGCTTGCGGCTTAAATTCGGCTTATTGCATGCGGTAGCCGCCCAATCGCTGTCTTCGGTACGCAGGTTGGTTAATGCAACCACCACCTTGTCTTTACTGTCAGTGCCAATTTTCAGATACTTTTTGCGTCGCTTAGCTTTCTTATCGCTGGTGTCTTGTTCCGCTGCTAGAAGAGTAGGTTTTATCCAAACTCCACGCAAAACTTGAGTATATTTAGCCCATGTTACTGCTGGGCTGAAGGCTGGAGCTTTGCCTGAAGCGGGTGGCAAGCCAACGCATTCGGGGGCTAATTCCGATATTTCAGCCGGAGATAGAGGTCGAGTCGGGAAAAGATAAGGCAAGTAACTGTCATTTTTCTTCTGCCCTCTAGTTACCTTTCCTAATCTGGTTTTGCGCGTAGAGTTGATAAACTGTTCAAATATCTCCACGTCGAGAAGCTCGGCGTTGCCGAGCAACTTCAAAATTTGCTTCTCTTTCTTAGTATCACGTTTGCCAACCAGCTCCTCAGCAGACTGGCTATTCAAAATGTACTTGTAAGCCTCTTTCGCAAGATCTGCTGACGCAACAAGCGGTGCTTTTTTCTCGAAATCAGCCACATCAAAGCGCAAATCCAGTAGCGCCTCAAAATCAGTCAGAGTTGCCACAATTTGATTCAGAAAGAGATCTGCTAAGCGCTTCTTCTTGCTTGATCGTTCACCCAGAAATAGCTTGCTGGGATCATGGTAGCGAGTGGCTGCATCAATAAACAGCCAAGTTAAAGTACCTTTGATATAACCCCAAAGATCTTTTAATACTTTGGCATCACATCCGTTAATGCGAACCGTTTTCCCTCTGCCGACTTCAGAAGCTAAGGTATCGATCGCTCGATAGGACTTCACTGCTATTTGCTCAGCTTGCTCCCACTCATTCATGCTGATTGCAAAGCCGAGTAGTCTTGGTAAGTAGGTAAAATGAGCAAAGAGATTGTCTGCCCGTAAGATATGGTTATGGGCAAACTGATAAAATTCCTCGCGCTGCTCCTTCCATTGATTTGGTGGCAGATCCCGAGCCAAGGTTTCTACGTGACGCAGCTGTAGTGACCATCCTAACCGACGAATAGTCAGACCATCAGCTCGACGCAAAGTATCTGCATTTTCGCCCACGCTTCCCGCAGCAGAGAGCACCTTGGCTGCCGTCGAGTGCTCTAATTGATCTGGCGACGGCATCAGACGGTGCTCGCTGGAAAGTTCGTATATCTCCTTTTCGATGCTGTCCAGTAGGTCGAGGCCTGCTCGCCCTTGTAATACAAATAACTTTTGCTTGTCAGACTGAAGCGATATTCTGGTCTGGCCTTGGATATCGGAACCCTGTTTAATCTCCCAAACCTTATCGTTCTTGGCGTTCTGTGAAATGTAGCTTTCGCCCATTCTAGACTGAACCATGTTCAACAGATCTTGGCTATTGGTGATCGTGCCCGTATCACGCAATACCAGAAACATATCATCTACATAGCGGCCATAGTGAATCGGCGCCAATTTTTCCAGAACAAGCTTGTCCCACCTGTGAAGTAAAGCATTGGAAATAACACGGCTACACGTCAGGCCTATCACCAACCCTCCGCTTATCTTGGCTTTCTTGCCTCCAACGGATTGGCCGAATTTTTCAGCACCTTCAGCCCAGGCGCTTAGAAAGCTTGCGAGCTGTTCGGTAAAGGCCCTGTCTTGATCTGTCAGTTCCAGATCAAGTGCTTCAAGAAACGCTGTACCGGAACTCGCCATCGGGTCAATAAAGTGGTAATAGCTCTTCAAGTCGAGAGAAACCGCAATAACGTCACGATCTTTTTCCAACTCATCACGAATGGCCTTTAAACCATCGCTTCGCACCACTTTTGATATGGCTGAAAATAGGGAACAAATGAGCCAATGGAACTGATATGAAATGGCTTTTCATCGTCCTCTGCGAATAGTTCATCGTTCCGGATGCGCTTTAGCCGAGCGCCATAGCAGCTGTTGTCGAGCTTGGCGTCAAACTGGTGGCCAATCATATTGATCCACAAGGCTGAAATAATGTGGGTATCAACCGGAAAGTCACCCACAATTCTAAATTCAGGCGTTATATCGTAGTTCTTGAACAGACTTTCGACCGACCGTTCAGGTTTGGAGAAATGCACATGACCATTTTCATTACTTTCTGACTTTCTATAGGTAGATAGCTTTTTTGGTAGTAATCGAAAATCTCCAAGCAGATCTTCATCGCCCTCAAAGCCTGAGTTGCTCTTCAATCGACGTAACAGGTCATTTAGGTTGACCAGCAGGTCTTGTTCGTATTCCGCGAATTTAATGGCAGTGGGGAAGGTGTTTTCGAAGAAACAGTCGGCCTTAGCTTTTCGGTATGCGACTAGGAGGTCCTCGATGGTTAAAAGTACGTTATTTGAACACCCTTTGGGCTGCCAAAAGCAAGGCCTTCGACATTCGTCTAATTGCCTCAGGGTTTTACTGGGAAAACAAGCACAAAGAAGGCTAAGATTTATTGGTAAGACCAATTTATTTATCAACCGGAGCCGTACATGGCCATCAATCAGGTGGCGCCCAGGCGCCTCGCCGACACCATCGTTGAGCAACTGGAAACCATGATTCTGGAAGGCACATTGCAACCGGGCCAGCGGTTACCTCCAGAGCGGGTGCTGGCAGAGCAATTCGGTGTGTCCCGGCCATCGTTGAGAGAAGCAATCCAGAAACTGGCCGCCAAAGGCCTGCTCCACAGCCGCCAGGGAGGGGGCAACTTTGTCACCGAAACGCTGGGTGCCAGTTTCAGTGACCCACTGATCAAGTTGCTGGAGACGCACCCGGAAGCCCATCGAGACCTGCTGGAATTTCGCCGCACGCTCGAAGCAGACTGCGCTTTTTACGCAGCGCAAAGAGCCACCGAAGTTGACCGCCAGTACCTCACTCAAGCCTGGACCGGGCTGGATGTCTGCTACAGAGACGGTTCCGGCAGTAATCTTGAAGCTGAGGGCGCAGCCGACGCCCGCTTCCATATGGCCATCGCCGAGGCCAGCCATAATGTGGTGCTGATGCACACCATGCGAAACCTGTTCAACATGCTAAAGAACAACATCCTGACCAACATCGGCGGCATGTACGCCAGAGCTTCCAAAACCCGGCAGGGCCTGGTCGACCAGCATTCCCGGCTGTTTCAGGCAATCATGGAAGGAAGGGCCGAGGATGCCCGGGCCATTGCCGGCCACCACATCGAGTTTGTCCAG
>MDTE01175640.1_pt1 | contig 12002 bp, 7 predicted proteins | sample 811231 | NCBI WGS metagenome assembly MDTE01 (sample SAMN05326651, study PRJNA326480) | marine metagenome | isolation source: seawater | place: Indian Ocean: Red Sea | collected 2010
GACGACGACTGCTTCAGCTATCAACTTTTTGACTTGCGTTTCATTCAATTGGAACAAATAGACGAAGCCGACATTTTCCTATTCAGCGGAATTAACCAGGATTTCCACCGTCTTTGCGAAGTCCAAAACAATCTTAAGTCACGCTATCCCGCCGCGACTTCCATTATAGGAGGCCCGATCTGCTGGTCCTTCGAGCAAGCGGGTGATCTCCGCCGCCTGGGTCAGTTCGATCATATCTTCATTGGCGACGGCGAGGACACTATAAGCAACATTCTTCAGACTGTGCGCAATTCGTCGGAACTTCCCCATGTCATTCACGCGACTGCGCGGTTCCCGTTATCCGATGCCAAACTGGTCGACGTTCGCCTACTCAGCGCAACGCTCAACCAATACTACGGTGCTGTAATCGAAGTTTCGCGGGGATGCCCTTTCTTATGTGAGTTCTGTGACATTAGGGTCTTACCGGACAACAACCGGGCCCACAACAAGCAACCCGAGTTTGTCATTCGTGAAATCGAACGAGTCTGTGACCTAGGTGCGCAACAAATATTGCTCGCTTGTGATAATTTTATCGGTGATCCACGGTGGGCCGAGGACATTGTTGACAAGCTCCTCGTTTGGCAACAGAACACAGGACATCGACCGAGCTTATACACTTGGCTCACTGTAAACCTATTCCGACATCCGCGATTAATGGAAAAGATGCGACGGGCGGGCTTCGACATGCTTTTCATTGGAGTAGAAAGCTTTGATGCCAACTCGCTTTTAGAAACTGCTAAGTTGCAGAATTCAGTCGCAATACTGGTTGAAGCGCTTCAATCAATACAATCGTATGGCTTTATCGTAGTCGCCGGTTTAATTTTCGGTTTCGACTCGGACGGAGACCGCTGTTTCGACCAAACACTGGAGGGCCTACGCAAAGCTGGGCTTCTTTCTGGTGATCCATCGCTGCTGACTGCCTTACCTGGCACCCCACTGTATCGGCGCATGAAGCTTTCCAAGCGTCTACGCGACGTCCGGTATGGCCTGGGAGGCTACAAGTATCAGACCAACATCCGCTATCTAATGCCAAAAGAAGAAGTTATCAGCGGCTACCAATACTTTGTTACCGTATATAATCGCGGAGGTTACCAGATCAAGCGTCTGTTAAACTACTTCGCACTTCTTCAGCGGGGGAATTTTGTTCCACTGCGTGCCGGAGGTTATGGAAGCCTCGCTCTTTTCCTTTCGCTGCTCGTAAAAAATCCGCGCGCCCTACGGCAGTTCGCCAAACGCATGGTCTTGTTTTCTGCAAATCCAGAGCGTGTTCTTTTTACCCTAATCGGACTCGCTATTACCATTTCCAAGTGGCGTGTTCGCGGCCGTTTCCGATATTTTCAATTCTGGTTATTCGCCTGGTCTAACTCAGTTTTAAAATATCAAGGATTGAGGCCGTCTGACTTTGATATCGAGTCTGTGGATTCAAATTTTGATATACGGGATATTCTACCCGTTGATTATAGCGATACGGCTTATGAGCCTATTCCAAAAAATAAAATCCAAGCTCAAGTCAAAGCTACAAAACGACAACTCGAAGCGTTGATTGCAACTCGCGTGCGATCAACGACCCCCGTTGAGTAGAGCTGGCCGGAGCGACCTTGATTAGGGATCCCCAAGGCAAGTTCGCAGACGACACACTGTTTAGCCGATAACGCTGCCCTTGAAACCAATAGCCAATATTCTACTCACCGTCGGTTCGTTAGGACTTGCGCTTGTAATTATCGAGTTCGTCAGCCGGGAGCTCTTTCCCATGGTGCCCGCCACTCTGAACCTGAATTCGACGGGGCAACCTATCCAAATCAACGCGGAGAACAACTCTTGCCGGCTCAAGCCCAACTTGTCTTTCGTCCAGGAAAGTAATGAGTTTAGCGTTAGCGTCGCAACGACCCGTTACGGCAACCGTGGGCCCGCACCTGCCAAATCTCCCGATACTATTTTTCTGGGTGATTCATTCACATTTGGCCACGGACTGGCAGATAATCAGACCTTCTCATACATCTACTGCTCAAAATCAAAAAGAAACTGCGCGAATCTTGGTAGATCGGGAACCGGAACCGTCGTGCAGCTGAACACCCTGGTAGATTACCTTGAGGTAGAGAGCTGGCGACCTCAGGAGGTCTACCTATTCATGCTCGCAATGGTTGGCAGTTTAGCCTCAGGGAATGACCTGTATGACAACTACCTCGAGGCACCTGAGGCCGAGCGCGGGTGCAGGAAACTGCCGCTCCCGCAAGTGGACACTGACGACGATGCCGATCCAAAAGGCCCCTCTGACACTCCGCCACCGTCCCTTTTAGAGGCCCAAGATTTGCTCCGCCTCAGCAATTTGGCCAGGATTGCCTATTACTTTTTTGCTCCAGCGCTTCGACAGGTAGCCACACCTAGCCTGGAAGAAGAGATCCAGAACGAAGCGCTTCGAATTACAGGGCGTCAGTTTGAACGCTTAAAGAGGCTCAGCCGACGGTATGGCTTCTCGTATACAATCTTCGTAATTCATCCAATCCAGGACATACTGAGACAAAGCGCCGGCAAAACATACAATACGCTTCGCGGTATCGCACCTGATGCACCTCTGATAGACACCACGCCGTTGTTCGAACAAAACCCCAGAGCCTATTACTACTCATACGATGGACATCTGAACCCCCTTGGAGCGCGCTTGATCGGAGAGTACTTACTACGCAACTTTAACTGACGACTAAGAAGCCACGCTGACCTTGAAAAGCCCCAAAAAACCAAAACGCTTGACCATACCGTCACAGGAAACCACCCGGGACAGCGACCTGTTGGTTTTCATCCCGACATACAACGACTACGAGGTCGTTGGTGAAATCATCGCCGAAATACGCAGCTCGCTGCCAAAGAGTCAGATATTGGTTTTAGATGACGGATCACAGCTTCAGGATAACGCCAAAGTGTTCGACGATTTACGATCCGACCCAGACATCTTGTTCTACCGCCTACCAACAAATTTCGGCCTTGGCGTCTGCACCAACATCGCATTTGATTGCGCGTTGTCAGCCGATTATCCGAGCATTGTTCGAATCGATGCAGACGGACAACACCTCGTGTCGGATATTCCGCATCTCTTGGGACCGCTACTGGAAGAGAACGCTGATCTCGTAGTAGGTACTCGGATCAACCGCAATTCGCGCCGCGGGTTGCGTGGTTCAATCGCAATGGCAGCGCGCCAGTATATGTCACTGATGGCCCGCATTCTCACTGGCCGCCGTGCTCCCATGGATGTAAATAGCGGTTTCTTCGCGGCGAACAAGCGCGCGATGGCTACCCTGAACCAGTTTCAGTATGAGCGATACCCAGAACCGCAAATGTATATTCTGGGTTGTCGGAGAGGGCTTCTCGTTGAGGAGGTAGGCATATCGCAGCGTGAGCGTGAACATGGTTCATCAACACTAACCTTCGGTCATGCCCTACGCCTATTTTATCGTTTCAATATATTCATTCTTGCGGAAGTCTTGCAGCGCTCGAGGTTAGGATGAAGGTATTCATCGTTCTCCTCATGGCAGGCGGCTTTCTATTTCTAATTCGCCGCAACCTATTACAAATCGACCTTTCCTTTCCTCTCTTTTTTGGATTCGTAGTTCTCGCGTTCGCTAGTCTTAGCGAAAGGTTTGTCCAATGGCTAACGATACAGCTAGGCTTTGCGGAACAGCCTTTTGCAATTTTTGTGATCGCTATCGCCATTCTGTTAACAATCGTCGTTGGTTTATCGATTGCGGTTAGTCGCCTTCGACACCGGCAACTGCTTCTCGTACGATACCTCGCTCAAGAAGAGCTGCATCGGCAGATCACGGAGAGGAGGTTAAATCAAAAATAACGTCTTAATTTCATTCGATTACTGAAACCTTCTTATCTTTTCGAGATCTGGAGACCAACGTCTGGTACATCTCCCGCGACATGAATGTAGTTATCACCACTATAACCAGAATGATCCAACCACTACGATAACGTATGGCCGAACCAGGGTTGACAATTCCCTGGGGATAGTTTGCGAATATTATCCAAAAGAGAACAAAAGACCCAACAATGAGATTGTAAATGGGAAGTAAGCGCAGACGTTTGGCAAGTAAATAGGCCAGCACCCCTGTGAGGATTGTACTTTCAACAAAGGACAATACATGAAGCGGACTTTTCGTTAATTCTTCGATAGTCGGGCCGAAATATGCCTGAAAGAGGCCAATCGGGGCTTTGGCGAATACGTCATATTGTTCGATAAAGAAAGACTCAACGCGAGTACTACGTCCCGTTGGTCCTGAAAGTATCGACCATTGAACAAATTCCGCCATCTGGTTGACCCTATCGCGCATAGCATAGAGCCCAACTAATGACAGCAGACCAACAACTAAAGCGCTAAAAGCGCGCTGCTTTATGTAACGGCCGATAACTGCCGCGGCAAAGAAAAAACCCAATGCAGCTAAGTAGTGAAATTTGAAAACGTATAAAATACCTGCAGATATAATATGGATAAGTTTGATTTTCCCTTCACGATAGTAGAATTTGATGATGTAACCCGAAGCAATGGAAAGCGCTGAGGCGACGATTGCCTCTTTCGAGGCGATCGAAGTCCAAAGTGTAAAAGATGGCAGGAGGACAAGAGCTGCAACATAATAGCGGTCGGGCACTCTGATGGAAGAAATCAGGTATACCAGCCCAACAAAAGTGATTGACTGAAAGCCAATATTAATCAGAACCGGTTCACCAAAAAAAAGAGTATTTAATGTTCCGCCGATAAACGCTGTTACTCCGGTAGCAAGAATCGTATCACCATACCCCAGAGCCTCTATACCAAAGTTTGCCCACAAAGCTTTTTGCTCAAATATGCCCTGCTGATAGAGTAAAGTATCGCTGATGGGAGTGAAGCGCATCACCACGACCTGGCCTAAAACCGAGTAGGCCGATCGATAGACGAAAAGAAAAACAAAAAATACGCCCCACGTAATGTAGGTACGGTCTAGTCGATCTTGGCTCACAGTCACATAGCCTAGAGGATATTGCTACTCGCTTCGGAATAGAGCCACGAGCGTGATAAGCGAAAGTGACGCGGTGAAGGCAAGAATGATAGGAAGGAACACGAGACGCAGTTTGTTTGGTTGCGTCTTGTATTTGGAAAGGTAAGGCTGTTCGACGATGCGTGCGACAAACGGGAGGTCACCATGAAACATCATTGCTCGGTTAGTCTCGGAAGCAAGTAGCGCGATTAGCGCCTGCCGAGCTTCCAGGCCCGATGTTTCCGCAAGACGCTTTTCGAGATATCGCTGGCGTTCAAGATTTTCCCGCTGACTGTTCTCACGCAGCATCAACACTGCTTCGTCGTAGACAATCTTTAACAGCCATAGTGCGAGTTCCGGCTCCTTATGAGAGAACGATGCTTCTTTAAATGCTGTTCCGTCTATATCGTTCACGATAAATCTGCCGCCGATGTACCTGGATAAATCTTCTAAGTCGGGAGAAGACCAAACACGCAGGTTGAGATAGCGTTGGATTTTCTCGGTGCGCTGGTGCTCTTCTCCGGTGGGCTCAACCCAGGTTCCCGCGTTTGAGTCCCAGCTTTTTGCGTATACCACCTGTAGCAACCCGTATTTGCCTTGCAAACGCCGAGCAAGTGAGATCGTCGAGGTCGCATGTACGAAGCGATCAAATTCAGTCGCCGATCGCCCGGCCTGACCCATGCCAATTCCCAAGAGTTGGGACACACCACCGCCCAACGAAGAGCCTGGTGAATTAATCCCCGAGCTCGCTAGCGGGGCCAGCACCATTCGAGCCACCGATTGCGGCTGGAAGTTGTGCATGTTGACAGCACCTTTAGCCCCAGCCAAAGCCATAGCAAGGACAATCAGCCAGGACCATCTCAAGATGACTGGGAAGAGATACCGGAGGTCAATTATGCGTTCGCCATCGACCGGAGCCAAGGTAACGTTGTCTTTTAACTTGCCTTGATCGTTCATTAATCCAAACTCGCAAACCTCCGACTCATATGAAAATCGAGATCGTTGATCTCTAGCGGAAGTACGCCCTCCTCATATTAACTCGCTATGCCCCCACATCGAACCCGCGTCCTCCATGTAATCACGGCGCTGCCAGTCGGCGGAACGCAGGCAATGTTGTTCAAGTTGATCAAGTTAAGCAACAAACAAGAATTCCTTCATGAGGTCGTTTCGCTTTCAAGCATCGGAGAAACAGGGGAGCGTATCGCATCTCTTGGCATATCGGTGAAATGCCTTGAGATGAAACGTCCGTGGCACTTAGCCACTGGTGCCTTCCAGCTCGCCCGCCACATAAAACGCTTCGCTCCTGATGTAGTTCAGACTTGGCTTTACCACGCTGATCTTCTAGGCCTGATTGCCGGGAAATGGGCTTCCGCCCCCAACGTTGTATGGAACGTTCGTTGCTCCGATATGTCTACCGCATACACGACCGGCACTAGACGGCTACTCGTCAGCACCCTTCGCCGATTGTCTCACATTCCTACCGCAATCATCACCAATTCGAAAGCTGGCAAAGAATGGCATTCGACGCTCGGCTATGATCCAAAGCGATGGGTGATTATTCCCAATGGTTTTGATATTGCGTCGTTTCGTCCGAACACCGCAGCAAGAAGTAAAATTCGCGCAGAGCTCGGGCTATCACGGGATGCATTGCTAGTTGGACTGATCGCTCGTTACGACCCCATTAAAGGACACAGTATTTTTATGGAGGCAGCCTCCAAACTCAGTTCCGAGCAACCGGACGTACACTACCTAATTGCTGGCGAGGGTTGCGACCAACACAATACAGAATTGGCTGGGATACGTAGCGGCGCCCCGCTCCCTAACAATTTTCACTTTTTGGGTTTGCGGAGCGATATCGAGGACGTAACCGCAGCATTGGACGTGGCGACATGCACCTCAATCGGCGAAGGGTTTCCTAACGCGGTGGGAGAGGCAATGGCGTGTGGAATACCGTGCATCGCAACCGACGTCGGAGACAATCAAGAGATTTGCGCGAATGATGAACTTATCGTTCCCGCCGGCAATGTCGATGCCTTGCACGCCCGATTATCTAAAGTCCTATCCATGGAGGAGGAGGCCCGGCGCGCTCTAGGGTTATCTGGCCGCCAGAGAATAGCCGATACCTACGAGTTGGCGGATATAGTAGATAGGTATCAGCACTTCTTCGACGAGATCGCTTGCGGCACCACGCGGGGGGCCAGCTAATCGTCGGCCAGAACCGCCAATGACGCCGCCGTTACAGCTAACTGGCTCACGACCTGAGATATATCTTTCGCGAACGTAAATATATCGAAGGGAGTAGGTTCTTTAGGAACTACAATCGTACTTCCGGGGGGGATTTGCACTGGCGTAAAGTTCCAGACGCTCACCGCGATCGGTTGAGCTTCACCATTGGGAAACACGACAAAAACGCGGTCCTCATCTGCTGACCGCTGAAACGCGCCCGCTTGCCGGATATACTCATCAGGTGCTGTACCTGAAATAAACTGCAGCGCACCAGGGTTTAACACATCGCCGATTACCAGCACGGAATTTGGACGTTTTGGGACAAAGATGCGATCTCCTGGCTCCAGCACCGTATCCAACTCTGGCCGCACTTGCAGCACGGTGGGGTCTGCCTCTATTACAACGCGCCCGACTGCCTCTACCGATCCCAATTGCTCGGTCAACGAACTCAGCTGCTGAACCGCGCCGAGATCAACGCCTTTGTTGGCTGCAGCGACGAGCAACGCCGAATTCAACTCTCTCTCAGCACGCTTGAACCCCTCCTGTTGGGCCCTACGGACACGCTCTCGAGTAAATATAGAACCGTAGGGATACGCTTGGGCGGTTAGACCGCCTGCGCGAGTAATAAGCTGTGATAACCGTTCGCCTCGACGAATGTCGTACAAGCCGGGCCTCAAAACCTCGCCCGACAACTGAACGGGACCGGTATCACGATCCGTAAAGATTCGGTTGAATCTTACGACATCACCCGGCGAGACAGAGATCGAAGCAACCTGAGTGTCCGATAGGTCAATAAATTCCCGCCCGCTTTTAGTTCCGGACTGCTGGTTCTGCGGAGCAAATCGCGAAACTTCCAGTTGCTTAAGCTCCACATCTTTTGTCAGACCACCGGCCGCTGCAACGACTGATATCAGATTGGTGTCAACCGTGATCGGGTACGCTCCCGGCGCCCGCACCTCGCCGTTCATCGACACCACATGCTCAAGCGCGAACGGCAAGAGAAGAGGGAAGCGATCGTAAACGTCTGGACATCGCAACGGATTAACAAACGTTGTCTTATTACCAATCGATGCAGTAGCCACCGCCGAGGAAAACCGGCCCGATTGGGTCACTTGAATGATCGTTGCCAGTGATTGCAGGCCCCGGCACGGAAACTTGATATTCGTATCAGGCTTGTCCTGCTCACCCTCCGTCGAGTCTTCTCCCAATTCGTCTCGTTCGGGAGACACACCGAGATTACTAAGAACCTCGCTTGCCAAACCGGCCGTCTGAGTAACCCGCTGTCGCGCAGTAGTTACTTCGCTTTGGCTCCTCTCAGATTCCACGGATGCGCCCGTGACGCCGATCTGCTGCTTGCTTTCCAGGCCTTGAATAACTGTTTGCACATCATCCGATGAAAGGTATCGAATTTCATCTGCGCCCAGCACGATGACTTTGTCGTTTTCGCGTAGTGAGAAGTCCTGTCGACCTGCAATGACTTTCTGCAGGTTTATAGGAAACATCTGACGCGATTGAGTCGCCGGGTCAGTAGTCTCTAGTGCGGCGAACAAAAGATAGGGATCTGGCTTTAGTTGATTGAGGTTCTGCACTAGCGAACGCACCGTCGGAGCTGCAACAAGCGACCGACGACCTGGGACGCGAACGTGACCAGTCAACTCTACTGTACCGACCTGTACGTCCAGCGAATAGGTAACCATCAACACATCCCCGTCACTGATCTCAGGATCGGATTTACCCGGGCTCAACTCAATCACTTGCTGTTGGCCGTTATCATCGAATGCCAAGCGCATGAAACGATTGCCACGCGGTCGCAGAGCACCTCCTGTGAAGACCATTAGGTCGGCAACCGGTGCCGCGTCGAAGCCCTCTGGTAGTTCATAAATTGCTGGCCGCTTAACCCTCCCCGAAATAGCCACCGTCGCTCCAATTGAGGGCACAACGATCGTATCTCCTTCGAATAATGCGAGGTTTGATCCACCAGTTCCGGCCTGTAGCAGCTCGTAAAGATCGATCCAAAAAATCCGGTCTCCACGTAAAACCTGAATGCGGCGAAGGCTACCGGTCTTCTTAATACCGCCTGCGAACGCCAACGCATCGAGCACGCTCGAAAGGCCGGTAAGCCTGTGAGTCCCAGGCATCCGCACCTCACCTATAACTTTGACACCTACAACCCGCACTGAGCCCAGAGACGCAAAAACTGTTGTGCCGATGAACGCCGCGGTCACTCGGGTCTCGAGCTCTGCACGAAACTCGCCGAACGTGCGGCCGATTGCGGAGATTGGATTAAGCTTCGAGAGTATCACCCGACCCTCGCGGTCAACTCGCACGTTTTCCGTGCGCGACTCTTTGCCGCGAAAGGTGATAACGAGTTCATCGCCAACTCCCAGGACATACGATTCCTGAATCGCACCTGTTCCTAGAGTCTCCGGTGTGATCTCTCCTGAGAAAATGTCGTAGCCGAACTGAAGCAAAACTTCGCCCGCTCTTTGACAGTAGTCGCGCTCAAGCGCCGAAAACTCGTTAATAGAATCTAGCAGCGAGTGTTGTCCCGCCGTTAGCTCTCCCTGGCAAAAGCGCCGCATCAGAACGCGCTCCGCTTCAGAGAACTTGGTTTTCGGAACAAAAATTCTATAAGCCTGAGTTACGCCGAACGCTGAATCTAACGGCGATTCTGCACCTCTCGCGCGGCTCTGATCCAAAGCCCCACCAGAGCCACCACTTGATCCCTCAAGCAAGCCTTGTTCCTCTAGCCCCTGCAGCTGTTGCAGTAATCCCTGCAAACCCTCTTGCCTACTCTGCTGAGCGTCTAAATCGTGCCCAAATAGGCTCGCGAGGAGTGCACATAACAACGTGAAAAACTTCGGGCGCATTAGGCGGTTCCCATCGCGGTTTTGAGAGAAAGTTCGTGTCTTTTCAGCCATATCTAATCGAGCAATCTATCCCAATCCTTGACCAAATTATGCAGGTTTCCACCCCTGGTCACGTCGTAGAGACGGGGCGAGACGATCAACATTTGTCCTCCATCCCGAGTCAACGGCCGGAACCCGAACCTTCCCGTACTGGATGTGGATGTTGGCAGAAAAAGCTGAAATGGAATAGCGAGGAAGAACCCCTTGTCGAAGCTGCCCTCACCGAAGTCTTCAGGCGAAACATTAGTGAGGGTAAAGAACGCCCCCGCTCTAATACCACTGTCAAAAAGCCGCGACAGAGCGAACGTGGCACCTTTGTCTTTAGCCAGATAGCGACCAGCGTTGACGGTCGCTAGTAGGTCGTACCAGGGCATTTCGTAGTAGACGTTAACGTGCCCCGTTAGCGTCCTGTATTCTAGCAAGCCCAAATGTTGCTTGAATTCCCTTTGCCTCACCCCGTTCAAATCTGCGCCAATCGCCCAGCGCGATCCGAATGGTCGGTATAAGAACTCGCCCGAGTAACCTGCATAAGCTTGCTCGAAGATACCCGCTGAAAACCGCACGAAAAAATCCTCGAGTGGCGAGAACATGTAGTCGGCCTGAAGCTGTTCAATCCATTTCTCGCGCTGCTGCAGATATTGACGGACCTCACTGCGGACCCGAGTAAGCACGCTATCGGAGGTGATTCGGATCTTGTCGAAATTATCAGTTAGGTTATAGCCCACAAGGCCACGAAGGCTTAGTCCGGGAGCAATTTCTACGCCGCCGCGCAAGCCCATCCAAATACCGTAGAGGATGAACTTTCCAGAATCACCTATGTATTGAGTAGTCCTCGGTGAGATCGAAAATCGAAACGAAGGGTATCGGTCAGAATTGTTAATGCGAACCGCTTCATTACCTTCCTTAAGCCTCGTTTTAAACGTTGCGTTAGACCAGATCTCTTCTTTGGATCCTCTATAGGTTAGCGCGTTCTCCAAATCCTTCCGAAGTAAAGTGACTGCTCCAGTCTGAAGCCCACCTGCCGAAAGAACGACTGAGATTTCCTCCACATCAGCTGAAACGTTGTTTGCAACCAACCTGGCCGCACGACCCACATTCCGCGCCACTTCTGGGTACTTAACCGGCGATATGTATACCGTGGCCTTTGTTCTAGAAACTTGCAGGGCCTCCACGATTAGCCCGTGATCCTCGGCCGAATCAAATATTTTCTGTGCGACCTCATCGTACATCCCGCTCTGAAGGCTCTTGGATCGCCCTGTTCCACTCGTCGCGGTAGTATCCTGAACACCCGTTTGTATGGAGATCTGGCTTGCTCCCCCCGACAGGCCGTTCGCCACCACGTTTATCAGGTCGGCATGATCCACTAGAGATGCAGCAAGATCCCGAGCAGCTAGGTAACGTTCCTGTTCAGATTTTTCTCCAACCACCCACACAACAGCTGTTCGATTGGAGATTTCAACATCCCTCACCTCCAAGCCCCACTTATTAGCAGCCGCAAACAAGCTGTCGATCGCTGAGTTGTTAATTACCTCCTCTTTCTCGTAGGTAACCCCATTGTTTGCTCCTTCGTGCCCTCGGTGAAACGTGACCTTCTCGAGCGGCAGAGGCGATGAACGCAGGACTGCCAGTGCGGCGCTGGAATTGACAGTCGCCGACCCTTCAGCGAGATGGATGATCGCCTCCTCGTGCCTTATTTCGAGCGAGGTGACTTCATAGCCTTGTGACTCCAGGCTTGAAAAAAACTCGTGAACGCCACGGCGGGCGAACATCCCCTGAGTGCGTGGTTCGATGTCATATGCCGACAACTGCTCCTGCCAAC
>MDTE01193219.1_pt1 | contig 12002 bp, 8 predicted proteins | sample 811231 | NCBI WGS metagenome assembly MDTE01 (sample SAMN05326651, study PRJNA326480) | marine metagenome | isolation source: seawater | place: Indian Ocean: Red Sea | collected 2010
AACAACACGTTTTTTTTCAAGGTGACGGTCTGCTCTACGCTTAATATACGGTTCAGCAATTGCGTTCAGTTCAATTGCAGACAAGACTCTAGTTAAAACGTCCCTCTGTTCCAGCATTTCCTGAAGGCAGATACTGTTGATCACTGTAGATAGCATACCCATATGATCACCTGCTACCCGACCAATATTACCATCCGTCGACCTACCACCACGAAAGATATTGCCGCCACCGATCACAATCCCAACTTCTACATTGAGATTGTGTACAGCAATCACACTTTCTGCAAGCGTTCGAATTGTGTCATAATCAAACCCCGAGCCCTGTTCTCCTCCAAGAGTTTCACCACTGAATTTCAACAGGATACGCTTGTATTTTGGGGTCATGCAAAAAATTTAGAACTGGAATTTTTCAAATATGTCAAAATTGATTTTTACACCAAGTTCCTTTGCCGTTTGTTCTACAATTTGACTTACTGAAAACTGCGGGTCTTTCACAAAAGGCTGGCTTTCTACACATATTTCCTTGACGTATTTTTTTAACCGTCCCTCAATCATTTTTTCAATGATATTTTCTGGCTTCCCCGATTCCCTGGCCTGGGCAGTAAAAACTTCTTTTTCTTTTTCAAGCACGTCCTCAGGTACCTGATCTGGCTTAACTGCTTCAGCTTGAAATGCTGCAATATGCATTGCAATGTCCTTAGCTAGAGATTTCAAACGATCATCATTACATGGCAGATCTGTTTCCATTGGAACTACAACTCCTATTTTGCCATTGCTGTGTATATAGCCTCCAATTAAACCATGATTTATTTTAAATTTTCTGCTGTTAAGAATCTGCATATTTTCACCAAGCTCGGCAATTGTATCAGTCAACATACCTTCTACATTACCTTCTCCATTTATCAAATTTTGCTGCAGAAGATCATTTTCCCCATTTACCGAAACTTGATCTGCAAGTTTTTTGATAAACTCCTGAAATTTTTCATTTCTTGCTACAAAATCAGTTTCAGAGTTGACTTCCACCAATGCTCCCACGCCATTTTCAATTGCGATTCCGATTAGACCTTCAGATGCAAGGCGCCCTGCCTTTTTAGTTGCTGCAGCAAGACCTTTTGTGCGAAGCCAGTCAATCGATTCTTCTATATTACTATTATTTGCACTCAGCGCTTTTTTGCAATCCATCATTCCAGCACCTGTCTTTTCTCGAAGTTCTTTTACAAGCGCTGCGGTAATTTTTGGCATTTATATTTTTTCCTTATTTATTAGGTCAAGAATAGAAAACCGATATCTCGTCGCCAAGCACCGTTAACTTGGTCAGAAATGTTAATTTACATTTATGCATTATATTTTGGTATTATTTAAGTAGCTGTATTCTCAGTTTTGGGGTTCTCTAATACGTTAGTATGATCGTTGCTTTCATCGCTCATTGCATCTAAATCGCCTAGTGACTTTGTTGAAGTATTTTCGCTGCTGACTTCTTCCTCAGTTGTTGCTTTAGCGGTCACCTTTTCCTTTTTTTCATTTGGGTCATTGGCGTCTTTAGGTTTTACACTATTTTTTTCTGGTAAATTCTTGGAGTTTTTAGTTGATTTATCATTTTCAATTTCATCTTTTTTATTGGAGCTAGCGTTTTCTTGTTTTTGACTTTCAGTCTCGTTAACTGATGTATCTTCTGAAACATCTGAAGTTTCAGAAGGGACTTCTTCAGCTAGATCTAGTTTCTCTGTATCCGAATTAATATTTTTTGCTTCCAATTCTAACTGTATTCCTTCAAGAGCAGCCCCAACTAAAAGCTCACAATAAAGAGAAATTGCGCGTATAGCGTCATCATTCCCCGGAATGGGGTATTGAATATTTGTTGGGTTACTATTGGAATCAATAATCCCTACTACAGGAATTCCAAGAGTTTTAGCCTCAGAAACTGCAATATCCTCTTTATTTGTATCCACAATTACTAATATGTCGGGTTGACCGCCCATTTCTTTTATGCCGCCTAACGCTTTATCTAGTTTCTCCCTTTCACGGGTGAGGTTTAAGAGTTCTTTTTTAGTTAGCCCAATAGTTTCCCCATCGCTTGTTAGGGTTTTTTCTAAATCTTTTAGGCGTTTAATAGAATTAGATATTGTGCGCCAATTAGTGAGCATTCCGCCAAGCCAACGATGATTTACATAATATTGCCCACATTTTTTTGCAGATTCTGCAATCTTTTCTTGAGCCTGACGTTTGGTTCCGACAAATAGAACTCTACCGCCATTTCCAACAATATCGCGGACAGCTACCATTGCTTGATGCAATAGAGGTACTGTTTGTTGAAGGTCTATTATATGAATTCCGTTTCTCGAGCCATAAAGATATGGAGCCATTCTAGGATCCCAACGACGTGTATTATGGCCAAAGTGAACGCCAGCCTCGAGAAGCTGTCGCATTGAAAAAACTGGTAGTCCCATTTATTTACCTTTTCCGGTTGTTCCTCCGCAGGTCATAGTTAGGCTAAGTAGCGCTACACCGGAGCGACAAAGATTTAAAAAAACCAATGCCACGAAACCCACGTGTGATGTTGCCAGTTTTTTAGACTTTATTTTTTTAGAATTCAAGGAACTTATAACAATCTTATAATTCTTATTTAAAATGATGAAAAAATAGAAAGAAAAAGATGAACTTATTTTCTATTGTAACAAATTTTGATTTGAGGTTACAACGTATGAATATTGAATAATACTTCAATACTTTTCTTCAATAGTATTAGTTTGATTTATATTTCTTGGGCATCTAATACTCCAGGGATAGTCTTTATGGCTAGCAATAATTTTGGTGAAACTTTGAATGATTCTCCTAAATTTATCTCTACCTCGTTTCTATTGGCAATTTTTGTAACTATAGTTACTAACCCATTACCTTTTCCCTCGCGATGTAAAATTTCATGCAACGCTTGCAATGGACAAGGTTGATCAATCCAAATTTTTAAATTTAGGTCAAAAGTACTTACTACTTTTTCGAGAGGTTCTATCTTATTGGCGGTAAATCGAGCTACATCACCCTCAAATACAACTCCAGCTCGAATAATAAAAGAAGTTCCAATCACCAGTTTTTCTCTTAGTTCATTAAGAATTTCCGCAAAACAAGTAACTTCAAAATTTCCTGCAGTATCAGTAAAATTCAAGAAAGCAAATTTATTTCCTTTTGCTGAGGTTCTTTCTTTCTTACCAATTAGTGTGCCGGCAAGCTTTACAGAAGAGCTGGTCTTTCTTGAAGCAATTATTTCTGCGCTTGTTAACACCTGCAAGCGTGCGAGATTTTTACTGTACGGATCTAATGGATGGGCAGATAAGTAAAATCCGATTGATTCAAATTCTTGTTTGAGACGCTCTACAGGAGACCAGTCTTTTTCATTGACAAGGGTAACTTTGGGTTGAGCCTCTTCGTTTCCAAATAATTTCTCTTGATTACTATTGCGATCTGCATGTGCAATATTTGCTGAGTGTAAAATTTGTTCAATTCCGTTAAACAGCTTTAATCGGTTATTTTCGAGCTTATCAAAAGCACCTGCACGGACAAGGCTTTCGAGTTGTCTTTTATTTAGCGACTGTGGGTCCATGCGAGCCATGAAATCACTAATTGATTGGAAGAACCCATTAAGTCTTTTTTCTTCAACCAATTTTTGCATTGCGCCTTCGCCAACATTTTTTAACGCCGCGAGGGCATATCGAATACCTGATTTTTCAACAGAAAATACAACTTCGGACTTATTTATGTCTGGGGGGAATAGTGGTATATTGAGACGATCGAGTTCTTGACGAAAAATATTTATCTTTTCAGTATTATTAATTTCAAGTGACATTGACGCGGCTAAAAACTCAATTGGATGATTAGCTTTAAGATAAGCTGTTTGATATGCTAACAAAGCATAGGCCGCAGCATGTGATTTATTGAAACCATAACCTGCAAATCTATCAACTAAATCAAAAATATTTGAAGCTTGCTTTCGGTCAACCCCTCTACCCTCAGCTCCGTCAACAAAAATTTTACGTTGTGCGCTCATTTCCGCCTGAATTTTTTTTCCCATAGCACGACGAAGCAAGTCAGCATTTCCAAGAGAATATCCGGATAATTTTTGAGCAATTTGCATTACTTGCTCCTGGTAAATAATTATTCCAAACGTTTCTTTTAGAATTGGCTCGAGCGACGGATGAAGATAATCCAACTCTTCACTTCCGTGCTTTCGTTTAATATAACTTGGTATATTGTCCATCGGTCCAGGGCGATATAACGCGACTACTGCTATTATGTCTTCAAAAGTATCGGGTTTCATCGTTCGTAGGACATCCCGCATGCCGTTGCTTTCTAGCTGAAAAACCCCAGTTGTTTCTCCTTTTGATATCATTTTGTAAGTGGCTTGATGGTCTAAAGGAATTTCATCAAGATTTACATTAATGTTATTTTTTTTAATCAACTCAATTGTTGTTGAAAGAACGGTTAGAGTTTTCAGCCCTAAGAAATCAAATTTTATAAGTCCTGCACTTTCAACCGATTTCATGTTAAAACCGCTTACCGGCATATCGGATCTTGGATCGCGATAAATAGGTATTAATTTTTCCAAAGGCCGGTCTCCTATGACGAGACCGGCGGCATGGGTTGAGGCATGACGAAGCAACCCTTCCAATTGTTGTGCAATGTCAAATTGCTGTTGCACATTTGGATCTTCGACCATTAATTGACGCAGTTGCGGTTCTTTTTCTATCGCTTCTTGCAGCATCAATTGGTTTGCCGGATTATTTGGTATGAGTTTACAAATTTTGTCCACATAACCATAGGGCATTTGCATGACGCGCCCTACGTCGCGCAAGACAGCACGGGCCTGCAGTTTTCCAAAAGTGATAATTTGGGCTACTCTATTGCGACCGTATTTTTCTTGAACATATCTAATCACTTCATCTCTTTTTTCCTGGCAGAAATCAATATCAAAATCAGGCATTGATACACGTTCTGGGTTTAAAAAGCGTTCAAACAATAAGCCCCACCGTAATGGATCTAGCTCGGTGATGGTAAGGGACCATGCAACTAAACTACCTGCGCCTGAGCCTCTTCCAGGACCTACTGGTATTTTTTGTTTTTTTGCCCAACGGATAAAATCCGCTACGATCAGAAAATAGCCGGGGTAGCCCATCTCATTAATGATTTTTAATTCATGCTCTAATCTATCGAAGTACGGTTGGAATTTATTTTTGAAGTCCTCCTCAGATAAATTTTCTGAAGCACCTTTTTTTTTTAAGCGACTTTGAAGGCCTGAAAATGCCTGAGATTTTAATTCACTGGCTTCATCTTTATCTTTTCCGCAATCATATGACGGCAGTAAAGGTGGAGATTCATAAACTGCAAAAGCAGTTCGCTGCGCAATTACAATACTATTGCTTATGGCTTCAGGTAGGTCATTGAAAATCACCTTCATCTCTTCAGCAGATTTAAAATAGTGTTCGGGGGTTATCCTTCGTCGATTAGTTTCAGAAATATATGTGCCGTCCGCTATACAAAGAAGGGCATCATGCGCATCGTATCGATCACGCGATGGAAAAAAGCACTCATTTGTAGCGACTATGGGTACGTTGTATTTTAAAGCCCATTCAAGAAAGAGTGGCTCACATAACTTTTCTTTTTCCAGGCCATGACGTTGAATTTCTATATACAACCGGTTTGGAAAAGCATTAGTCAAAGCACAAAGTAGTTCTTCAGCTCCTTTGTTTTGATCTGCTCGAATAAGGTTACCTATAGGTCCATTGGCACCTCCTGTAAGCAATAAGAGGCCTTCAGAAAACTTTGATATTTCAAGTATATTTACTATTGGTTCATCAAAGTTTTCGGGCCCCATATAAGCAAAATGGAGCAAACTTAAAAGATTTTGGTACCCTAGCTTGTTTTGTGCCAGCAATATTAGCGGACCGAGTGAACGCAAACCCGAATTATGCGCAGACGTTTTCTCCACAGAAGGTTCTTTTCCAAGCAGCAACTGGCATCCAATTATTGGCTGAATACCTGCCTTTACGGCAAATTGTGAAAATTCCAGCACACCGAACATATTGGAGGTATCAGTTAAGGCCACTGCCGGCATTCTCATTTGTTTTGATAGATTTACAAGGTCTGCAACAGGAATAGCTCCTTCAGACAGTGAATATGCGGAATGCGTTCTTAGATGGATAAAGTCAGCATATGACATTTACGTGGACCAAAGGAAATTCTTTTATCTATCTTTGACAGGGATTAACTTGTATGCAAATTTAATATCGGCAATCATACATGCGTCCCCACAATAGTTGTCAAGTAGGTTTTTCCAGCTTACTTAATAAAAGCCATTGATTTTTCATAATTTCGAGTGATTTATTTTTTCCGGTAACTCTTTAATTATTCCTATAAATTACTATTGTGTTGCTCAAATGATGCCATTTGATTCATTTTATTTGTGCGTTGAAACTCTGGTATGTTCAGGCCATTATTCGATCAACACGCCGTGATCGAGCCGAATTATTCTGTCCATGCGGTTTGCAAGTTCTATATTATGAGTAGCAATGAACGCTGTTAGACCACTTCCTCTCGCCAGCTTTATAAGAACTTTGCATACTTCTAGCCCCGTATCAGGGTCGAGATTCCCAGTTGGTTCATCAGCGAGCAAAAGTTGTGGAGACGTTGCTATGGCCCGGGCTATTGCAATTCTCTGCTGTTCTCCACCCGATAATTTAGACGGCCGGTGATCTTGTCTATCACTAAGTCCCATCCATTCAAGAATTTGATTTGCTCTGGCTATTGCCTCGTCTTTAGAAATCCCAGCAATTATTTGAGAAATGGTTATGTTTTCTATAGCTGAAAATTCGGGCAGAAGGTGATGATATTGATAAACGAACCCTAAATTTTCACGACGGACTTGGGTTTTTGCACTGTCATTTAGGTTAGTACAATCCATGCCATTGATAGTCACTGTCCCGCTTCCCGGTGACTCTAAAAGTCCCGCAATATTCAAGAGGGTTGTTTTTCCCGCACCTGATGGACCAATTAACGCTACAACCTCGCCACGGTTTAGCTTTAGATTGATACCTTTAAGTATCTCTAAATTTTTTTCTGCTTGGCGGAACGTGCAAATGATATTTGAAAGTTCTAAAACGCAACTATTCATAACGGAGTGCTTCAGCTGGATCTAAGCGTGCGGCGCGAAGTGCAGGGTAGATTGTAGCAGTAAATGATAATGCTAGAGCTATTAGAATTACAACAACAACTTCCGTTAGGTCGACTATAGCTGGCAATTGAGATAAAAAATAAATTTCAGCGGCAAATAAATCACTGTCAGTTAGCCCTTGTATCCACTGACGTATACTTTCGATATTCAATGAAAACATTATACCAAGGGCAAAGCCTAAAAAAGTTCCTACAATGCCTATACTTGCTCCAGCTATCAGAAAAATTCGCATGATCATTCCTCGAGTGGCGCCCATTGTTCTTAGAATCGCAATATCTCGACCTTTATCTTTTACTAACATTATCAAGGATGAAACGACGTTGAATGATGCGACTAGGATAATTAGGGTTAATATTAAGAACATTACATTCCGTTCAACCTGGATTGCGTTAAAAAAACTTGAATTAGCTTTCTGCCAATCATGGACTTGTCCTAAGCCCTCTACCTTGTAACCTAATTCTCTTGCTTGTCTGGGTGCGTCGCCTGGCTTATCAATAAATACCTCTAAGCTAGAAACAGATTTTCCCATTTTAAAATATATCTGTGCAGCTTCTAGCGGCATAAAGACAAAACCGGAATCGTATTCATACATGCCAATAGAAAATTTAGCGACTACCCTATAACTTTGGATTCTAGGCATCGAACCGAAGGCCGTAACGTTCCCTTTTGGTGAAATAAGCGTTATTTTGTCTTCTATGTTGAGTCCAAGTTTTTTTGCTAAACGATCACCAACTATTACAGTATTTTCTCCTTGAAATTGTGACAATGATCCAGATACAATATTTTTAGCTATTATTCTCCGTTGACCCAGGTCTAGTGGACGCATCCCCCTAACCATTACACCCTGCGAAATTCCTTTTGCTGAAGCCATAGCTTGTCCTTCAATCAGCGGATTTACTGATACTATGCCCTCCAAATTTAGTATGTTATTTGCAAGTGAATCGTAATCCGTTAACATATTTATGGTGCCATAAATGTTAAGGTGACCATTGACCCCAAGTATGCGTTGCAGTAATTCCTGACGGAACCCGTTCATTACGGACAAAACAATAATTAAAGTCGCTACACCTAAAGTAATGCCCAAAAGGGAAAACCAAGCGATAACTGAAATAAATCCTTCTTTTCTCCGGGATCGTAAGTAACGTGTTGCTATAAACCACTCAAAAGGGGAAAACATATTTTTTCCTTATAGATTAGCTATCTTGTTGCCCCTGCGATCTTCAGTCCTATGGGGAACGTTTTTTTCATTAAATTTTTCTTGATTTATTGGACTAGAATTAAATTGCAAATAGGTTTGTTATGCGCTCTATCGCGACCTTGACAGGTAGCTGCTCCTTTTTTCCATTCTTTCGGTTTTTAAGTTCAACTTTTTTCTCAGCCGCATCTCGAGGACCGACAATAAGCTGCCAGGGTAATCCAATCAAATCCATTTCAGCAAATTTTACACCCGCGCGTTCGCTTCGATCATCATATAAAACATCAATTTTTGATTTTTTTAATTCTTCATAGATTTGATTACATCGTTCATTACATAGTTCGTCGTTGATTTGAAGGTTTATCAATCCTATTTTAAAAGGGGCAACTGGCTCCGGCCAAATAATTCCATTTTTATCATGTGATGCTTCGATTATAGCACCAACCAAACGGGAAATTCCAATTCCATAGGAACCCATTTCGACAGCAACTTTATCACCGTTAGGGCCATTGACAATTCCCCCTAGCTTTGTTGAATATTTTGTTCCAAAATGAAAAATGTGTCCTACTTCAATGCCACGTGCAACTACTAAGTCCTTCCCTAAATCACGTTCGGTTGATTTGTTTCGTTTTTCATCCGTCGCTGCATATTTAGCGGTATACCTGTTTACCAGAGGACTTAAATCACTCTCAACATCAATGGCTTCGGTAGACCAATTCATATCCATGTATTCATGATGACAGGCGATCTCGCTTTCACCAGTTTCTGCTAGAATTAAAAATTCATGGCTCATGTCTCCCCCGATTGGCCCTGTATCTGCGCTCATCGGTATAGCCTTTAAACCCATACGGGAATATGTTCTCAGATAAGATAAAAACATCTTATTATAAGACTGTTCGGAATTTTTATAGTCGATATCAAATGAATAAGCATCTTTCATCAAAAATTCACGACCACGCATTACACCAAATCGAGGTCGAACCTCATCACGAAATTTCCATTGTATATGGTATAAAATTTGCGGTAAATCTTTGTAGCTCGAAACACTATTAGCAAAGATTTCTGTGATTTGTTCTTCATTGGTTGGTCCATAGAGCATGTCACGATCATGTCTATCTTTTATCCGCAGCATCTCTGGACCATAATCCTCATAACGGCCACTTGTCTGCCACAAATCTGCAGGTTGAATCGTTGGCATGATCATTTCGTGGCAACCGATAGCGTTTTGTTCTTCTCGAACAATATTGCAGATGTTGCTTAAGACTCTAAGGCCGAAAGGCAGCCACGAGTAGATCCCCGCGCTTGACTGACGGATCATCCCCGCGCGAAGCATCAGTTGATGAGACGGAATGGTGGCTTCAACAGGGTCTTCTTTTAATGTAGGCAGAAAAAATTTTGATCTACGCATTAACAGAGCCTTATTTGGCGGTTTTTTTCTTAATCAGTGAGAATGTAAGGGATGATAGAGAAGGCTTCAATAGCATCATCGTGTTTAAGCCTTTTTTGGGCTTCACAACTGGACGAATAATTTCAATCCAAGCTAATTGCATTTTATTGTTCCCGTTAAAACAAATATCATTCTATTTATAAAAATTCTCTCCAACATCTAACCAGCGAGGTGAGAGCTCCTGAATATGTTTGAATATAGGACAGTTATTGTGGTGGGCTCCGGGCAAATAACCCGTGCTCATTAGAAACTCTCCAGTAATTTCTGGACCAGTGAATTTAAAGGTACTCTTAAATAGATCGATCCATTCTTTTTTTTTCAATGGGTGGTGAAAATCTAGCCACCCCAAAAAGCCATGATGACTATTTCGCATGCCGCGTATTACACCGGCATTAAAAACGATAGCGTTTATTTTTAATTTATTCCTAATTAATTTTGGATTTTCCAGTAAACGTCTTATCTCTTTTTTATCATAGGTCGCCACTTTATCTACCTTGAATTGATTAAATTCCTTAAATATATCACAGCGTTTTTTCAATATAGTAAGCCACGAGAGCCCGGCTTGAAAAATTTCTAACGCCAATCGCTCCATGAGAAGATTTTCTTTGCACACTGGAAAACCATATTCAGTAGCATGATAATTTGCGTGGTAACAATTTGCAGGAGCACTATCGCAATACCAACTCATATTAAACCTTTAAAAATTTTTTAAATTCAGATTAATGAACTTCAGCCAACGCATTTCAGACTGATCACCTTTAAATCTTACCGTTATATGGTATCTCTTAATGAAATAAGGTTGTTGCTAAAAATATAATATAAAACAAAAAATAGAAGGGATGACAAAAGTGTTGTCAAAAACATTCTAAAAAAAATTCGCGGGTTGGCAGGAGCTCCCTGATCTTGACCGCGGGTTAAGTTGCTAAAATCGGGCTTCTCTATGCCACATGGCAATATAACAAGAAATACGAGCCACCATATTATCAAAAAAGTCGAGACGGCAAAATAGAGGTCCATTAGCGTTGTTCAAGCTCAATAAGAGTGCCAAAAAAGTCTTTAGGGTGGAGGAACAACACGGGTTTTCCATGGGCTCCTATTGTTGGTTCGCCATTTCCAAGTATTCGTGCTCCCTGGTCTTTTAGTTTTTTGCTTGCAACAAATATATCATCTACTTCATAGCATACGTGGTGCATACCACCTTTTGGGTTTTTCTTTAGAAATTCCTGGATTGGTGATTTTTCACCTAGTGGATGCAACAATTCAATTTTTGTATTTTGTAATTCAACAAATACTACTGTGACTCCATGTTCCGGTTCATCTTTTGGTTTTGAAACTTTTGCCCCTAAGAAGTCTCGGTATCGCTCAGCAGCGATTTTTAGATCGGGGACAGCTATTGCTATATGGTTTAACCTGCCAATCATTTTTGTCCTATTTGCCTACAACCGTAACAGATGAACTTTTACCATAGCGTTTTTATTAAGTCTTGTTCGGAAAATACGCCGTGTTGTAAGTCTAACTGCATCATTTACAGTAGCATCTTTTTTGAGTTCTTGTCCTGATAGATTCTCGATTGTGGATCTTATTGACGTAAAAATTTCATGGATAATTTCATCGTCCCCGTCATTTAGCAAGCCAGTTGTTGTGATTTGGGGTTCAGTCACTAGTTCACCTTTAATGTTGCAGAGAATAGTGATAACTGCGAATCCACTATAAAGAGCCTTTGTCCGATTTTTAACTAGTTTGCCAGTTATTGGAACTAGACGATTCCCTTCATAACTTAACCTGCCAGATGTAACATGCTCAATTATTGATGGCTCATCTGGACCCAGGCAAACCATTGTGCCATTTTCAACAACGAAAGTATTTTTGACTTGGCACTCACGTGCAAGGGCAGCATGCTTTTTTAGATGACGGATTTCTCCGTGCACGGGGATTGCTATTTCTGGTTTGATATATTGATACATTTTGGTTAATTCCCCACGATTCGGATGACCTGATACGTGGATTAAAGCGTCATTTTCTGTAATTACATCTACTCCCCTTCGGATAAGAGAATTTTGTAGGTCGGCAATTGCTTTTTCATTTCCTGGTATGACTTTTGAAGAGAAAATTACCCTATCGCCCTCTCCAACTGATATATA
>MDTE01132499.1_pt1 | contig 12001 bp, 12 predicted proteins | sample 811231 | NCBI WGS metagenome assembly MDTE01 (sample SAMN05326651, study PRJNA326480) | marine metagenome | isolation source: seawater | place: Indian Ocean: Red Sea | collected 2010
AATTATCCTAAAAATTTTTTTATCTTAGTATTAATCAAAACATTTTTTTCATACAAGAACATATGTTTAGAATTTGAAATAATATTTAATTTACTATTTTGAATTTTTTTATTTATCTTCCTACTCATATTAGGAGTTGAATTTTTATCTTTTTCACCAGTCATTATTAATGTTGGTATATTTAGTTGTTCAAATTTCATATTTATCTCATTAGAGCTGGCAAAGAGTTTATAAGCAGCAAGAAAATCTTTTTTATTATTTTTTTCAAGTATGTTAAAAAAAAAATTATATACTTTAGGATTTTTTTTTAAATAATTTTTTGTAAACCATCTGCTAATTGCTAAATCAGAAATACTATTTTTTTTAGCCTCTAAATATCTAGAATTTACCATTTTTTTTTCTTTATCAGTTCTTTGATATATTGGTGAAATCAAAATTAATTTATTTATCATTCTGTTAAATTTTGTTGAAAAATTTAAAGCTATTATGCTTCCAATTGAAAAGCCAATTAAGTTAATTTTTTTTAAATTAAAAAAACGAATTAGTTTTAATAATTGTAAATTAAAATCATCATATTTAATTTTATTTAATTTAATTTTAGTGTTGCCATGATTTATTAGATCATAAAAAATAATGTTTTTTTTAAAGTATTTTTTTTGCATGTGCCACATTGAATTATCCAAACCTACACCATGAATGAAAATTGATGGTATGTTATTTGAGTTTAATTTAATTTCATAATATGTTTTATTATCATCATAACCACATTTAAATTTTGTGGTTTTTTTATTCATTATGAAGCTTTTTTTATTGAAGATTTATTTTTTGATTTAAAATGTGGAATTATTTTTTTTGTAAAAAGATTTATACTGTTCATACAATCTTTATGATTTACTCCTGGAAAATTTGACCAAACTTGTAAATATTTTAAATTTAATTCGGTTTCTAGCTCCTCAATTTTTGAAATTACATAATCAACAGTACCAAAGAGCATGTTTCTTTTATGAAGAAATTCATAATTAAGTAGATCAAGTTTATTTTCTGTTTTGGGAAGTTCCTCATTAGGATTCATATGATTTCCCAAACCTCTCCAATGACAAACCCATTTGATATAATTAACCATTTGCTCACCCGCTTTTTCTTCAGCTTCTTCCATAGAGTTTGCAATAAACATATCTCTTACCAAACAAATGCCTTCTCCTAAATCTATATTCTTTTTTTCAGCTTTAGATCTTGCATCTTGATAAACTTGGAATCTTTTTTTTAAGGTTTTGACAGTTGGTATCCACATTATTGTATTTATTCCATTTCTTGCAGCCCACTCAATTGAACTATTGCTATCAACTACCTGCCACAATGGAGGGTAAGGTTTTTGTATTGGTCTTGGAACTATACTAATTTTTTTTAATATTTTAGTGCTAACATCCATAAAATCTTTATTTGGGGGGCTCATATCATGTTCCCATTTAAAATTAGGAGTAGGGTAGATATAAAAATCACCTTTATGGTTAAAAAATTTTTGTGACCAAGCTTTTTTTAAAATAGAAATTGTTTCTTCAAATAATTTAAAATTTTTTTCATTATTCTTTGTATCTGCTTCTGGGTTGATATTTAAAGCCTCTCTACCATAAATTCCTCTTCCAATGCCTGCTTCAACCCGACCATTTGATAAGTTGTCTAATAGAGCTATATCTTCTGCAATGCGTATTGGATTCCAGAATGTAATTATTGTTGCAGCTTGACCAATACGAATTTTTTTAGTTCTAGCAGCAATATCGGCACTTAATAATATTGGGTTTGGACAAATTTCCATACCTTCATGACTAAAATGGTGTTCTGTAAACCATATTGAATCCCATTTGTTATTATCACAATAAGTAGCTATTTCTCTGATTTCATTTAATAATTGGCTATAAGATTTTGAATTTTCCCAATTTGTAGAATTACAAAAATATCCAAATTTCACAATACCCCCTCATATTTGTAGGCGACCTATCCCACTTTCGTTTTTGACGACGAGTTATGTATCGCATTTTAAACATTATTATATATTTAAAAAAAAACAATAAAAAGAAAACAAATTGTAAAAAAAAAAATGTAATACTTGTTTATTTATTATGATTAAAAATATTATATTTGATTTTGATGGAGTTATAGTTGATAGTGAGATTTTGGCAGCTGAAGCTTTTTCTAGGTATATGGCAACTAATGGTTATAATTTAAAGAGCAGTGATTTTTTTAAGTTTGCAGGTAAAAAAACTATTGAAGTAATATCTGAATTATCGAAAGAATATGATATTAAAAATGAGAAAAAATTTTATAGAGATATTATGATACTTGTAGATAAAATTTATTCTGAGGAATTATCTTTAGTTAGGGGTGCTTATGAATTTATAACAAATTCTAACAAAAAATTGTTCATAGGTTCCAATAGTATGAAAAACAGAATATTGTCTGGTTTAAAAAAAGTAAAATTAGATAAATATTTTTATGAAAAAAACATCGTTTCATTTGATATGGTAGAAAGACCAAAACCATATCCAGATGTATATTTAGAAGTTGTTAAGCGATATAAATTAGAAAAAGAAGAAACAATAATTATTGAAGATAGCTCAGTTGGAACTCAAGCTGGTTTTGCATCTGGTATAAAAGTTATTGGTTTAACCGCAGGAGGTCATTGGCATGAAGGAAGATCAAGTAAAGAGTTGATTATATCTGGTGCCACTACAATTATTGATGACTATAAAGATCTTAATGAAATAATAGCAAATTTATGAATATACAACCTAACATTAAAGGCAATCCTCTTCATATTACTGTATACCTTTTGTTGGGGTCCTATTTAATTGGCGAGTTTTTTTTTCCTAAATACCCTATACATTATTTTATAAATTTATTTGGTTTATTGGGATTAATTTTGAGCATAATTTTTTTCGTATCTGGTTTCAATTTATTCAAATCTTATAGAGAAAATCCATTACCTAATACAACTACTTCTAGAATTATTAAAACGGGAATTTTTGCATATACACGTAATCCAATTTATATATCTTTTGTCCTTTTTCATTTAAGTATGTTTTTAATTTTTGGTAATGTCATGTATTTTTTATCATCATTAGGACTTTTCATTTGGATTAATAATTATGTAATTAAAGAAGAAGAAAAGTTTCTTAAAGAAAAATTTGGAGAAGAGTTTTTAAGATATTGTGTTTCAGTAAAACGTTGGTTATTTTTTTAATTTAAAATTTAGAATATATTTTTTTAATTTCATTATTTTTATTAATTTTAATTAACAAATCTGATTTTTCAGGACTAGTTTTAATCATCCATTTTGTAATTTTTTCATAATACATTATAAATTTTTTTATTTCATTCTCTTTCATATATTTGTTTAATTTATTTTTTGTTTTGTTTAAATTTTTTTCTTGCTTTAATCTCCAATTAAAAACACATTTAAAATTTGGTATTTTATAATAAATAAAAGTATCGAATTTATTAAATATTTTTTTGTAATTTGTTTTTAATTCCTTGTTGTAATATTTTCTCCATTTAAATTGTTGATCAATCTTTTCTATTTGATTTATATTTTTTAAAAGATATTTTTTTTCAATTGGCTTACATCCACAACACCAACCCTCTAATACGAGTATATCCTTTTTAAATTTTATATATTTATATTTATTTTTCCGTTCATCATTCAATTTATCAAAAATTGGAATTTTTATAGGCATTTTATTATTATTAAATTCATTTATCGTTTTAATAATTTTTTTTGTATCGTGTGTGCCAGGAACTCCTCTGGTGAGGAATAATGGATGAACTCTTGTACTTAATTCTTTCCTTTGTTTTTTAGTTAGATAATAATCATCCAAGCTTAAACAAAGAGGGTTAATGTTGTAAAATTTTTTAAAATTTTCATCTATAAGTTTTAATAAGGTGGTTTTACCACAACCTTGTGAACCACTAATAAGAAATTTTCTTTTTTTAGATTTAATAATATTTTCAAATATTTTTTTAAATGTTTGGTTAATATAATTAATAGTATATTTACAACCTGTTAAATTATATAAATCTTTTTGTATTTTTTCTGCACTAAAGTTGTTATGCATATTTATGTAATTTTTTTTTAAAATAATATAGCAAATATATCTATGCTGCTAATTAAACAAATCCCATCTTATATCTATTTTTTTATTGTTAACAATACAATCAACCATTGTTAATAATAGAGGTAATTGTTTAAGTTTAAAATCTTTTTTAACCAAAGTATAAATTTCAAATGCAAGTTCAGCACCCTCAACCGTTATATCTTGCATTTTGATTTTTTTTGCATCTGAATATACATATCCTTTACCTAAATAACTTCCCATTAAACTATTTCTTCCACCTGTGGCACTTACATATAAATCCCCAATACCAGCCAGTCCATACACTGTATCTTTTTTTCCATTTAAAAATTTAACAAAAAATTCCATCTCATACAAACATTGGTTAAATAAAGAAGCTGCGGTATTTAAATAATGTGTTTCATCTTTATTATTTATACCTTTGGCACTACCTATTACCATTGAAAAAATATTTTTAATTGCTGCACAAACTTCTACTCCAATTAAATCATTTGAAATAAAAATATGATAATATTTTGTTGATAATATTTCTTTCAACCATTTAACAGTTTTTAATTCTTTATTTGCTATTACTACACTGCTATGTGATTTGTTTGCTAAATCATGCGCAAGACAAGGGCCGCCTATAGCTGATATATTTATATTTTTAAATCCATGATCAATTAAATTTCTTTCCAGTTTATTTACTAGTAAATCATAAGTATTTTTATAGACGCTTAGTCCTTTGGTTAACAGTACTATAGGAGGCAGTACTTTATGTTTACAAATTAGGCTGATTTGATTTACACTCCACTCAATTCCTTTTGAATTTGTTCCGATAACAATTAAATCTGGCAATTCTTTTATTTCATCATTTAATTGGCTATGACTAATAAATTTTGTTTTATTAGATAACTTAACTTTTAGGGAAGGATGAAAATTATCGTTTTCATTTATATGTTTAATAAATTTATCATCCAAATGAGTACCTACCAATACTGTGTTATGATTATTCTCTATGCAAGGTACAGAAAAAGCTGCTCCCATTGCACCTGCACCAATTATAAGAATTTTACCCATTTAAATTTATTAACTGTTTTCTTATCATTAGGCAAAATAATTAGTATGTTTTTTTACAGTTTCTAAGAAAGCTTTAATTAAATTTGAATTTTTTTTATTTTTTAAACATACAACATATGCTTGGGTAAAGACGTCTACATCACTTATATATATTTTTTTTAGTTCTTTAAAATCGTAAAATTCTGGTTCAGAAATAATCCCAATGCCCATGTTTTCATAAACTGCACGGATCATAGTAGTTCTAGTAACTTCCATAATAGTATTTACCTTAACATTATTTTCTAGCAAAGACTCTTCAAATACTCTTCTTGTTTCAGAACCTTTTTCTCTATTTATTAGATTCAACCCGTTAAGTTCTTTTATTGATATGGCATTCTTATTTGATAATTTATGGTTTTTGCCAACAATAATGATTATTTTTTGTTTCAAATAAGGTAGTGAAAAAATATCTGATTTGAAAGATTTTAAATATGGCTTTGCTATAACACCTATATCAATCTCATGTTTATATATTTTTTCTAAAATATTTTGTGAATTGTCACTTATAATTTTTAATTCTATACCTGGGTGCAATAAGTTAAATTCTTTTATTAATTGTATTATAAAATAAGCACCAGAAGTTCCTGTTATTAATGTTCCTTGATTAATATTTAAATTTGAAGAAAACAATTCAATGGCTTCTTCTTCAAGATCAAATATTTTTGAAGTTATTTCATACAACGATTTTCCTAATTCAGTTAAGCTTATTCCTCTAGCATGCCTATTAATTACAGAAATAGAATAATATTCCTCTAACATTTGAATTTGCTTGGTAATAGTAGGTTGGCTAATTTTTAAAAGTTTAGATGCTTTTGTGATACTGCTGGTTTCAGCAACAGCATGAAATGATCTAAGTTGATTAAAATTTATATATTTCATATAGTAAAAATCTATATCATAATTAATTATTTAGATAAAATCTATACTTATTTATTATATTATGATATAATTTTTTAATATTATATTTTTAGATTATGAATAAAAAAATATATACCTGGGGAGGGTTGTTTGCTGATAGAAATTATACAGTACAAGACTTATCTCAAATTAAAGGTAAAGAAAAACTTATCCAAACCACAGCAGCTACAATTGAAGAAGCTGAATCTGCAAAGAATGCAGGTTTCGATTTACTATTATGCAAATCTCCAAATATAAAAACTGTAAGATCTGGTGCGCCAAATAATTTTTTAACTGCAACAATTGATTTATCAAATTTTCCATCTGAGAGTGAAGTGTTAACCGAAGCTTTTAAAGCTATGAAAGACGGAGCAGATCAAATTTATACAGCTAGAGGACCGCACATAGTTGAAATGCTAGCTAAGGAAGAAATACCAGTTATGTGTCATTTAGGTTTGGTTCCAAGAAAATCAGGTTGGAAAGGTGGGTTACGTGCAGTAGGCTCGACTGCAAAAGAAGCATATAAATTATACAAAGATTTTAAAATGATGGAAGATGCAGGAGCTTTTTCTGTTGAATCTGAAATAATTCATGAGCAGGTTATGAATGAAATTTGTAAAAGAACAAATCTCATAGTAAGTTCTTTAGGTTCAGGTTTAAGTGGTGATATCATTTATTTATTTCAAAATGATATATGTGGTGAAGAACAAACACGACCAAGACATGCTAGGTCATTCGGTGATATTTATAGTTTAAAACAAAAAATAAAAGAAGAAAGATTGAAAGCCCTAAAATCTTTTAAAAAAGCTGTTTTAGATAAAAGTTTTCCAAATAATAATGAAATCGTTAAAATAAATGAAAATGAATTTAATGAATTTTTAAACCTTATTTCTAAATGAAATATCAATATATAGTTATTATTTATAAATTATATGCATAAAATATATTTGTTTTTGTATAAAATTAATAGAAAGTTACTACTAAATCTTATTAAAATATGAATCAAAATTTAGATCATTGGCCATATAAAGGCTCTAAGCTTATTGACAAAAATGATCTCAAACCATTCTTAAAAAGGAATAATATAAATGGATTGATTCACTTAATTCTACATTTATCTTTAATTTTATTGTCTGGCACTATCTTATTTTTGCTTGCCGGCACTATTTTTCAATACATAGTAATTGTATTTCATGGAATTTTTATTGCTTTTTTGTATGCAGGTTTACATGAATGCATTCATAAAACTGCTTTCAAAAATAGATTTTTAAATGAATTTGTAGGCCACTTTATTGGATTTATATTGTTGAGATCATTTTTAAATGGTCGTTATAGACATATGGCACATCATACTTATACCCAACATCCTGGTAAAGATCCAGATATTGTAGATTTTCCAAAAGGTTATATTGATTATTTAAAACATATAACTAGCTTAAAAATTTGGTTAAGACTTTTGGATAATATTTACAGACATGCAATAGGAAAATTAGATAATCAAGAAAAAGAATATATTCCTTCTTCTGAAATCTATAAACTTATTAATGAATCTAGATTAATGCTACTAGGCTATTTATTAATTATTTCAGTATCTTTTTATTATGGATCATTTTTCTTTGTAATTTACTGGATATTACCAAGAATTATTGGAGAACCTTTTTTGAGATTAATAAGAATGGTAGAACACACTGGCAAGGAAGAAACTGCAGATATGATAAAAAACACAAGAACATCACACGCAAGCAAATTTTTAAAATTTTTATATTGGAATATGCCTTTTCATGTTGAACACCACCTATATGCGAATGTTCCATTCTATCGGTTAAAAAAATTTCATGAATTAATTAGACCACACACTAATCAACAAGAACCATCAATATTATCTGTTCATTATGAAATATTAAAACAAATATGGATAAATAAAAAAAATAATCAAAAAAAGAATTTACTTAAAATATAAAATTAATGGATAGAATTTTGATTATTGGAGCCGGCCATGCTGGAGGAAGATTAGCACAAAATTTATATGATAGTAATTTTGAGGGAGAAGTTCTAATATTTAGTGATGAGAAATATTTGCCTTATGAACGCCCCCCACTATCAAAGTCTTATTTATCTAATAGTAAAAATATAGAAGATTTTACTATCCTATCTAAAGATATTATTAATCAAAAAAATTGTTCAATTTTTTTAGATAAAAAAATATATAAAATTGATTTTCAAAATAAAAAAGCTATTGATTTTGATGGAAATACTTACAAATTTAGCAAGATAATATTTTCAAATGGAGCATCTCCAAATAAAGTCAATCTAAAAAATGCAGAGACAGTAAATTATTTAAGAACTATTGATGATTCAAAGAAAATTAGATCAAATATTGGTCATATAAATAATTTAGTCATCTTAGGTGCTGGATTTATTGGATTAGAGATTGCAGCCACAGTCAAAAGTAGTTATCCTGATAAAAAAATTATTGTAATTGACTCTAGCTCAAGTATCTTAGGAAGAAACTCCAACGAAAATATTAGAAATCAAATATATAATTTACACCATTCAAAAGGAATAGAGTTCATTTTTAGTAATGAGATTTTAGAAATTATTTTAAATGATAAAAATCAATTAAATAAAATTCATTTAAAACAAAATATTAAAATTTTAAGCGATATGATTATAGCTGGAATAGGAGTAAGACCAAATGTTGATTTTATATCAAACAGTGATATTGAAATAGAAAATGGAATTAAGGTAAATGAATACCTTGAAACTAATATTTGTGATGTCTATGCTATTGGAGATATTGCAAATTTTAAAAGTTTATTTAGTAATAATTTTGTTCGCGAAGAATCTTGGAATAATGCAGAGAAACAAGCATTTATTTTATCTCAAAACATTCTAAATAATAAAATCGCATATAATGAAATTCCATGGTTTTGGACTGATCAATTTAATCAAAATTTTCAAATACTAGGAAATATCAATAATTTTGATAAATTATACAGAAGAGATTACATTGACAATAAATTTACTGAATTTTATTTGCAAAAAAATCAAATTGTTGGAGCTTTTGCACAAAATATGGGAAGAGATATTAAAATAGCAAAGGAAATAATAAAAAAAAATATATACTTTGATTTAGATTTATTAAATGACCCTAACTATAATTTAAAAAAAATTTTGAAATAATTTTGTAATGGAAAATTGGATTAAAATAATAAAAGTTGGTGAAATAGATGATGAGGAAGCAAAAGAAATTGAAATTGAAAATGGTAATAAAATTGCATTATTTTATGTAAACGGTAAATATTTTGCTACAGATCATCTGTGTACACATGAGGATGCATCACTATGTGATGGATATATTGATGGTGATACTGTTGAATGCCCCTTACACCAAGGTGTTTTTTCAATCTCTACCGGAAAAGCTTTAGAGTCTCCTGTTACTGTTGATTTAAAAACGTATGATACAAAAATTTTAGAAGATTATGTATACGTCAATTATTCCAAATAACTTGTTGAAATACACATTGAAATTTTTTCTTCATTAAATTCATTTTCTTCAAATACTTTCACCATTTCACCTTTATTCATAGTGAGTATTCTATCACATCCTAAAATTAACTCTGGGATTTCATTTGACGCAACAATTACTGCACCACCTGATTTTGCAAAATCATTAATTAATTTCCATATTTGTGCTTTTGCCGCAACATCAATGCCTCTTGTGGGTTCATCAAATAAAAGTATTTTACAATTCTTTGCTAACCACTTAGCGATTACAATTTTTTGTTGATTACCACCTGATAAATTCATTACTTTATTATTTATATCGCTTACTTTGACTTGAAGTTTGTCCACATATTCATTTGTAATTTTTTCTGCTTTTCTTGAATTAAATATTCCTAGATTGGTTAAGCTTTTAAAAATTGTTAAAACACTATTATCTTTGATTGAATTTTCTAGAATCAACCCTTCATTTTTTCGGTCAGAGGGTATGTAACCAAATCCAAAATTTACTGCACTAATAGGTGAGTTTACTTTAATTTCTTTATTATTAAAAAAAATTTCACCTTCATTATCTTTGATTATGCCAAATAGAGCTCTCAAAATATCATTTGTTCCTGACCCCAATAAGCCACTTAATCCAAGAACTTCACCATTTTTTAATTCTAAATTAATTTTTTTAAATTTTTTTTGATAATTTAAATTTTTTAACTCGAGTATTACTGGTCTATTTTCTTTAACTTTTTTTCTTTCCTTCTTGATTTCAATAGCATCACCAACCATTGATTTAATTAAAATAGCTTCATCAATATTCTTATTATTATATAATTTGCTTATTTTGCCATCTTTTAAAACAGTAATTCTGTCGGAAATTTTGATAATTTCATTCAATTTATGAGATATGTAAATTATTCCTATACCATTATTTTTTAACCTTTTTATTATTGAAAACAAATTATCTATTTGATTCTCATCTAATGAAGCTGTTGGCTCATCCATTACAATAAATTTTGGATTTTTGACTAGAGCTTTACATATTTCAATAATTTGCCATTGAGAAGTATTAAGGTTTCCAACTATCTCATTAATATCAAGTTTAACATTTATACTATTGAGAACCTCTATTGCTTTTTTATTAATTAATTCTTTATCTATAAAACCAAAATTATTATATGTTTCATTTCCTAAAGATATATTTTGAGCGACGCTTAAATTATTGCAGAGGGCAAATTCTTGATGAACTATTGATAAATTTAAATTAAAAGCATCATTTGGATCGTCAATTATCACTTTTTTATTATTAATATAAATTTCACCCATATCAGGTTTAGTTATCCCATTTAAAATACCCATTAAAGTTGATTTACCAGCCCCATTTTGCCCAATTAATGAATGAACCTCTCCTGATAAGACTTCAAATGAAACATTATCCAAAGCTTTTACACCAGGAAAGGTTTTTGAAATTCCTTTCATTAATAAACTGTCTTGAGTATTGCTCATTAACTACTTTTACCTATTTATGAAAAATTATACTTATTTAATAATTTATGATGTGTTGACATATCTTCAATTACATTGTGATAGATACTTCTCCAAACATCAAAAAATTCACTATACATTTTATGATTATCCATATTTGGCTCAAATGTTTCTTTTACTTTTACAATGTCACCTAGACTTTCAAGAGGATTACTGTAAAAACCAGCTCCTACTGCTGCGAGTATTGCATCACCTAGTGGTGCAGCCTCTGGAGGAAATCCGGTTTCATCAGATTTACCAACATCTGGTAAGTCTAGAGGAAGTCCAGTAACATCAGAAGTTATTTGATTCCAAAATTTGCTTTTTGTAGGACCTCCATTTAAAGTAAATTTATCTATTTTAGCACCAGCTTCTTTAGCAATTTTAACATTAGAATTACAATCAAAAGCAACACCTTCAATTACTGATCTTATAAAATGAGCTTTTGTTGTAGTAGGTCTTATTCCAAAAAACATTCCTGTAGCTGAAGAGTTCCAATTTGGTGATAATGTATTGCCTAAATAAGGAAAATACATTAGACCATCTGAACCGGCTTTTATTTTTTCAGCTTTTTTTGTTAATAAATCAAATACATTTGAGTTGTCTTTGTTTGCTGCTTCAATTTCTATCTCAGCGAAATTATTTTTAAACCAATTAAGCGATGCTCCTACGAAAGCCATTGGTCCATCAAACATGGTTAAGCCAGGTAAAACTGAAGTCCATTTTAAAATTCTAAACTCGTTAATTCTCTGAGAAGTAGGAATCATTACTCCAATATTTGCTCCAGTACCCATAGAATAAAAAGCTTGTCCTACTTCAACAACACCACAACCAAGCGCAGCACAACTTATATCAGTTCC
>MDTE01017807.1_pt1 | contig 12000 bp, 6 predicted proteins | sample 811231 | NCBI WGS metagenome assembly MDTE01 (sample SAMN05326651, study PRJNA326480) | marine metagenome | isolation source: seawater | place: Indian Ocean: Red Sea | collected 2010
AAGGCCCGTCAAGAAAAGCTTGAGAAGGAGGCAGAGGAGAGAGCTGCACGCGCTGCTTCCATGCCCAACTCCTTGCTCACAGAAAAGGCCAAGATGGTCGCCGAAGCCAGCAAGCCATACAAGGACTTCCCCTGCGCCGTGCCCAAAACGCGCGGAGAGCTCAAACTCCACGTCAAGCACAGCTACAAGCGAGGCCTTTTCATCCACTCCTTCAAGCCCAATAGTCTTGCCGAGAAGCAAGGCATCATTGAGATTGGTGACGAGATCATCAACGTCGAGGGCAAAAATGTCCATGGAGCAACCCTGCGCACTCTGGTGGAGCTGTTGAAGAGCCTGCCCAAGAGTGACAAGGTCGACATGGTCCTCAGGAGACACAAAGACAACATGTTCGTTTGAAAGAAATTGCACAGTACGTTGTCCAAATTGTGTACAACAATCACACACACAATTTTCATTCCTTTTTTCCATCTGTTTTTTACTTGCTGTTGCTGATACTGCCGCTCACAAGGATGGCCTGCACCGCCACTTTCAGGACCTTATCGTAAGGCAGGCGCCTGTTCGGAAGTTGCTTGCGCGTGCTGTTCCACAACTCGCCAAGGTTTGGCTCGGCTTTCGCGCAGGCCGCCTCGATCTCTTCAAGGACCGTACTTCCGTCGGTGTCCATGGCGGCCCCGCTCTTTTTGCGAGCTTCCTGCTGCACCTCAAAGGCGTAGTAGTGCGCCCAGGCATCTCCAAGTTTGGGATTGAGCTGGCAAGCCCTTTGCAGCCACTTGCGCGCTTTGTCAATCTTCTTATCACGAATAAAGATTCTCGCCACAGCCAAGATGACGTGTGCGTCGTTATCACAGCTCTTTAAGGCATCAATGCTCTTCGTCTTGAACGCAGGCTTACCGCACGTCAGTAGGTCTTCCGCCCAGATCAAGCCAGCCGGGGAACATTCCTGTTTACCCTTTGCAATCAGCGCATCAGCGAGTTTATCCAGGTTGTGGCGGCGTTCCAGACGAATAGCTTCCAGCAGAAGGGGCGCAGAGGAGGCCGCGTGCAAGCGTCCCAGCTCCAGCACTGAGCGAGCCTTGTTGACACCGCCGCCTTCTGCCTTTTCTTCAAGGTGCGCTAGAAGAATGGAGAGCTGGAAGGATTCTGGGCACATGCTAATGCCACTCTTCAAGGAGTCGCGGGCTGCTGCCTCCGTCGTTGCGTACTCAGCTGCCATGGCATAAAATTTCCAGAACTTCGGAAACATCTTCTTGCCCTCCTCGAGCAAAGTCATTGCTTTGCCTATTTCGCCAAGTTCTCGCTCCAACAATGCAGCCTTCATCCAGAGTCGGGGTGAGGATGGGAGAGTCTTCCGTGCTTTTTCAAAGACAGCGCGTGCCCGCTTGGGGTTGTCGTTCTCCCACTCTAGCTTGCCTGCTGCTTGCCAAATCGACTCTGAAGTAGGGTTGCTACGCAGTGCCTCATCTAGAAGGGAACGTGCTTCATCCACAAACCCGTCCAGCCACTTGCACTTGGCCGCCATGAGCCAAAACACGTCCACATGGGGGCAGTGTTGGACAGCGCGTTGAAGAACCTCCTGCAAAGGGCCGGAGCCGGAGCCAGAACTGTGGTCCTTCTCGAGGGCAGCCAAACCAAGCCACAAAGTTTGTTCAGTAGGAAGCACCAATAGGGCGTGGTTGTAGATTGCTCGCGAAGTCTCCGTGTTGTTCGAAAGCAGGCAGGCCTCGGCATCGTCTGCCCATGTCACTAAGCGGTCCTCTTCCTCCACACCCAAGTCGAGAGTATGGTGTACAATACTCGCGCACACTTGCTTAGATCCACTTTCTTCAGCATTCTTCGCCTCTTGCAACCAGTCATTTCGATCTATGGCCACCTCCTGCACTTCTGTTAACGAAGTAACCATTTTCGACACGATTTTGTCGATGATCTTGGTGTTACCATGGGCCTCCTCGAGTTTCGCAGCTGTGATCCACACTTGTCGCTCATTGGGTAATGCCTCTCGCGCCTGATTTAACACCTTGCGTGCATTGTCGTATGTCTCCAGCTTGGCAAGAGCCAGCCACATCTCAGTAGAGTCAGGGACGCACTCCACAGCCCGACCGAGCATGATGCGTGCATCGTCGGCATTCTCCAGTTCAATAGCCGCCTTCCACAGTTTCACACTCGAAGGTACAATCTCCAGAGCCTTTCGGAGAATACTGCGCTTGTTTCTCACAGTGTCCTCCATATCTGCGGCTTTCAGCCATAATTTCACTGAAGAGGGATTGTGCTTAATGGCAGTCGCCAGAATCACCTTGGCGTCAGCAGTGCCGTTCAAACGAGCCGACTCTAGCCACAGGTCTTCGGACTGTGGACACATCTCACAACCTTCGCAAGCAATTTTCTTGGCTGCACTCATCTTCCCCGCCACCTCCTCCACTCTGGCAGCCGCGATCCACCCAGGGGCGTGATGCGGGTTGGTTGCCGTCACCGAGCCAAGTAACACACGCGCCTTCTTCACATCGCTCACTTCTGCCACAGTACTGGCATTCATTGAGTCAAGGCTCGTCATGTACCCCTGTGGGTCTACCACTGTCTGCCCTCCTATGCGATTAGACATATTGTCAAGCTTGCCAACGAGTCCCCCCGACCGCATCTTTGACAGACCAACGTCTTCTCCTGTAGTTTCGTCGTCTACTATCATCGCTGATTTGGCAAAATTACTCCCCCCTGTCAACCTCTCCGCTGCACTATTGATGATATTGTCAGGCAAAGGTACGTAGACATTTTCGAAGCGCCTCTGCTGCGTGTACTTCAGGCTGCTGTCTCCGACTTCTGGGATACTGTCCCACTCAGCCGCAGTCAAAGTCCCCAAGTTTCGCTTCAAATCAACGAACTGGTCCGAAAGCTTTCCATCGCGTGCATTAGATGACTTCTGTTTCACCTTCTCCAGTTCGTGCTGCTGCTTATTGTCATCTACTTCCCGCTTGCGCTTGCCTCTGCTGGCCATTGTCTTGTCGACAGCATCCCAAATGCGATCCGCCTCGTCATCATCTTGATCATAAGGGTCATTGGCAAACATGCTTTTTCCAGAATAGCCGCTGAACTTGTCGAAGTCCGCATCGTTTGTGCTCTCGCCGCCGCCCATCGTGATCCCCTCACTTTGCTCCTTCGCCAACGCCCCCATGCCTCGACCACGCCCTGCAACATAGCCCTTGGGAGCTGAACCAAATCGTGAATCTACAAATGTCCCTGAGGAGGCAGCAGTACTTCGAGTACCCGCACCTATCGAGCTCGAACTCGAGGGACCAATGTCCCCTCGCGTGCTGAAGCCCATACCGCCTTTTCCTCCACGCCCCATGCCAGCCTTGTAGTTGGAAGGCGCCTGAGCATCATCAAAGGTTGGTGCAGATCTAGCGAACCCACTCATAGGCTATGGTGAGATGATATAAATCGCCTTGACTGAAAATTTTGATGTGGGCTCGAACAATGCGTTAGTGTGACCTGTATTCTTGACAATCTCCAGCATGAGTGGATTCAAGTTTGCAAAACAGTTTACTGTGGCCGCACGTGTGTGCAATAAGGTGCCCGTGGAGAAGTTTCCGCTGCTTTTGAACCGTGTTATCTCCAAGCTTCATATCAAGGGTCTGAAGCTGTTTAGTGAGGATGAGCACCAGCAGCTCCAGAAATTGTTCGTGCTCAGTGCGGATGAGCTCAATTTTGTGCTTGATGGCTGCTGTTTTATATTCGAACAGGCGGCCTTTACGAGCACTGGGCCAGAGCCTCTGTACGCCGTCTTGCTGGACGCGGGCTTTGATGAGAAGCATGCCAAAGTCATCGGCAAGCTGTGGGCAGAGGAAGCCCCCACTTTCATAGAGAAATTAAAGAACAGGACACTTGGCGCAGCAACGCTGGTGGACACGGATTATCATCTCAATCTCACGTTAGGGATAAATGACTTGACCAGGCTGCAGGAACCTTCTGCCATCTTCGAGTTCAGTGTTACCAACCCCGATAAAGAACCCACACAATTCGAAACGGAGCAGGATCTGGCCAAAACCGTCGACAAAGTCTCGGTTGAATTCGCGCACAACGAGCTGTACGCCTTCTTCGAAAACCTCGAGAAGATCCAGCAGCAGCTCGACAATCTCGCATGATGGGACAGACATCACGCAAGAGTTAACGAATAACTATTTGTACTCACAGTAATGTTAGAAGTGTACAAAATGCCCACATTATTTATCATAATCCTGTTTTCATTTCTATGCGACCACGCATTTTCCTTTCCCGTTGTTGGCCGTGGTGTCGAGGCGGCCGTTCCAGCATTCAGGGACTGTTGCATCTCGGAAATCCTTCTCACGGCCGCTGTGCCAGCCCAACACGTGGTCCATGGTCACGTCGTAAGCATCGCGCCCTGGCCTCCCTTCAGCGTCTCTAGGCCAGGTGTTTGTCCACTCCATGGCCCCTGCAGGCGTCTTGCGAAAGATCTCGTCGTGCTGAAAGTCAAGCGCATAGTGCAGCTCAAAGACTCGGCTCCGGATGAGCTCTTGTTTTCTCCTCACCAACGATGCGTTGTTCTTGACCAATTTCTTTAGCTCCTCCACAGGGTCGACATAGCGGTGCGTGACGCCGTGAAAATGCAGCATGACGCTGACTTCGCGCCAGAACTCTTCGCTCCAATGCCACGTGTACATCACTGCAGCAGTGAGGTCATCAAACGTCACGGGGATGCAGCCTTGTAAAAGACTGTCAAACAACCCCTTGCGCGTCATGAGATCTCCGATCGGCTGAAAGCAGAAGATGCTGCGGGCAGACACCTCTAGAGGGTTGCCTGTGGATCCGGGATCGCGGAACACAGACCGCCCCCCGCCTCCTCCATAGTTGGCATGTACACAATCTTGTGCGTGCAGAGAGCAGAAGTGCACAATGGAGCCTCGTAGGCGTCTAGCTGGGTTGTAATAGCTCTGGGTAGAACCTACGTAGGAAACCAGCGTAGTGCGCGATACGGAAGCATCTCGCTCCCACGGAAAGGGGCGCGGAGTGTACTTGGACCAGTGGAAATTTGAAGGAAAGGGTACAGCATGCCAGAAATCTCCCTTCTCGTCCGTGCCCATGGTGCCGCTGTGCAGATAGCTGTAGTCATCGATGGCGATCTTGGTGCAATTTGCGCACGTGTTGAGCAACAGACTCTTGCACTTGGGCTTCATGATGTAATGATCCATAGCATAGTTCATACCAACCACAAGCAAGTGGTCTCTCCCAGACTTTCGCTGGAACCACGGCGACTTGGCCAACAACTCCTCCACTTCGGGGGCCTTTGGACATTTGCGAAAATCAAAACATTTGTGATCTTTGTTCTTGGCACAATGCCTATAGAAAGCCGCGTCAGTTGCTAAGTCATAGGGAATAATGAAGGTTGTCGCATTTTCTGGATTGAGCGTTCGCCTCGGATCCCTCATCCACCGATGATAGTGTAAAGCATAGAGTTGGTATTGATCGGTGTGATAGCTACCGTCAGAGATATTCAGAAGCGTACCCGCCCCAAAATTACTGGCCATCTCAACTATTTCATCCTGCGCTTGCGGCTCGAACCCTGCAGTGCCGATATCAGGCCACTCATACACGAAGAAGGTCAAGTCCGGATGGCTCAGAGGATTACCCGCGGGCAGTTGCCACATATCCGAACTGCAATTCGAAAAGTAAGCGAATAACAGTAAAAGGCGAAGTATAAAAAAGCACGGCAGCTTAGGCCATTGCGTGAGAGACCCCATGGTCGTTCTCGAGGAGAGGTCAAAGGTGCTTGTGCTTAGCGGCTAAATAAACAGGGTTTGGCGAGTTCTAATGACAACACGATAGCTGTTTGGACCTAATCCAAACCTTTTGTTCCCACTTAGTGTACGTTCATGTCCAAAATATGCTCCATGGTTTCACAAACGACTGTTATCTAGTCGTTCATCTCTCAGATACATGTCGACCCTTAGCTCGCCCCAATTCAGCATGGACTGGGACAGAATAGAGGCTGACCTGCAGGCTCAGACCGAGGCTCACTGGTCTAATGGAAGTCAAGGCCAAGTGGCTTTGAGAAATATTGAAAACTTGCCCTTGCCGCCGCCGCGAACAGCGGAAGGCGGTCTTTCCACGAGAGTGAGCAAGTTTGGGGATATGCAGGGAGAATTTGGACTAAATTATGTCGTAAAAGAGCTGAGAGACTTGAGGGAGCACTCGTATCGACAGGCAGAGAAGCTATCTGCGTATGAGAAGCTCCTCGTTTCGCAGGGCACTCTAGCCGAGACGGTGAACAACGACTTGCTGAACCGTGTGGTGCACTTGGAGAAGCTATCCGAAAGCGGCAGCATCATCAGTACTGATATCGACACAGCGAATACGCGTTTCATCAAGGAGAATTATGATGCTATGATTTACGATCGTCTGGGGAAATTGGAAGAGACGATGTCAAAGCTGCAGGAGAGAATGGGCGGCGATGACGTGGTGGGCGACCTTGGCAAGCTTATGAGCACCTCGTTAGATCATATTACTGCTCTGGGGAGTTTGACAGAGAAGACGAAGAAAAAGAGTGACCAAGCTGTGGCCCTGCTCGAAGCCGTGTTTCAAGCGCTCGCCTCCCTCGGAGGGGGCGGCGAGGATGATTTTGGAATGGACTTGGTAGCGCAACTTTCTTCGATGCAAGGGGAGAATCAACAAGCAGATCGTATAAAGCACTTAATTATGGATTCGTTACAGCGCGTGGTAGACAAATCGATTCGTGGCCAGGTCGGCGCAGCCATCGAGTGTCTCGGCGATCTATTTTCCCCACAGCTACGCGGAGTCGAAGCGGACTTGCGCATCAAAGTAGAGGACGTCGAAACAAATATGAAGATGGCATTTGATGCGGTGTACGAGCGCCTACAACACGACGAGAAAAGGATCTCTGACAATCAAGCAAAACTTTCCCAGGCCGAGAGCAACTCCCTGGTGAGCGTGGCGAGTGCCAAGGCTCTGAAAGAGACCGTGTCGGGATTGAGCGAAGAAATGCGTGGGACACGCTCTTTGCTGCGCGACCAGAAAGAGATGCTTGACGTGTTAACATTGCGGGATGGTGGAAGTGGAGGGGGAGGTGGAGCACGGTCGACTGCGGTGACCGAGGGCGAGATCATGGCCATCCGAGAAGACTTGAAGCGCCTGCAAGGAGCTCTAGACAAAAGTACTGAGCACCAGCACTCGACACGCAGCGACGTTGACGACTTGCGCTTCGATCTCACACAAACCATAGAGAAGGGCCATTTGCGCGAGGGCGAGCTCAAGGTGCGCATGGATGACATACGGGACGATGCCCGCGAGGGCACCACCAAGCTTAAGGCACAAGTACAAGGTCTCGTTGAACAGCAGCTTGGCGAGCTCACACGCAAATTCAACAAGCTCGAGGGCAAATTCGACAAGAACGATAGAAAAAGAGACGGTGGGGTGGCGGCACCAATGACCACGGTGGAGCAGGCCGCATTAGGACCGGAAGTCAAGGCTCTCGAGGAGACTTCCAAAGAACTTTCCGAGGGGCTTGATGGTATTAGACAGAATATCGCCAACGTCACCTTCGACCTCGACGACTTGCGCCACGCCGTCAAGGCGCTCGAGAAGGAGGACTCTGTTGTGCCTGCTGGAGCGAGTGAACCTGTTCCTGGAGGCGGCGGAAGCGACCAGTCGGAATTGGAAGGCCGCATGCTCCGCGTAGAAGAGAGCGTTGCCACCCTGCGCGAGGCCATGGACGCCCTGCAGGACGAGATCGTCATGTTAGCACAGCCTCCCGATGTCAGCGGTGGTGCTGGTGGTCACGTGGACGAGGACAATACCGACAACATTGATCTCCGCCAGGTGGACAAGAAAGAGGAAGAGAAGAGGGACCTGAAAAAGGTTAAGGTGCAGGGCATGGGCGCAGAGGAGAAGTGCAAGATTCCCATCGGAACCAAGACAGTGGCTCCCTCTCGCCTCGACCAGCAGCAGCAAAGTGAACTCGGGGATGGGAAAGAGAGAGCGGAGGACTTTCCGGTGGGCAACAAGAAGCGCGGAAAGGAGGCTACCCCAAAGGCCTCACCTACGGCCAAGATGAGCATGGGCATAGAGCTAAGCTCGTCTGACTCTTCCTTTTCTGCCAGTTCCGACGAGGACTCCGACGAAGAGGACATCATCGGCACCATGCCCAAGCAAAGCACGAGCACGAAGCAGGTCGAAACGCTGTCGCCATCGGACGTGTTAGCTGAGCAGCTTCGCATCAAGGCAGATTTCGAGCGCAAGGAAGCTCTGAGGAGAGTACAAAGTAAAGGGGCAGCGAAGAGCCCGCAGAAGGTGTCCGGGCCGCCCATCTCCGCCGCCTCTAGCGCGGAGCCTATCGTGTCAGGCAGCCTCCTGGGAGGTGGTGGTCGACGGTCAAAAACCAGTGGAATACTTCCTGCGTCCTCGACGGGCGATCATACACCTCTGTTCGAAACCTTGGCCGCCGACGTTGACGCCTTCGAGCCCAGCAAGCCCGGTACCGCCACAGTCTCGAAGGAGCACGTCCCAGTGGAAGCTCCGAGCAGGAAGGACACGATCCAGTGCTCTCACTGCTTGCGCAGAATCGCCAAGGTGGATATCACTGTGCACAGCAAGTCGTGCGAGCTGCGCACCGAGCTATGCCGCAACGGCTGTGGAGCGAAGATCCTTGTGATGAAGATGGAGCAGCACCTGCTCACCTGTCCAAAAAAATAAGAAGGGACGAAAGTAAATGTGAATATGAGTGTGAAGCGAATGTGACTCCAAATGAACTACAAATGTGCACCATGCCTACAGTATGTCGTCCTCGTCATCCTCATCTCCTTCCCCTCTGATTTCCGAGGGAATCCTTTCGGAAACGAAGATGTCGTCGTTGCCAAAGGCCTCCGGCTCTATCTCGCCTTGCGGTTGTTGGTGCTGCATAAGCTTCTTCTCCTCTAGCTGCTGTTGTTGTTGCTGCAATTTTGTGCGAGATAGCTTTTCTGGGGCTCGGTTCCCGACTGCCTCCGTCTCTGCGCCGATCTCGCCCTCACAGCCTTCCTTGACGTCCCAGCGGTGCAGCTCTCGTCGCCATTTTCGCAGGCGGCCGTCAAAGGCGCGCTTGGCCTGCCGCAAGTACGGATCTGGAGTGCGCGGGTGCTCCTCGTAGTTCTGGTTTCGCTGCGTCTTCGGCACCTGTGCAATGTAGTTGTCGTACGCAACTGTGTTGTACCCGTACTGTATCTGCTTCAAGCGCGTCTCGATCTTATGTTGGTCCGTCTCCTTCTCCTTGCCACCGACTGTGCGGCGCACCTTCGTGTCGCTTCCTGCCCCCGCCTCGCCTGCTCCATCCTCGTCATCGCGCGCCTTTCTCTTCTTATTGATCAAGTCAATCACTGCAGACGAGAAATCCTCGCCACCGCTGCTGCTCGTGGCGATGCTTCTATTGTTGGCATTACCGTTGTTTTCTTCTTCCTGCTTGTGCCGCTCGAGCTTCCGCGCTGCGCGGCAGCCGGCGCAGATCTTAGGGTTCTGCCAGTTTTTGGCCTTGTAGTGCTCCTGCTCCTTAATTCTGAACAGAAATGACGCTTGGCAGCGCCCACACGACAACGTCACGTCGCCAAGACCGGCACTCATGAGTGAGTTCTTGTACGAAGTTGGGTAGTGTAATCAAAAAACCAAAGCCCAGCCTGTTCGTACCAATGTGATAGGAAATTGGATATGAATCTAGCTGTACCCGAATATAGAACACGCAAAACTTTCACAAAATCACAAACACCTCAGATAATCGAACCAGTCTCTACGTGAGGAGAATTAATCGAGAGAATAAAAGCTGAGCACCTTCTACCGTCACTTTATACGCAAGTCCACTCGTAATCGTGTGACCAGTGCATTAAGAGACAGCGTAAGGACCAGATACTTCGTATCAATCAGAATGGAGAGTGAAGGAGCCGTGCAAGCACTCTCAGTAGAGGCACCAATGGATGCTGCCCTTGGGAGCTCGCTCGAAAGGGAAGATACCCACCGTAAGCGTCGTCGGTGGGGCGATAGAGGCGACTATGAGCGCATCGGCGGAGAGCCGGCGGATCGACTATACGGTCCAAGAGGAGGCCGCAGCGGCGGTGGCGGCAGCGGCAATTTCAGAGAGGGCGGCTTCCGAGGCAACAAGCCCAACAGAAATGTCAAGCAACGCAAGCCAGGTACGTACGGATAATCATCGGGACCATCGAAATTTCTGGACTTAAGATTCGAATATCCCTCTAACTTTTTTCAATTTCCGCCCCTGACACTGACTTACTCATTCTCACACAGCTTCGTTGATGGACAAGAAGAAGGTGGAAGACGAGCCACAGATTGCGCTGGCCAAGCAGATCATTGCCAAGGTAGGCGACATGGCAAGCATTTCTGGTTTGGACGAGCTTGCTTCGAACATTTCTCAGCTTGCCACGATTTTAGTCGACGTCGGCGACCTCAAGGTATTTCCTGAGGATATTTCTAACATCTTTGTGCGCTGCATGAGCTCTCTGCCCGTGCAATCTACCGTGGTATCGACGGTGCTGGCTTTGGTATATAGGAAGGAGGGCAGCTTTCCTGCCATTGTCGTAGAGAAGCTCGAGGCGCTGTTGATCAAGAGTTTGGAGACAAACGATATCATGACCGCGAAGATCATTCTGCGCAGTTTGGCGTCATTGGCAGCATGCAACGCCTTGAATAGCGACTCAGTGTTTGCTTCATTGGGCGTGCTGCATGACCGTATGTTGGCGGCCTGGCCTGCGCCCCAGGGCAAGGCAGAGGGGGCTGCCTTTAGTGATGATGCGGGAACATGGATGTACCTGCTTGCCACGACGATTCCTTGGGTAGTTTTCCAGGTCTCTGGCGGCGAGGAGGTCCTGAGCAAATGCCAGGTATTGTTTGAGCGCTTTCTAAGAGAATACTCGTCGCCTTACGACGTCGAGGGAAAGAGTAGGGTGTTTTCTGCATTTGCATGCCCGCTGGACGAGCAGGGTAACGAAACCACGCACGAGGCTTTGGGTGCATTACACAGTGCAGGCCCCGAGGGCGCTGCATGCTGGGACACTTTGTGGGAGAGCGTGCAGCAAGCGTCACAGCTCATGAGAGGAGATGCGGAGGCACTCCCAAAGAGTATGCTTCGCCCCTGGGCCCACGACGTGGTGCAAGGAGGTTTGAGCGAGGAGCTCAGCGGCGAGCTCTGGGACGGCAGTGCTCGTGTACCCGTTCTAGTTCTGAGCGAGGGCTTTGGTGTTGCTCTAGGGGGAGTTGAAGTGGGGACTGGGACTGGGACTTGGGGTGGCAGTTCCTCATGGCTGACACCGATTTTCCCAGTGTTTGACGTGTCTTCGTCTCCTGCTGCCGCAGCGTGCCATGCAAATTTGAATTTAAGTGAAAGATGCGCGCTGAGCAACTATTTCCGCGACATACTACACTTTTTCAATCCAGTGATCAACGAGGATGGCACCTACGTGGGCAGCTTGCAGCTCATGATGGCGCATCTTTGGGCTGTGGTGAAGAACCTCGATAATGCGGTCGAGGGCGTGAATGATTTTCTGCCTACTCTGTTGATCGAGACTTTACTACACATGCTCGTGCAAGTGCCAAAGGAGAAGGTGCGCGTGTCTACCATTGCTCGGCTTTTACTGGAGTTGTGCAAGGGTGGGGGCCTTGACCACTTGCAAGCACTGGGGCAGGGCGTGCATCTCCTCTTTAACATGGTGGACGAGATGGACTACCGGGCCTACTCGAGCTTGGCGGACTGGTTCGCCACGCACCTCATCAACACGCAGCTCACGTGGCCCTACTGGAGCCAGTGGGTGGCGAGTGTCAAGGAAGACAACGACGGAGCCTTCACAGGAAACCGCGCCTTCTTCTGCAGAATCGTTGTTGACAAACTTAGCAGACAAGCCACGCCTCAAAACGTGCATCCGACTTTGATGGGCGTGGAAGAGCTCCTCACGATGCTGCAAGGCGAAGGGAGCGACGAGGTCGTAGTAAAGATGGATGGGG